>Ga0316603_10000505_pt1 | contig 19660 bp, 17 predicted proteins | sample OWC_soil_day10_n_FD_207649 | JGI IMG/M metagenome (GOLD analysis project Ga0316603, IMG submission 207649) | Wetland soil microbial communities from Old Woman Creek delta, Ohio, United States - OWC_soil_day10_noCT | ecosystem: Environmental > Terrestrial > Soil > Wetlands | place: USA: Ohio... | reverse complement strand
CACCCAACCCCATCAGCGTGCACACGGCCGGCGAGTCGATCGTCTCGACGAGCTCCCGGAGCAGCCCCGCCGCCCCGGCGTGGATCACCCCGCCACCCGCGTAGACGATCGGGCGCTGCGCCTCCCAGATCATCTGCGCGGCGCGCCGGATCTGGCCGGCGTGCCCTTCCGGGGAGAATTTGTACCCCGGAAGGTGGATCGTCCCGACCGGCACGTAGTGCGCGCTCCCCATGAAGACGTCCTTGGGGATGTCCACCAGCACCGGGCCGGGCCGCCCGCTTGCGGCGATGTAGAACGCCTCGTGGATCGCCTGGGGGAGATCCCCGGCGGTCTTCACGAGGAAATTGTGCTTGGTGCACGCCCGCGTGATCCCGAAGGTGTCCGCCTCCTGGAAGGCATCGCTGCCGATTAGCTTGGTGGTGACCTGGCCGGTAAGCGCCACGACCGGGATCGAGTCCATCATGGAGTCCACCAGCCCGGTGACCAGGTTCGTAGCCCCGGGACCGGACGTGGCGCAGCAGACGCCGACCCTCCCGGTCGACCTTGCGTACCCCTCCGCGGCGAAGCAAGCGTTCTGTTCGTGGCGGACGAGGTAATGCTTGACCTTCCCTTCGTAGAGGACGTCGTAGAAGGGGAGGGTCACCCCGCCGGGGTACCCGAACATGCACTCGACGTTCTCGCGGAGGAGGCACTCCACGAGGATTCTCGCTCCGGTCATCAGGTTCGACATGGTGGAACCCTTTCCTGGGCTGGCGTCGCGAAACTCCAGTTTGTGCTGATTGGACGCCGGTTTGGGGACGTTGGTTGCGTGCCGCCCCCCAGGTTTTCCCGGGGCCCCGCCGGTTGACAGGAGTGGGGGGGTGGTGTATAAATTGCCTTTGCCCGACGGGGGGTGGTAGTTAAGCTGGTTATAACGCCGGCCTGTCACGCCGGAGGCCGCGGGTTCAAGTCCCGTCCACCCCGCCAGCTATCGACGAGCCCTTCGGGATTCCTGTCCCGGAGGGCTTTTTCCGATCCCCCCCCCCGGCGAATCGATCCCCGTTCGCGGGACGTCTTTTCTGGGATAATCTCATATTGTGGAAAGCACCGTGCGAGATCGACTGCTGAATGCCGTGGTCCGGGTCCTGGAGCGGGTCCCGACCCCGCTGCTGGCCGGGGCCCTCGAGTCCCTGTTTTCCGTCGCCTCTTTCGTCGACCGGAGGCACCGGGGTTACGCCCGCATCAACCTGGGGATCGCCTTCCCCGGGATCGGCGACCGGGACGCCCGCCGGATCATCCATCGGATGTATCGCGGCATGGGGACCTGCCTCGCGGAGGTGATCCGCATGGGGAGGATGGACCGGAACTACCTCGAACGGCACGTCCGGATCGAGGGGGCGGAGCACCTCGATAAGAGCCGCCGCGAGACTGGACTCGGCTGCATATTGATGACGGGCCATTTCGGGAACTGGGAACTGTTCGCCCACGTCCTCAGTCTCCTGCTCGAACCGATCAGCGTCGTGGCGAGGAGCCGGGAGAGCGGCGTGCTGGACAGGGCCATCACGGAGCGCAGGAAACTGTCCGGGAACCGGGTCATCCGCAGGGACCGGGCGGCCCGCGCCATCCTTGCGGCGCTGCGCGGGAAGACCCATGTCGGGGTCCTGATCGACCAGGACGTGCCCGAAGGGAAGGGGGTGTTCGTCCCGTTCTTCGGCGTCGAGGCGAGCACGACCGACGGCATCGCGCGGCTGGCGCTCTCCACGGGCGCCAACATCCACCCGGCATTCATCCACCGCGAACCGGAACGGAAATTCCGGCACGTTCTCCGGTTCGGCCCCGCCATCCCCATGGACCGTTCGGCGGACCGCGAAACGGAGGTTACGGCCCTCACGGCCCGCTGCAACGAGGCGCTGGAGCGGGCGATACGGCTCGGACCATCGGACTGGATGTGGATCCACCGCCGGTGGAAAACCCGCCCGCCGGGGGAGAGAAGCCCGTATCCATCCAGGAAGAGGAGGGTGCGCGCAACGGCTAGCCCGGCAGGCCCGGCAGGCCGTGAGGCAGAGGGCGCCGTCGCATCGGACGGGAAGGGGGCGGCGTGAGGATATCCGCATTGCCGATGCCTGCGCGTCTTCTGCCGCTGGCGGTGCTTGCCGCGGCGATCCTGCTCCTTCCGGCCGGTTGCGACCGTCCGCTGCCGCCGCCCGAGTATCATCCCGCCGGTACCCGGGCCCCCTATCCGGGGGGAGCGGTCCCGCCCGCGGGCGCGCCGGCGGAACTCGCCCATCCGGTTCCCCTCAGGGAGGAGATCGCTGCGGAGCCTGCCCGGACGGCCCCCGAGGCGAAAGAGGGGGAGCCGGAAACCGGCGCGGCGGCCCCCTCGCATCCGCCGCCGTCCCGTGCCCGGGACACCGCGGAAGGAGGGGAAGGGGAACCGGAGACGGTCCCCGCGGTCTCTCCGGATGCGGCGCCGACACCTGCCCCGGCCGTCGAGACGCCGATCCGGGGTGCGTCCCCGGGAGCGGGCACCGCGGGGGGTGCGCCACCCGCGCATAAGGAACAGGCAGCGCAGAAAACCGCCAGGAAACCGTCCCCCGGGGGAGCGGCACCGGCCGCGCGGGAAGACGCTCCCCCCGAAATCCCGATATGGGCCCGGGACGGAGAGGAACTATCCTACAAGGTGACCTTCATGGGGGTCACCGCGGGGTATGCCCGGCTCATTTCCAGGGGGAAGGTGCGGATCGGCGGCCGCGACGCGTACCATATCCAGATCAAGGCGTGGACCACGGGTACCCTGGCGTTACTCTTCCCGATCAGCGAGTCGTTCGACTACTACCTCGATGCCGCAACCCTGACGCCGATCCGCCGGGACTCCGTGATCCGGAAGATCAACCGCCCGGAGATCGTCCTCTTCGACCAGGAAAAAGGGACCATCACGCACTGGTACGGGGACACGATGGAGGTCCGCAAGAAGAAGCAGATTCCCCCGCCGGATTTTTACGAAGGTGTGGGCGCGACGTATTTCTTCCGCACCCGGGGGTTCGGCGATCGCTCCGTATCCATCCGGGTGTTCGGCGGCCGGAAGGTGTACCGGGTCAGCACCGAGAGCGCCGGGGTGGAGACGATCCCGTACGGCAACGGGAAGGTGGAGACCGTTCTCGTGAAGCCGATCTACAAGGAGGAAGGGGGGAGCGGGGAGAAATCCATGCTGGGCGAGCTTCTCGTCTGGGTCAGCAGGGACCCCCGGAGGGTCCCGGTGAAGCTCTACGCATCGTTCACGAAGGGGCTGGAGTGGCGGCTCGTGGGGGAGCTGCAGTCCGGCCTCCCGGCGCCGATACAGCAATGAGCGGACCGGCTGCGGGGAAGGAGAAGGCAGATGTGGTTGCGTAATTCCGTCATCGCCGTTTTGCTTCTCGGTCTGGTTTCCGCCGCGGCGGATGCGGCCCCGCGGAAGGAAGCTCCGCAGGTTCCGGAGCCTTCCGCCCCCGTCGCTCCGGAGAAACCCGCCGCCCCGGTCGTCCTGGAGGGGAAGACCCTCTTCCTTTTCCGGGAGGTTGCTTTGGGGGTCCCCCCGGAGGAACGGGCCCGGGAAATCAGCGGACGCCTCGGGAAGCTGGTGGGTGACAAGACGGTCCGCCCGGACTCGATCAGGGTGGTCGAAGACGAAATGGCCTCCCTGGTCGTCGCGGAAGGGACGACGCTGCTCCGTGTGTTCGACCGGGACGCCGCGGCGGAAGGAGTCACGCGCCAGGCCCTGGCGGCCCGGTACGCCGAAACGATCCGCGCGGCGATCGATGAGCACAACAAGGTGTTCAGCTTCCGGAGCCTCCTGTTCGCCGCCATCTACGCGGTCGTGGCGACCGGCGTGCTGGTCCTCCTCGTGTTCCTGTACCGCCTCTCCTTCCCGCGTCTCTATGCCGGGATCCGGGGGTGGGGCGAGAAGCGGATCCGCTCCGTCCGGGTCGGGTCGTACGAACTCCTCCAGGCAGCCCGGCTCGTGGGGACCCTGGTCGCGCTGGTCCGATGGTTCCGCATCCTCACGACCGCCCTCCTGGTCTACATATGGCTGCTCTTCGTGCTGAGCCTCTTTCCCTGGACGCGCGGGATCTCCGCGGCGATCGTCGGCTACATCCTTGACCCGTTGCGGGCCTTCGGCGCCGCGATCCTGACCGCCCTGCCCGACCTGTTCGTCCTGGCGGTCATCGGGCTCATCACGCGATACGTCAACAAGTCCGTCCGGTTCTTCTTCGACGAGGTGGAGAAGGGGCGGGTCGTCCTCCCCGGCTTCTACGCCGACTGGGCGATCCCCACGTTCAAGATCGTCCGCTTCTTCATCATCGCCTTCGCGCTGACCGTAGCCTTCCCGTTCATCCCCGGCTCCAAGTCGGATGCCTTCAAGGGCGTCTCCATCTTCCTCGGCGTCCTGTTCTCCCTGGGCTCCACCTCGACGATCTCGAACGTGATGGCAGGCCTGAGCATCACCTACATGCGCGCCTTCAGGATCGGGGACCGGGTCCGGATCGGCGACACCATGGGGGACGTGATCGACCAGGGGCTCCTGGTGACCCACGTCCGGACCATCAAGAACGAGGACGTCACCGTCCCCAACTCGCTGGTGCTGAACGCCCACATCGTCAACTACAGCGCCCGCGCGAAAGAGGAAGGGCTCATCCTCCACACCTCCGTCACCATCGGGTACGACGCCCCGTGGCGGACGGTCCACGCGCTGCTGGCCGAGGCGGCGCGGAAGACCCCGTACATCCTCCTAGAGCCGAAGCCGTTCGTCCTCCAGACCGCCCTCAACGATTTCTACGTGACGTATGAGCTGAACGCGCACACCGACGAGCCCCAGCAGATGGTGAACACCTACTCGGCGCTGCACCGCAACATCCAGGACACCTTCAACGAGGCGGGGGTGGAGATCATGTCACCCCATTACACCCAGCTCCGGGACGGGAACCGGACGACGATCCCCGGCTCCTATCTGCCGCCGGATTACGTTCCGGGCTCGTTGCGGGTCGCGTCCGTCCCGGACGCGGCCCGGAAACCGGCGGAGGGCCGCCGGGGGGTGGGGGCGAATTCGGGTGAAGGGGGAACGCCGGAACCGTCCGGAGGGTGACGTTTCCCCGACCGCCATGCTGAACGTCGGCAACCTTTCCAAGGCATACGGGGGGCAGGTCCTCTTCGAGGACGCCTCGTTCCAGGTGGCTTCCGGCGAGCGGGTGGGGCTGGTGGGGCGGAACGGGACCGGCAAGACCACGCTGTTCCGCATCCTCCTCGGCGAGGAGGAGCCCGACGCGGGCTCGGTGGTCGTCCCGGCGGGATACCGCATCGGGCACCTCGCGCAGCGCCTGGTGTTCGGGCGCGGCACGGTGCTGCAGGAAGCCGCCTCCGCACTCCCGCCGCGGGATGACGGCACGGACGAGACGTACCGGGCGGAAGCCGTCCTGACCGGCCTGGGCTTCGGCGAGGAGGAACGGTCCCGCCGCCCGGACGAGCTCTCCGGCGGGTTCCAGGTGCGCCTCAACCTTGCGCGGGTGCTTCTCTCGGGCGCGAACCTCCTTCTGCTGGACGAGCCGACCAACTACCTGGACGTCGTCTCCATCCGCTGGCTGCGGCGGTTCCTGTGCGCCTGGAGAGGGGAGCTGCTGCTGATCACCCACGACCGCGGCTTCATGGACGGCGTCACGACCCACACGATGGCCATCCACCGCGGCTCGGTCCGCAAGCTGGCGGGCGGGACGGAGAAACTGTGGCAGCAGATCCTCCAGGAGGAGGCGATCCACGATCAGACGAGGGTCAACGACGAGCGGCGGCGGGCGGAGGCGGAGGCGTTCATCGCGCGCTTCCGCGCGCAGGCCACGCGGGCCCGGGCCGTGCAGTCGCGGATCAAGGCGCTGGCGCGCCACGAACGGCTCACGAAGCTGTCGGAAATCCGGGACCTCGACTTCCGGTTCACCGAGGCGCCGTTCCCCGGGAAGCGGATGATGGAGGTGCGCGACCTCTCCTTCGGCTACGACGCAGGGCGCCCGCTGATCGAGGGCCTTTCCTTCCAGGTGGCCCCGGGAGACCGGATCGCCGTCGTGGGGCCGAACGGCCGCGGGAAGACGACCCTCCTCCGGCTCCTCGCCGGGGAGCTGCAGCCCGGCACCGGCGCCGTGAAGCCCGCGCCGAACTGTTCGGCCGGGCATTTCGGGCAGATGAACGCGGACCGGCTTTCCCCGGAGCTGCCGGTGGAGGAGGAGATCCGGCGGGCGAATCCTCTCCTCACACGCACGCAGGTCCGGACCCTGTGCGGCGCCATGATGTTCGGGGGCGAGGCGGCGGAGAAGAGGGTTTCGGTCCTGTCGGGAGGGGAACGCAGCCGCGTCCTGCTCGGGAAGATCCTCGCCGCCCCGGTGAACCTCCTGCTCCTGGACGAGCCGACGAACCACCTCGACCAGGAGTCGGTGGACGCATTCGTCGCGGCGGTGGACGCCTTCGGCGGCGCGGTGATCCTCGTCACCCACGTCGAGCGCGTCCTCGAGGCGCTGGCGACCCGGCTGATCGTGTTCGACGGCGGGAAGGTGGAGGTGTTCCACGGCGGGTACGCCGACTTCCTCGAGCGCATCGGGTGGAGGTCGGAGGCGGGGGAAACCGCCCGGCCGGGGCGGGAGAGCCGGCAGGGGCGCCGCGATGCGCGGCGCGAGCGGGCGGAGGCGGTGGCGCGGCGGTCGAGGGAGCTCGGGCGCCTGCGGCGTTCGATCGGGGCGCTGGAGGCGGAGATCATCGGTCTCGAGGAGCAGGTGGCGCGGGACGATGCGGCGATCGTCGATGCGACCGTGCGGAACGACGGAGCGTCCATCCGCGCACTCTCCCCGGCGGTGTCCGCCGCGCGGAAACGGATCGAGGGGCTGTTCGGGGAGATGACGGCGCTCGCGGACGAGCTTCACCGCAAGGAGCGGGAACAGGAGCCGGGGCGGGAAACCGGAGCCGGCTAGATCGGGGTCGGGAAGGGGGATCCGTCATGCCGTCGTTCGACATCGTTTCCGTGGTGGACATGCAGGAGGTCGACAACGCGGTCAACCAGGCCGTGAAGGAGATCGCCCAGCGGTACGACTTCAAGGGGTCGAAGACCGAGGTGTCCCTGGAGAAGGACGGTACCATCCGGCTGCAGACGGAGGACGAGTTCCGCCTCAAGGCGTCCGTGGACGTGCTCCAGTCCAAGTTCGTGCGGCGGGCGGTTTCTCTCAAGGCGCTGCAGTACGGCAAGGTCGAGCCCGCATCCGGAGGAAGGGTCCGCCAGGTCGTCACGATCCAGCAGGGGATCTCCAAGGAGAAGGGGCGGGAGATCGTCGCTCTCGTCAAGGAGACCCGGCTCAAGGTCCAGTCGCAGATCCAGGAGGAGCAGGTCCGGGTGACGGGGAAGAACATCGACGATCTGCAGGAGGTCATCCGGGTGCTGAAGGGGAAGGACCTCGGCGTGGAGATGCAGTTCGTGAATTTCCGGTCGTAGGGGCCTTCGCCCTCAATCGTCCTTGCGGATCCGGACCACCTGGCTCACGCCGGGGAGGGCCTCGATCTCCCGCTCGTCCAGCGCGTCCGTGTCGCCGATGACGCCGATGATGGTGCGGTTGGCCCCGGTGGACTGGTGGATGTCGAAGCCGTGTTCGATCAGGTACCCCTTGATCCGGTCCAGCGCCTCCTCGGGGGCGTTCCGCTTCGTGATGATCAGCATTCCTCCCGCCCCTCCCGCTGGGACATGATCCGCTCCAGGCGGCGCGACTCGTCCACGACCCGCTCGAACAGCCGCACGATGGCCCCGTCGTCCAGCGGCCCGGGGTTGTCCCCCTTCATGCGGGCGAAGATCCGCTTCTCCCGGGCCGGATCGAACACCGGAAGCCCCAGTCCCTTCTTGCGGTGACCGATCTCCAGCGCCAGCCGGGCGCGCTCGTTGAACACGCGCAGCAGCACGTCGTCCAGCAGGTCGATCCGTTTCCGTATCTCGTCGATCTCCATCCGCGCCTCACCCGGATCGGGGCATAATTCCAATTGTAGTCCGAAACCCTGGAAGGAGGGGACGATGCCGTACGTCAGCATCCGGATCACGCGGGAAGGGGCCACGGCGGAGAAGAAGGCGGCGCTGATCCGCGGGGCGACGCAGCTGCTCGTGGACGTGCTCGGGAAGAACCCGCAGACAACCGTGGTCGTCATCGACGAGGTGGAAACGGACAACTGGGGGATCGGCGGGGAGACGGTGACGGAGCGCAGGAAGCGGGGGAAGTGACCGCCGCCCTGCGCCATCCGGCCGGGCCGTAAGGCGGGGGGAAGGGAGGGGGCCGCGCCGGCCCCCCTCCCGGGTTTCAGCCGGCGCAGGAGAGCTGCTGGAAGAAGTCGTTCCCCTTGTCGTCCACCAGGATGAACGCCGGGAAATCCACCACCTCGATCTTCCAGATCGCCTCCATCCCCAGCTCGGGGTACTCGAGCACCTCGACCTTCCGGATGTTCTCCTGGGCGAGGAGCGCCGCCGGACCGCCGATGGAGCCCAGGTAGAAGCCGCCGTGCGTCCTGCAGGCGTCGGTCACCGACTTGCTCCGGTTCCCCTTCGCGATCATGATCAGCGACCCGCCATGGGACTGGAGCAGGTCCACGTAGGAGTCCATCCGCCCGGCCGTGGTAGGGCCGAAGGAGCCCGACGGCATCCCCTTGGGCGTCTTCGCGGGGCCGGCGTAATAGATCGGGTGGTCCTTGACGTACTGCGGAAGCCCCTCGCCCTTGTCGATCCGCTCCTTCAGCTTCGCGTGGGCGATGTCGCGCCCGACGATCAGCGTACCGTTCAGCGAGAGCTGCGTCCGGATCGGGTATTTCGTGAGCTCCGCGAGGATCTCCCTCATCGGCCGGTTCAGGTCTACCTTGACGACGCCGTGTTCGTGCTTCCCGCGGAACTTCGCCGGGATGAGCCGCCCCGGATTGCGGTCCAGCTCCTCGAGCCAGATCCCCTCCCGGTTGATCTTCGCCTTGACGTTGCGGTCCGCCGAGCAGGAGACCCCCATCCCGACCGGGCAGGAGGCGCCGTGGCGCGGCAGCCGGACGACCCGCACGTCGTGGGCGAAATGTTTTCCGCCGAACTGGGCGCCGTAGCCGGATTTCCGGGCGGCGTCGAGCAGCCTCGCCTCCAGGTCGAGGTCGCGGAACGCCTGGCCCCCCTTGTTCCCCTTGGTGGGAAGATGGTCGAGGTACCCCGTGGAGGCGAGCTTGACGGTCTTCAGGCACGCCTCGGCGGAGGTCCCCCCGACGACGAAGGCGAGGTGGTACGGCGGGCACGCCGCGGTCCCCAGCGTCTTCATCTTCTCCACGAGGAACTTCTCGAGGGAGGCGGGGTTCAGAAGCGCCTTCGTCTCCTGGAAGAGGTAGCTCTTGTTCGCGGAGCCGCCCCCCTTGGCGACGAAGAGGAACCTGTACTCCGCCCCTTCCGTTGCGTAGAGGTCGATCTGGGCGGGAAGGTTCGTTCCCGAGTTGATCTCCTCGTACATGTCGAGCGGGACGGTCTGGGAGTACCGGAGGTTCTCCTCCGTGTACGTCTTGAAGACGCCCTTCGAAAGGTACTCCTCGTCCCGCGCTCCGGTCCAGACCTGCTGCCCCTTCTTCCCGACGATCGTCGCCGTCCCGGTATCCTGGCAGAACGGGAGGACGAAGTTGGCCGCCACCTCGGCGTTCCGAAGCATCGCCACCGCCACGCCGCGGTCGTTGGGGGTCGCCTCGGGATCGGTCAGGATCGCCGCCACCTTCTCGTTGTGGGCGGGGCGCAGCAGGAAGGAGACGTCGCGCATCGCCTCGTTCGCGAGGTATGCGAGCCCCTCGGGATCGACCTTGAGGACCTCCTTGCCGGCGAACTTCCCCACGGAGACGTACTTCTTCGTGAGGAGGCGGTACTTGGTGCTGTCCTTCCCCTGGGGGAACGGGTCCTGGTAGGAGAATCTCGGCATCGCATGGCTCCTTCCGAAGGTTTGGTGGGAGGGGGGAATTCACCCCAAAAGATATGCCCGCGGCCCCGAAACGTCAAGGACCGGCGGGTTTCTAACAGGATAGGAGGGACCACCGATGCCGCGCGACCTTCCGCTCTCCAACGGGAACCTGCACGTCAACTTCGATTCGTTCGGGCAGTTGCGGGATATCTACTTTCCCCACGTGGGGATGGAGAACCACACGCAGGGGGGGCCTTGCCGGCTGGGGGTGTGGGCGGCGGGCGCCTTCCGATGGCTTTCGGACCCCGGGTGGATCCGGGACCTCCGGTACCAGCCCGGCACCCTGGTCACCTGGGTGCACCTCTTCCATCCCTCCCTGGAGCTGGGGATCGAGCTGACCGACGCGGTCGACATGGCGGCGAACGTCCTGGTCCGGCGGTTCGCGATCCACGAGCTCTCCGGGGCCCCGCGGGAGGTCCGGATCTTCCACCACCACGACTTCCGGATCCTCGGGAACGCCGTCGGGGACACGGCGTATTACGAGCCTCAGAGGAGGTGCGTGTTCCACTACAAGGGGCGGCGCTGGTTCCTCGTCAACGGGGCCGTTTCCGGCGAGGGCTCCCGGGGGGTCGCGGCCGGCATCCACCAGTGGGCGACTGGGGTCAAGGAGTTCCAGGGCGCGGAGGGGACGTGGCGCGACGCGGAGGACGGGATCCTTTCCGGGAACCCCATCGCGCAGGGGTCGGTGGACTCGACGGTGGCGATCCACGCGGCGACCCGTCCCGGGGAGGCGTCCGTCGCCTACTCCTGGCTGGCCGCGGGGACCGATTTCGAGGAGGCGGCGGCGATCAACCGCGCCGTCGTGTCCCGCGGGCCGGAGGATTTCCTCGGCCGGACCCGGGCGTACTGGGAGCTCTGGGTCGACAAGTCCGAGTGGGATTTCGGGGACGTGCCGGAGGAGGCGGTGGAAATGTTCCGCCGCAGCCTGCTGATCGTGCGGACGCAGATCGACAACGGCGGCGGGATCACCGCGGCGAACGACCACGACATCACCGGTTTCTCGCGGGACACCTACAGCTACGTGTGGCCGCGGGACGGGGCGCTGGTCGCCCGGGCGCTGGACCTCGCGGGGCACGTCGAGAACAGCCGGGCCTTCTTCGACTTCTGCCACCGCGTCATCACGAGGGAGGGGTACTTCCTGCACAAATACAATCCCGACGGTTCGCTGGCCAGTTCCTGGCACCCGTGGCAGGGGAAGGGGGGGAAGCAGCTGCCGATCCAGGAGGACGAGACGGGGCTGGTGGTCTGGGCGCTGTGGAACCACGTCGACCGGTACCGGGACGTCGAGTGGATGCGCGACAAGTACCGGGGGCTCGTGGTGCGGGCGGCCGACTGGATGGCGTCGTACGTGGACCCCGCCACCGGGCTGCCGCTCCCGAGCTACGACCTGTGGGAGGAGCGGTACGGCGTTCACGCCTTCACCGTGGCGGCGACGTGGGCCGGGCTGGTGGCGGCGTCCCGGTTCGCATGGCGGTTCAACGAGGGGCACCTCGCGCAGAAGTGGAAGAGCGCGGCGGACGGGATCCGGGCTGCGGCGGACCGTTTCCTGTACAGGCCGGAGTGGGAACGCTTCGCGCGCGCGGTGACTTTGCGGGGGGACGGGGACGTCGACGCGGACCGGACGTTGGACGCCAGCCTCTACGGTCTCTGGTATTTCGGGATGTACCCTCCCGACGACCCGCGGATCGCGGCGACGATGGAGGCGGTGCGCGACCGGCTCTGGGTCCGCACCGACGTGGGGGGGCTCGCCCGGTACGAGGACGACCATTACCAGCAGGTCACGAAGGACATCGGTCGCGTCCCTGGAAACCCCTGGTTCATCTGCACGCTCTGGATGGCGCAATGGCACATCGCACGGGCGAAGGCGGCGGGGGAGCTGGCGCCTGCCCTCGACATCCTGCTGTGGGTCACGAAACGCGCCCTGCCGAGCGGGGTCCTCGCCGAACAGGTCCAACCGTTCACCGACGCCCCGCTGTCGGTGTCCCCCCTGACCTGGAGCCACGCCGCCTACCTGACGGCGTTCCTGGAATACATGGGGAGGCGGTCGGAGCTCGCTCCCTGTCCCTCGTGCGGCCGGCCGGCGGCTATCCGGCGGCCATGACCGGCGCCCCCGACCGGCGGCGTGCGGGGAAACGTTGGATCGGTTGCCCTGCCTCATCCGGGGTGGGAAGATGGCGGGATGGGGCGGGAGAAACGGGACGGGACCTGGTGGGTGTACATGATCGCGTGCCGCGGAGGGAAGGTCTACACCGGCACCGCGAAGGATCCGCAGGAGCGGTTCCGGACCCACCGGGAAGGGAAGGGAGCGGCATTCACCCGGGCCAATCCGCCCCAGGTACTGCTCCGGTGCGTGGCGTACCGCACCCGGTCCGAGGCGTGCCGGGCCGAGGCTGCGCTGAAGAAACTTCCGCGGAAGGGGAAACTCGCATGGGCGACCGGAGGATCCGGAGGATGAAAACCATGATCCCGGTGCTGACAGCGGTGCTCCTTGCCCTCACGACGGCCGCATCCGGCGCGGAAGGACCGGATCGCCTCTACCCGGTCGCGCGGGGCGGAAAGTGGGGGTACATCGACCGTTCCGGGCGGGTGGTCATCGAACCGCGCTACGCCGCCGCCCACTCCTTCTCCGCGGGACTGGCGCCGGTCCGTATCGCACAGGGGCGCGACGCGAAGTGGGGGTACATCGACCGCACGGGGAAGGTGGTCGTCGAACCGAAATACGACATCGCGGGCGTTTTCCGCGAAGGGATCGCGATGGTCAAGTCGGGGGACCTCATGGGGTACATCGACCGGACGGGCAAGGTGGCGGTGCCGCTGAAATACGCGGGCGTCTACCCCTTCTCGGACGGTCTGGGCATGGTCGTCACGACCGACTACAAGTTCGGTTTCGTGGACCGGACGGGAAGGGAGGTGGTCCCCCCCGCCTACGAAAGCGCCTACAGTTTTTCGGAAGGCGTCGCCGTGGTAGTCCGGGACGGCAAGGGGGTCTACATCGACCGGTCCGGGAAGGTGGCGATCGACACGGCCCGCTTCGACCTCGTGATGCCGTTCTTCGACGGGAGGGCGATCGCCATGATCTCCGACCGCTGGGGATTCATCGACCGCTCGGGGAAGGTGGTCGTCCCGACGAAGTGGGACGGGGCGTTCCCGTTCTCCGGCGGTCTCGCGGCGGTCAACAAGGGGGGGCGGGTCCTGCGCGTCCCGTCGCCGCGGATCGAGGGGGGGAAGTGGGGATTCGTCGACCGGGAAGGGAAGGTGGTGATCGAGCCGCGCTTCGACTTCCCCGGGAAATTCACCGAGGGGTTGGCGCCGGTGAACGTCGGCGGCCTGGGCAGCGGGAAGTGGGGATACGTCGACAACACCGGGAAGATGGTCATCGAACCTCGGTTCGACGAGGCGGCGGAGTTCCTGGACGGGCTGGCCCGGGTGAAGACGGGAGGGAAGGTCGGCTACATCGACCGGAAGGGGAGCTACGTCTGGGCGCCCGGCGATTGAAGCGCAGTCGCTGACGCTCCCTACTTCCTGCCCCACCACGCCTTGAGGCGCTCCGCGATCACCTTCTCGTGCCCCGCATCGGACGGGTCGTAATATTTCCTCTTCCCGAGGTTCTCGGGGAAATAGTTTTCCGGGACGAAGGCGTCGGCGAAGTCGTGGGGGTACCGGTACTCCTTTCCGTACCCGAGATCCTTCATCAGCCGCGTAGGCGCGTTCCGGAGGTGGAGCGGCACCGGGGCGGTCCCCTCCTTCTCCGCGTCCCTCGTGGCCTTCTGCCAGGCGGTGTAGATCCGGTTGCTCTTCGGGGCCGTGGCCAGATACACAGCCGCCTGCGCCAGGGCCAGTTCCCCCTCGGGGCTTCCGAGCCGCTCGTACGTTTCCGCTGCCGCAACCGTCATCTGCAGCGCTCCCGGCGCGGCGTTCCCGACATCCTCCGATGCGAACCGGATCATCCTCCGCGCGATGTAGAGCGGGTCCTCCCCCGCGGCGAGCATCCGCGCGAGCCAGTAGAGCGCGGCGTCCGGGTCCGATCCCCGCAGGCTCTTGTGGAGGGCGGAGATCAGGTTGTAATGCTCTTCCCCGTCCTTGTCGTAGAGGAGCCCTTTTTTCCGCAGCGCCTCCTCTGCCGTCTCCAGGTCGACCGCCGCGAGCCCCTTGTGCAGCGCGATCGCCACCGCCGCCTCGAGGGCGTTCAGCGCCACGCGGGCGTCGCCGTCCGCCACCGCGACGATGTGCCGCAGCGTGTCGGGGCCGAGGAACGAAGCCGGCTTTCCCAGGCCGCGCTCCGGGTCCGTCAGGGCGCGGGCGACGATCCGCTCCAGATGGGCGGGAAGGAGGGGGGAGAGCACCAGCACGCGGCAGCGGGACAGCAGCGCATTGCGGATCTCGAAGGACGGGTTCTCGGTGGTGGTGCCGAAGAGGGTGACCGTGCCGTCCTCCACGAAGGGGAGCAGGGCGTCCTGCTGGGCCTTGTTGAAGCGGTGGATCTCGTCGATGAAGAGGATGGCGGGCCGGGACGCCGCGATCCCCTCCATGGAGCGGGACCGCTTCAGGTCCGCGATGGCTTCCTTGATCTCCTTTACCCCGGAGAGGACGGCGGAGTAGGGGAGGAAGACGGCATTTGTCTCCGCGGCGAGGATACGCGCGAGGGTGGTCTTCCCGGACCCCGGCGGACCCCAGAAGATGAGGGAGGGGAGGGGCCGCGCGGACAGGACGGAGGAGAGGAACCTCCCCTCCCCCAGCAGTTCCTCCTGCCCGACGAAGTCGGAGAGGGTGGCCGGACGCATCCGGTCGGCAAGGGGCGCGCGCATCGGTTTCACGGTTCCCCATATTATGCCCCAGATCGGGCGGCGCCGGCGGCGGTCTTCCGGTCCGCAATGGTAGGATGGACAGTTGAAAATGGCCGAAAACGGGAAGATAAAGGTCCTGCTGCCCGGTCCGCTGAGTTACCTCGGCCGGCGGCTGATGATCAAGCTTCTCGCGCGCCCGGACGTCCGCCTGCGGGTTCTCGCGGCGAACCGCCGGTCCCTGGGCGATTTCGCGGATTCCATTCCCGAGGTCGTGGAAGGGGACCCGTTGGACCGGGAGGTCCTGAAACGGGCGACCGAGGGGGTCGACGTCGCGTACTACCCGGTGCGTTTCCTGGGCACCAATCCGGAGTTCCTCAAGCGGAGGAAGGTATTCCCGGCGATGTACCGGGACGCCTGCATCGAGGCGGGGGTGCGGCGGATCGTCTTCCTCGGGGCGCACCGACTGGAGGACGAGGAGAACGAGTTGCTCCGGACCCTGATCCATATCGGGGAGGCCTTAAGCTCCCGCCCCGACGCGATCCAGACCGTCTGGTTCCGGACGGGGCTCGACCTGGGATCGGGGAGCCTGCTCTTCGAGGCGCTGAGGAACATGGTCCAGAAGTTGCCCGTCCTGCCGACCCCCCGCTGGATGGAGACGAGGGTCCCCGTAATCGGCGTGCGCGACGTCCTCGACTACCTCATCGGGGCGATCTACCTGCCGCCGGGCGGATCCCTCGTGGTCGAAATCGGGATCGAACCGTTGAGCATACGGGAGATGCTCGCCGCCATGTCCCGGGTCATGGGGCTTTCGAGGGTGTTCATCCCCCTCCCCATCTCCGCGATGCGAATCTCCCCCTTCGTCCTGATGCTCCTCACCCCGTACTCCGCCTTCCTGGCCTCGATGTTCCTGCAGATCCTCGAGACGCTGGGGAAAACACCCGGGACCTTCTCGACAGTGCGCGCCAGGGAACTGTTCCCCTCCATCGCGCCCGCCCCGTTCGAGGTGGCCGTGGCCCGGGCCGTCGAAGCCATCGAGCACGAACAGGTGATCAGCCGCTGGACGGACAGCATCCCCACGGTCTACCGTTCCGACCTGGAGGAGGAGATCTCCCGTTCCGTGTTCCGCGATGTCCGGGAGGAGAGCTTCGCCGGGATCCCCCCGGAGAACATCTTCCGGGCGGTGAAGTCCATCGGGGGAGAGGAAGGGTGGTTCCGTTTCAACGTCCTCTGGCGGATCCGGGGCCTGATGGACAAACTGCTCGGCGGTTTCGGGGATTCGGTCGGCCGCAGGGCGGAGTCGGATCTTCGGGTGGGGGACATCCTGGACGTCTGGAAAGTGATCGACCTCCAGGAGAACCGGAGACTCCTCCTGGAGGCCCACATGAAAGTGGGCGGGAAGGCGTGGCTCGAGTTCCGGATCGTCGGCGACACCCTGATCCAGACCGCCTACCATTACCCGAAAGGACTCATGGGAAGGCTTTACTGGTTTTCCATGTTGCCGTTCCACGCCTTCATCTTCCCGGACATGATCCGCAGCATTATCCGCCAGGCGGGCAGGGTGGAGTGAGGAGTCCCGGCGGCCCAAGACGAAGGCGCATCCCCGCTTTCCCTTTTCCTTCCGATCGATTATCCTGATCCCCGATGAAGTGCGCCGGGATCATCGCCAAGCACACCGACCCGCGGGCCCAATCCATCGTTTCCGAGTTGTGCCAGTGGCTGGACGCGCATGGGAGAGGCGTGGTCCTCGACCGGGAGACGGCCGCCCTGGTGGGGCGTCCGGACTCCGTCGTCCGGGCGAAGATGCCGGAGAAGTGCGACTTCCTGATCGTGATCGGCGGGGACGGGACGCTGCTCTCCGCCGCCCGCGTGGTGGGCATGACGGGGAAGCCGATCCTCGGCGTGAACCTGGGCTCCCTCGGCTTCATGACCGCCATCACCCTGGACGAACTCTACCCGGTCCTCGAACGGATCTTCACGTACGACTTCGACTTCGACGAGCGGATGATGCTGGTCGCCCACGTCCACCGCCTCGGGGAACGGGTGGCGAACTACACGGTCCTGAACGACGTGGTGATCAACAAGGGGGCCCTCGCCAAGATCATCGACATCAAGGCGACGATCGGCGACACGTACCTCTCCACCTTCAAGGCGGACGGCCTGATCATCTCGACGCCGACCGGCTCCACCGGCTACTCCCTCGCGGCGCAGGGCCCGATCATCTACCCCACGCTGCGCTCGATCCTGATCACCCCCATCTGCCCGCACACCCTGACGTTCCGGCCCCTCGTGGTGCCGGACGACCTGGTGGTGCGGGCCGAGCTGTGCTCGAAGGAGACCGACGTCTTCCTCACACTCGACGGCCAGGTCGGGTTCGGCCTGCGGGAGGGGGACGTGGTCGAGGTGAAGAAGGCGGAGGGGTCCCTCCGCTTCTTCCGCTCGCCCTTCCGGGATTACTTTACCGTCCTGCGCACGAAGCTGAAGTGGGGAGAGCGGTGACCGTCCCCCCGCGATGCTGATCGAGCTCACCGTCCGGAATCTGGCCATCTTCGAGGACGTTCGCGTCGCCTTCGCCGGGGGGCTGAACGTGGTCACCGGGGAGACCGGGGCCGGGAAGTCCGTGCTGGTCGAGGCGATCCGCCTGGCCCTGGGGGAGAAGGCCGACCCGATGGCGGTGCGCACCGGCGAGGCGGAGGCCGAGGTGTCCGCGCTCTTCGACCTCTCCCGGCGCGAGGAGCTGCGCGACGCCTGGGAGGAGGCGGGACTGCCGTGGGAGGAGGAGGTCGTCCTTCGCCGCGTCCTCCCCGCCGCAGGCCGCAGCCGCGCGTACCTGAACGGCCGTCCCGTCGCCCAGCCGGTCCTCGCCTCCCTCTCCCCGATGCTGCTGACGATGGTGGGGCAGCACAGCGTGCCGGAACTGCTTTCCCGCGCCGCGGCGCTGTCGTCGATCGACGACTTCGCGGGCGCGGGGGCGCAGGCCTCCGGGATGCGGCGCCGGTACCGCAGGGTGGCATCGCTGCGCCGGCTCGCGGACGAGGCGGCGGCGCGCGGGGCGGGGGCCCGGAGCCGGGCGGAGACCCTCGACTTCGAGATCGGGGAGCTCGCAAAAGCCGGGCTGATTCCCGGGGAGGAGGAGGGGCTCGCCGCCGAGCTTTCCCTGCAGCGCAACGCCGCGAAGGTCCGCGAGGCGCTCCGCGCAACGGACGACGCGCTGGCGTCCTCGGAGCATTCCACCCTCGCCTCGATGGCGTTCGCCCTCTCCCGCCTGCGCGAGGCGGCCGGCGTGGACCCGCGCCTGACCGGGGCTGCCGAGAGGCTCCGGTCCTTCCGCGAGGAGGTGCAGGAGCTCTCCCGCGAACTCGCGTCCCTCGCGGGGAAGGCGACGGAGGACCCCGAGCGCCGGGAGCGCGCCGAAGCGCGGTTGAGCGAGATCCGGCGCCTCAAGCGGAAGTACGGCAGGGAGGTCCCGGAGCTGGTATCCCACCTCGGGGAGCTGCGGGTTGAGCGGGACGCACTTGCCGGGGCCCTCGAGGAGGAGAAGCGGGTGCGCGGGGAGCTTCTCCGGGAGGAGGAGGAGGCCGTGCGCGCTGCGAGGGAGCTCTCCGCGGTCCGACGCAAGGCGGCCGGGGCGATGGGGCCCGCCGTGGAGGCGGAGTTCTCGAAGGTCGCCCTCGCGGGGGCGAGGTTCCGGGCGGAGGTCTCCTCCCGCGAGCCGGTACCCGGGTCGCTTTCCGCCTCCGGGTTCGACGAGGCGGAGCTGCTGTTCTCCGCGAACCCCGGCCAGGAGCCGCGGCCGCTGGCGTCCACGGCCTCCGGGGGGGAACTCTCCCGCGTGATGCTGTCGCTTCGCAATGCCGCATCCCGCGGCGGGGGCGGGCGGACGCTGGTGTTCGACGAGATCGACACGGGGATCGGCGGCAAGGTGGCCGAGCGGGTCGGTGCCCGGCTGAAAGGGCTGGCCGCGGTCTCCCAGGTGGTCTGCGTCACCCATCTCCCGCAGGTGGCAGCCTTCGCGGAGCTGCACCTCCAGGTGGTGAAGCGCGCGGCGGGCGGGACGGTCGCTACCCGCGTGAAACCGCTGACGAAACAGGATAGGATAGGGGAACTCGCGCGGATGATCTCCGGCGCGGAAATCACGGAGCGGGCGAAGGCGCACGCGAAGGAACTGATCGAGAGGGCGGCGGGGGGATGATCCGGAAGGCGAGGATGGCGGACGTCAAGGCGATCCAGAGGCTGGTCGCCGAATACGCCCGCAAGGGCGACATGCTCCCGCGATCCTTAAGCGACATCTACGAGAACCTGCGCGACTACTTCGTGTGTGAGGATGGAGGCGTGGTGATCGGGTCCGCCGCGATCCACATCATGTGGGAGGACCTCGCGGAGGTGCGGTCCCTCGCCGTCCAGGAGGGGAGCATGCGCCGCGGGGTCGGCACGCAGCTGGTGGAGGCGTGCATCTCCGAGGCGATCGTGCTGGGGATCGCGCGCGTGTTCGCCCTCACCTACAAGCCGGAGTTCTTCGAGAGGCTCGGCTTCCATCGGGTGGACAAGGCCGAGCTCCCCCAGAAGATCTGGACCGACTGCCTCAAGTGCGCCAAGTTCCCCGACTGCGACGAGATCGCGCTGGTGGCCGACTTCTCCGGGAGGGTGCGTGGCTGAAGGCCGGTTCGACGCCGTCCTCCGGGCAGTGGCGGGGCGGGGCGGGGGCGATGCGGAGCTGTACGTCGCGAGGACCCGCACCCGCCGGTACGAGGCGCGCGAGAGGCGCCTCGACGGCATCTTCTTCTCCGACACCCTTGCCCTGGGGCTCCGGCTGTTCCGGGGCGGGCGGATGGGCTTTTCCTACGGTTTCCGGGGGGACGAGGCGGACCTTTCGCGGATGGTGGAGGAGGCGCTCTT
>Ga0316603_10000503_pt1 | contig 19690 bp, 19 predicted proteins | sample OWC_soil_day10_n_FD_207649 | JGI IMG/M metagenome (GOLD analysis project Ga0316603, IMG submission 207649) | Wetland soil microbial communities from Old Woman Creek delta, Ohio, United States - OWC_soil_day10_noCT | ecosystem: Environmental > Terrestrial > Soil > Wetlands | place: USA: Ohio... | reverse complement strand
CGCCGACCGGCTGTGTGGGGGGGAGGCGAATGGCCGGCTGGACCTGCGCGGCTTCGCCGAGCGCATTGCCGCGCTGGAGCTCGGCGCTGACGAACGAGAACTGGCATTGCTGGCGAGGCTGCGCGACTATGCGCAGAGCATCGCCCCAGGTTGCGCTGCCAGCGCGGCGCCGCGCTGACGCGGCGGCCTGCCGATCAGCAGCGCGCGGTGCCTGGGCTGCAGCTGGCGGTGTTGACCTGACCGGGCAGGTTCATGCCCAGCGCGTTCGAGTCTGTTGCCACTTCCTTGGCCTGGGTCTCGTGCACGCAGGCGTCGACGATGCGGCGACCCCGCGCCGTATCCATCAGCATCGACTTGGTCGGGATCTGCACCATCAGCATCGGGCCGCCGACCTCTTCGAGCCGCACCGCGCCGGTGGACGAACGCACCGGCTTCATCGTGTAAGCCTTGCTGCTGAAGGTAACGACCACATAGCCATCGACCTGGTGCTTGGTCACGCTGAGCGTCTGCTTGAACTCGCAGTCGTACGGGCCCACCAGGGCCAGCGACGTGGCCTGCAACTGCTCTGCATCGGCCACCGGCAAGGTCGGCAACTGGTTCACCATCTCCGGGTTCGGCTTGTTCGCCGGCTTTGCGGCGGCGACCTTGATGGCTTGCTTGTCTTGCGCGGTGGCCGGATGGACCATCGCGAACGAGGCGCACATCAGCGCCAGGGGGTACACAACTCTCATGGTGAGCCCTGCGTCAGTGGAAACGCTCTATTGTGCCGCGGATCGCCGGCCGGCCCAAGCGATGAACTGGGCCGCCAAGGCGGGCCAGTTCCGCGTCTTGGCGGCATACGTGCAAGAAGGTGCCCGCCGAGGCGGACATCGCCGCGGCACAAGCCGGCTTCAGACCGAGACGGCCTTGGCGGTATCCGCGTACTCCTCGATCTGGTCGAAGTTCATATAGCGGTACACGCTGGCGGCATCCTTGTTGATGATTCCCATGGCTTCGTGGTATTCGGCCACCGTCGGCAGCTTGCCCAGCTTGGAGGCGATGGCCGCCAGCTCGGCCGAGGCCAGGAACACGTTGGTGTTCTTGCCCAGGCGGTTCGGGAAGTTGCGTGTGCTGGTCGAGACCACGGTGGCGCCTTCCCGTACCTGCGCCTGGTTGCCCATGCACAGGCTGCAGCCTGGCATCTCGGTGCGCGCACCGGCGGTGCCGAAGGCGGCGTAGTGGCCTTCCTTGATCAGTTCGCTCTGATCCATCTTGGTGGGAGGCGCCACCCACAGCTTGACCGGGATGTCGCGCTGACCGCCCAGCAGCTTGGCCGCGGCGCGGAAGTGGCCGATGTTGGTCATGCAGCTGCCGATGAAGGCCTCGTCGATCTTGGTGCCGGCCACCTCGCTCAGCAGCTTGGCATCGTCCGGGTCGTTCGGGCAGCACAGCACAGGCTCCTTCAGATCGGCCAGGTCGATCTCGATCACGGCCGCGTACTCGGCGTCCTTGTCGGCTTCGAGCAGCTGCGGGTTGGCCAGCCAGGCCTGCACCGCCTTGATACGGCGCTCGAGCGTGCGCTTGTCCTGGTAGCCGTCGGCGATCATGTTCTTCATCAGCACGATGTTGCTGGTGAGGTACTCGATCACCGGCGCCTTGTTCAGCTTGATGGTGCAGCCGGCGGCCGAGCGCTCGGCGCTGGCGTCGCTGAGCTCGAAGGCCTGTTCGACCTTCAGGTCCGGCAGGCCTTCGATCTCCAGGATGCGGCCGGAGAAGACGTTCTTCTTGCCGGCCTTGGCCACGGTCAAGAGGCCAGCCTTGATGGCATACATCGGGATCGCATGCACCAGGTCGCGCAACGTCACGCCCGGCTGCATCTGGCCCTTGAAGCGCACCAGCACGCTCTCGGGCATGTCCAGCGGCATCACGCCGGTGGCCGCGCCGAAGGCCACCAGTCCCGAGCCGGCGGGGAAGCTGATGCCGATCGGGAAGCGGGTGTGGCTGTCGCCGCCGGTGCCGACGGTGTCGGGCAACAGCAGGCGGTTCAGCCAGCTGTGGATCACGCCGTCGCCCGGGCGCAGCGCGACGCCGCCGCGGTTGCTGATGAAGGCCGGCAACTCGCGGTGCGTCTTCACGTCCACCGGCTTGGGGTAGGCAGCGGTGTGGCAGAAGCTCTGCATCACCAGGTCAGCGCTGAAGCCCAGGCAGGCCAGGTCCTTCAGCTCGTCGCGGGTCATCGGGCCGGTGGTGTCCTGGCTGCCGACGGTGGTCATCTTCGGTTCACAGTAGGTGCCTGGGCGCACGCCCTGGCCTTCCGGCAGGCCGACCGCGCGGCCCACCATCTTCTGCGCCAGGGTGAAGCCGGCCTTCGTGGCAATGGGCGGCTGCGGCAGGCGGAACACGGTGGACGCCGGCAGGGCAAGGAACTCGCGCGCCTTGGCCGTCAGGCTGCGGCCGATGATCAGGTTGATGCGCCCGCCGGCGCGCACCTCGTCGAAGAGCACGTCGTTCTTCAGCTTGAATTCGGCGATCACGGCGCCGTTCTTGACGATCTTGCCGTCGTAGGGCTGGATGTCGACCACGTCGCCCATCTCCAGCTTGGACACGTCCACCTCGATCGGCAGCGAGCCCGAGTCTTCCTGCGTGTTGAAGAAGATCGGCGCGATCTTGCCGCCCAGCGTGACGCCGCCGAAGCGCTTGTTCGGCACGAAGGGGATGTCCTGGCCGGTGGCCCAGATGACGCTGTTGGTGGCGCTCTTGCGGCTGGAGCCGGTGCCCACCACGTCGCCGACATAGGCCACCAGGTGACCGCGCTTCTTCAGGTCGTCGATGAATTTCATCGGGCCACGCTTGCCGTCTTCCTCGGGCTTGAAGGCCGCGCCTTCGCGCGTGTTCTTCAACATCGCCAGGTAGTGCAGCGGGATGTCGGGGCGGCTCCAGGCGTCGGGCGCTGGCGACAGGTCGTCGGTGTTGGTCTCGCCCGGCACCTTGAAGACGCTGACGGTGATGTTGCGCGGCACCTCGGGGCGGCTGGTGAACCATTCGGCCTCGGCCCAGCTTTGCATCACTTCCTTGGCCTTGGCATTGCCGGCCTTGGCCTTGTCGGCCACGTCGTTGAAGAAGTCGAACATCAGCAGCGTCTTCTTCAGCGCCGCGGCGGCGATCGGGGCGACTTCGGCGTCGTCCAGCAGTTCGATCAGCGGGTGCACGTTGTAGCCGCCGACCATCGTGCCCAGCAGCTCGGTGGCCTTGGCGCGGCTGACCAGGCCGACCTTCAGGTCGCCATGGGCCACGGCGGCCAGGAAGCTGGCCTTGACCTTGGCGGCATCGTCCACGCCCGGCGGCACGCGATGCGTCAGCAGGTCCATCAGGAAGGCGTCTTCGCCGGCCAGCGGGGCCTTGATCAGCTCGATCAACTCGGCCACCTGCTTGGCGTCGAGTGGCAGCGGGGGGATGCCGAGCGCGGCGCGTTCGGCGGCATGTTGGCGGTAGGCAGTGAGCATCGGTACTCCTCGAGGCGGTCGTTGAAGGATGGGGTCTCAGGCTTTCGGCAAAATGACTCGGAGCCCCTTGAAGTAATCGCGGTAGAAGCCGGCATCGCGCGTGATCAGGGCGTCGCATTGCATCATCGCGTGCGCGCCGATCAGGAAGTCCGCAACCACGCGTTCGCGCCGGCCGCCGCGGTCGCGGAAGCGCCGCTGCATGAAGCCCGCACGCACGGCAGCCTGCTCGGTGGTCGGCAGGTAGTGGATGCCGTACTCATTGAGCACGTCCATCGCGCTTTCGCTGGTGTCCAGCATCGTCTGCACTTCGGCCACGACGGCATCACACACCACCAAGCCACCGTTGCCGAGCGCCTGCTCGACGACCTCGGCCGACGCAGCCGCGAACTTTGCGTCCTCGGTCAGGATGTCGAGCAGCACGGACGAATCGACCGCGATCATTTGCGGTCGTCGGGCGGTGGGTACGGGTCGCCGGGCGCACGCCCGCGCAAGGCCCGCATGGCCTCGTCGGTCGATTTGCAACCTTCGGCAAGCTTGAAGCGGCCGCGCAGCTTGCTGATCGCGTCGCCGACGTCTTTGCGCAGCACGATGCGTCCGCCTTCGAGCTCGACCTTGAGCTTGCTGCCCTTGGTCAGGCCCAAAGCGTCACGCACCGCCTTGGGCAGCGTGATCTGGCCACGTTCGGCAACGGTTGCTTCCATGTTCGGCTCCGACTGAAGTATGCAGAAATTGTACATACTTCGGAATGCATATCGAGGACAGGGGCTTCAGCTGACCGCGTCGCCGAAGAAGGCCTGGCAGACCTCGGCCGGCAGCTGCGCGCCGCCGACATACGAGGTCCGGTGCGCGCGCTGCAGCACGTGCCAGAAATACCGGTAGCTGGCGCGGTCGTGCAGCGTGTCGCGGTGGCGGATCGGTGCCCAGCCGGCGGACTGTGCCGCCAACAGGATCTCGATGGCCAGGTCGACCTCGGCCGTGCTGGGCGCGAAGGCATCGACGATGACGCGCACCTGCGACGGGTGGATGCTCCACATGCGCGTGTAGCCGAGCTTGCGCGACGCGGTCGCGGCGGCGGCCTGGAGCGCGGCCTCGTCCTTGAACTCGGTCACCACGCAGTGCGACGGTGTCTTGCCGAAGGCATGGCAGGCGGCCGAGATCTCCAGCTTGGCGCGCAGCACCAGCGGATGCTCGAACTGGCCGCTGGCGCTCATCGCCAACGCCGGGATCGCACCGCGATGCGCAGAGACAAAATCCATCAGTCCGAAGGACAGGGACTCGATGCGCGGGTGTGCGGCCAGCGTCTGCACTTCGCGCAGCGCGCCATGGGTCTCGACCAGCGCCTGCAGCGGGATCGGCTGAGAAAGCGAAGCATCGCGCGTGGCCGCATCGATGGCGTCCACTGCGCGCTGCAGGTCGGCCAGGCCGCGCGGCTTGGGGATCATCAGGTAGGCCACACGCGCGCCGGCTCGGCCAACCACGGTGGCCACCATGTCCTCGAAGGCCGGGTGCTCGACCGGCGGAACACGCACGCCGACACGGCCGAAGCGGTTGCCGGGCGAGTTGACCAGCTCGGCCATCAGCAGCGCATGTTCGTGCTCGCCGCCGACCGGTGCGCCGTCCTCGCCATCGAGCGTGACGTCGAACACCGGCCCGAGCTCGGCCTGCAGCTCCAGGCTCTTGCGCATGCGCGCCTCGACGCCGCAGTAGTGGTCGCACACCGGCAGCGCACGCGCCGCCGCGCCGTCCTCGAACAGCGCCTCGCGCGGCCCGGGAGCCGTGCGCGACAATCCGCTCACAGCAGGTGCTTGACGCCGTCCTGTTCGCTCTGCAGCTCGGCGAGGGTCTTGTTGATGCACTCGCGGCTGAAGGCGTCGATCTCCAAGCCTTCGACGATCTTGTACTCGCCGCCGGCGCAGGTCACCGGAAAGCCGAACATCACCTCCTTCGGGATGCCGTATTCGCCGCCGCTGGGGATGCCCATGGTCACCCAGGCGCCCTGCGTGCCCAGCGCCCAGTCGCGCATGTGATCGATGGCGGCATTGGCCGCCGACGCCGCCGACGACAGCCCGCGCGCCGCGATGATGGCCGCGCCGCGCTTGCCCACCGTCGGCAGGAAGGTGTCGGCGTTCCACACCGGGTCGTTGATCATGTCCTTGACCGACTTGCCGTCGATGGTGGCGAAGCGGTAGTCGGCATACATGGTCGGCGAGTGGTTGCCCCACACCGCCATGTTCTTGATGGCGCTGACCGGTTGGCCGGTCTTCGCGGCCAGCTGGCTGAGTGCGCGGTTGTGGTCCAGGCGCAGCATGGCGGTGAAGTTGCGTGCCGGCAGGTCGGGCGCGCTCTTCATCGCGATGTAGGCATTGGTGTTGGCAGGGTTGCCGACCACCAGCACCTTGACGTTGCGGCTCGCCACCTCGTTCAGGGCCTTGCCCTGGCCGATGAAGATCTGACCGTTGATCGACAGCAGTTCGGCACGCTCCATGCCGGGGCCGCGCGGACGCGACCCGACGAGCAGTGCGTAGTCGGCATCCTTGAACGCACCCTTCGGGTCGCTGTGCGCCTGCATGCCGGCCAGCAGCGGGAAGGCGCAGTCCTCCAATTCCATCATCACGCCCTTGAGCGCGTTCTGCGCCTTCTCGTCCGGGATCTCCAGCATCTGCAGGATGATGGGCTGGTCCTTGCCCAGCATCTCGCCCGAGGCGATGCGGAACAACAGGGCATAGCCGATCTGGCCGGCGGCGCCGGTGACGGCCACTCGGACGGGTTTCTTGCTCATGGGAACTCCGTGGATGAAGGGTGGATAGAAGGCGCGGCTTGCGCACGCCCCGCGGCGAGCCGGCAAGTGTAGGCCAGTGCACACGTCGGCCTAGGGGTTCACCCGAAGCATAGCGCAAGTCTTATGTCTTATAGAAGATATAAGTCAACCTCTTGTGGACGCAGGCAGTCGGCTGTGCTGCAATCACCCCATGCCTGCCGCCAAGACCCTGCCCGGCACCGAGGGCGACGCCGACACCGCGGCGCCGGCCTTCAGTCCGCTGTACCAGCAGATCAAGGGCCTGCTGATGCGCAGTCTGACGTTGGGTGAGTGGAAGGCTGGCGAGGCACTTCCGGCCGAGACCGAACTGGCGCAGCGCTTCAAGGTCAGCCAGGGCACGGTGCGCAAGGCGCTGGACGCGCTCACTGCCGACGGGCTGCTGGTGCGCCGACAGGGCAAGGGCACCTTCGTCGCCACGCATTCGGAGGCGCAGGTGCAGTACCGCTTCCTGCGGCTGATGCCCGACCACGGTCCGCGCGAGGCAATGCAGCGGCGCTTCCTCGATTTCCGCCGCCTGCGCGCGCCAGCCGACATCGCGCGCGCTCTCGCCCTGAAGGCCGGCGACGGCGTGCTGCAACTGCGACGTCTGCTGCTGGCCGGCGACACGCCGGTGGTGCTGGACGACATCTGGCTCAACGCGCGTCTGTTCAAGGGCCTGACGGCCGGGCGGCTGCAAGCCTATCGTGGGCCGATGTACGGCCTGTTCGAGGCGGAATTCGGCGTGCAGATGATCCGCGCCGAGGAAAAGATCCGCGCCGTTGCGGCCGGCGAGGCCGAGGCTGCGCTGCTCGGCGCGGCCGCGGGGTCGCCGCTGCTGCTGGTGGAGCGGCGGTCCTTTACCTATGCCGACCGTCCGGTGGAATTGCGCCGCGGCCTGTACCGCACCGAAGCGCACTACTATCGCAACGAACTGAGCTGAGCTGAGCTGACTGGAATGGCCCAAGCTTCCTGTAAGCCCGATGGGATGAAATAAAATCGATCAGCTCGGCGTGGCACAGACGACAGGCCAAGACAACCAGGACACAAGATGGCAGACACGTTGAAGGAACGCCCGGTCTATCGCAACATCCACGTCTCGCAGATCGTCGCCTACCGGCTGCCGCCCGCGGGCATCGTGTCGATCCTGCACCGTGTCAGCGGGGCTGCGATGTTCCTGCTGCTGCCCTTCGTGATCTGGCTGTTCGACAACAGCCTGACCAGCGAAATCTCCTTTGACCGCTTTGCCAGCGTCTTCAGCGCCGGCTTGGGCTTCCTGCCGGGCTGGTTCATCAAGCTGGTGTGTCTGGGTCTGATCTGGGCCTACCTGCACCACTTCATCGCCGGCGTGCGCCACCTGTGGATGGACATGACGCACAGCGTCAGCAAGGAGCAGGGCCACAGCAGCGCGGTGATCACGCTGGCCGCGAGCCTGCTTCTCACCGTGGCGCTGGGCGCCAAGCTGTTCGGTCTGTTCTAGAGGCAAGCCATGAGCACGAACTTCGGATCCAAGCGCATCGTCGTCGGCGCGCACTATGGCTCGCGCGACTGGCTCAGCCAACGCGTCACGGCGCTGTTGATGGCGCTGTTCACGCTGGTGCTGGTGGTGCAGGTGCTGATGCCGGGCCAGATGGGCTACTACAAGTGGGCCGGCATCTTCTCGGCGCAGTGGATGAAGGTGCTGACCTTCGTGGTCATCGTCGCGCTCGCGCTGCATGCCTGGGTCGGCATGCGCGACATCTGGATGGACTATGTCAAGCCGGTGGGCCTGCGCCTGGCGCTGCAGGTGTTCTCCATCGTCTGGTTGCTGGGCTGCGCCGGTTGGGCCGTCCAGGTCATTTGGAGACTGTAGATGGCAGCGGCACCGATTTCCAAGCGCAAGTTCGACGTCGTCATCGTCGGCGCCGGCGGTTCCGGCATGCAGGCCTCGCTGCGCCTGGCGCGCGCCGGGCTGAACGTGGCCGTCCTCAGCAAAGTGTTCCCGACGCGCTCGCATACCGTGGCGGCACAGGGTGGCATCGGCGCCAGCTTGGGCAACATGAGTGAGGACAACTGGCACTACCACTTCTACGACACCATCAAGGGCAGCGACTGGCTCGGCGACCAAGACGCGATCGAGTTCATGTGCCGCGAGGCGCCGAACGTCGTCTACGAGCTCGAACACTTCGGCATGCCTTTCGACCGCAACCCGGACGGCACGATCTACCAGCGTCCCTTCGGCGGCCACACCGCCAACTACGGCGAGAAGCCGGTGCAGCGCGCCTGCGCCGCGGCCGACCGCACCGGCCACGCGATGCTGCACACGCTGTACCAGCAGAACGTCAAGGCGCGCACCAATTTCTTCGTCGAGTGGATGGCGCTGGACCTGATCCGCGACGCCGAGGGCGACGTGGTCGGCGTTGCTGCGCTGGAGATGGAGACCGGCGAGCTGCACATCTTCGAGGCCAAGACCACGCTGCTGGCCACCGGCGGCGCGGGGCGCATCTTCGCCGCCAGCACCAATGCCTTCATCAACACCGGCGACGGCCTGGGCATGGCGGCGCGTGCCGGCGTGCCGCTGGAGGACATGGAGTTCTGGCAGTTCCACCCCACCGGCGTGCACAACGCCGGTGTGCTGCTCACCGAAGGCTGCCGCGGCGAGGGTGCGATCCTGCGCAACGTCAACGGCGAGCGCTTCATGGAGCGCTACGCGCCGACGCTGAAGGACCTGGCGCCGCGTGACTTCGTCTCGCGCTGCATGGACCAGGAGATCAAGGAAGGGCGCGGCTGCGGTCCGAACAAGGACTACATCCAGCTCGACATGACGCACCTGGGGGCAGAGACCATCATGAAGCGCCTGCCCAGCGTGTTCGAGATCGGCCACAACTTCGCCAACGTCGACATCACCAAGGAAGCCATTCCGGTGGTGCCGACCATCCACTACCAGATGGGCGGCATCCCGACCAACATCCACGGCCAGGTGGTGGCGCCGCAGAATGGTGACCCGAACAGCGTGGTCCACGGTCTGTATGCGGTGGGCGAATGCTCCTGCGTCAGCGTGCACGGCGCCAACCGGCTGGGCACCAACTCGCTGCTCGACCTGCTGGTCTTCGGCCGCGCGGCGGGGCTGCATATCGTCGACCAGGTGGGCAAGACCAAGTCCCACAAGCCGCTGCCGGCCAGTGCGGCTGAAGCGTCGCTGGCGCGCCTGGCACGGCTGGACAGCAGCACCTCGGGTGAATACGCGCAGGACGTGGCCAACGACATCCGCAGCACCATGCAGCAGCATGCCGGCGTGTTCCGCACCCAGGCCAGCATGAACGACGGCGTGCTCAAGATTGCGGCGCTGGCCGAGCGTGTCAAGGCCATCACGCTGAAGGACAAGAGCCAGGTCTTCAACACCGCGCGCATCGAGGCGCTGGAAGTCGAGAACCTGATCGAGGCCGCGCGCGCCACCATCGTCTCGGCCGCGGCGCGGCACGAAAGCCGTGGCGCGCACACCGTGGACGACTATGCCGACAGCCCCGAGTTCCCGCTCGGGCGCAACGATGCGCAGTGGATGAAGCACACGCTGTGGTACTCCCAGGGCGACCGGCTGGACTACAAGCCGGTGAAGCTGAAGCCGCTGACGGTGGACAGTGTGCCGCCCAAGGTGCGCACCTTCTAGCGCCGCGCGCCGCCCCGACCTCAGACCGCAGGCCCCAACCGAGCCCCCGACATGACCCAACGCACGTTCCAGATCTACCGCTACGACCCGGACAAGGACGCCAAGCCCTACATGCAGACGCTGCAGGTCGAGCTGGACGGCTCCGAGCGCATGCTGCTCGATGCGCTGATGAAGCTCAAGGCCGTCGATCCGTCGTTGAGCTTCCGCCGCAGCTGCCGCGAAGGCGTTTGCGGCTCCGACGCGATGAACATCAACGGCAAGAACGGCCTGGCCTGCCTGACCAACATGCGCACGCTGCCGGGCACGATCGTCCTGAAGCCGTTGCCCGGGCTGCCGGTGGTGCGCGACCTGATCGTCGACATGACGCAGTTCTTCACCCAGTACAACTCGATCAAGCCCTACCTGGTGAACGACACGCCGCCGCCCGAGAAGGAACGGCTGCAGTCGCCCGAGGAGCGCGACGAGCTGAACGGCCTGTACGAGTGCATCCTGTGCGCCAGCTGCTCGACCAGCTGCCCCAGCTTCTGGTGGAACCCCGACAAGTTCGTCGGTCCTGCCGGGCTGCTTCAGGCTTATCGCTTCATCGTCGACAGCCGCGACCAGGACACCGCGGCCCGGCTGGACAACCTGGAAGATCCCTACCGGTTGTTCCGCTGCCACAGCATCATGAATTGCGTCGATGTGTGCCCGAAGGGCTTGAATCCGACGCGTGCCATTGGCAAGATCAAGGAAATGATTGTGCGGCGCACAATCTGAGTGCCGACTGCACTCCGAGAGGTCAGCCGCAAGCAAGGCATGCCGTGGACACTTTGCTGGACGAACGCTCTCTGAGCCGCCTGAAATGGGGCTGCCGCCGTGGCTTGCTTGAGAACGACCTGTTCATCGAGCGCTTCTTCCAGCAGCACGAACATGGCCTGAGCGTGCGTCAGGCCCAAGGCTTGCAGTACCTGATGGACCTGCCCGACAACGATCTGCTCGACCTGCTGCTGCGGCGCAGCGAACTCCCACCCGCGCTCGACCGGCCCGAGGTGTGCGAGGTGCTGAACCAGCTTCGCAGGCCCGCCACGGTTACTACCAGCGAAGGAATGACGCCATGATGTCCCTGTCCGATGTGAAAGCCACGCTGTCGTTCTCGGACGGCAGCCCGACGATGGACCTGCCGATCTACAAGGGCAGCATCGGTCCGGACGTGATCGACATCCGCAAGCTGTACGCGCAGACCGGCAAGTTCACTTACGACCCGGGCTTCCTGAGCACGGCCTCGTGCAACAGCACCATCACCTACATCGACGGCGACAAGGGTGAGTTGCTGTACCGCGGCTACCCGATCGAGCAACTGGCCACGCAGTGCGACTTCCTGGACACCTGCTACCTGCTGCTGTATGGCGAACTGCCGAACGCGCCGCAACAGAAGGACTTCCACAAGCTCGTCAACAACCACACGATGGTCAACGAGCAGATGCAGTTCTTCCTGCGCGGCTTCCGCCGCGACGCGCACCCGATGGCGGTGATGACCGGCCTGGTCGGCGCGCTGTCGGCCTTCTATCACGACAGCACCGACATCAACAATCCGCGCCACCGCGACATCGCCGCCATCCGGCTGATCGCCAAGATGCCCACGCTGGTGGCCATGGCCTACAAGTACGGCATGGGCCAGCCCTACATGTACCCGCGCAACGAGCTCAGCTACGCCGGCAACTTCATGCGCATGATGTTCGCCACGCCCTGCGAGGACTATGTGCCCAACGACGTGCTGGTACGGGCGATGGACCGCATCTTCATCCTGCATGCCGACCACGAGCAGAACGCCAGCACCTCCACCGTGCGGCTGTGCGGCAGCTCGGGAACGAACCCGTTTGCCGCCATCGCCGCTGGCGTGGCCTGCCTGTGGGGCCCGGCGCACGGCGGCGCCAATGAGGCCGCGCTGAACATGCTGGAGGACATCCAGCGCAACGGCGGCGTCGAGAAGATCGGGGAGTTCATCAAGCAGGTCAAGGACAAGAACTCCAGCGTCAAGCTGATGGGTTTTGGCCACCGCGTCTACAAGAACTACGACCCGCGCGCCAAGCTGATGCGCGAGACCTGCCACGAGGTGCTGGAAGCGCTGGGCCTGCACGACGACCCGCTGTTCAAGCTGGCCATGGCGCTGGAGAAGATCGCGCTCGAGGACGACTACTTCGTGTCGCGCAAGCTGTACCCCAATGTCGATTTCTATTCCGGCATCGTGCAGCGCGCCATCGGCATCCCGGTGAGCCTGTTCACCGCCATCTTCGCGCTGGCGCGCACGGTGGGCTGGATCGCCCAGCTCAACGAGATGATCGGCGACCCGGAATACAAGATCGGGCGCCCGCGCCAGCTGTACGCCGGCTCGCCGTCACGCAACGTGCTGCCCGTGTCGCAGCGTTGAACGGGCCCTCTTTGCGCCGCAGCGTCCTCGTGGCGCTGGTGGGCTCGGCAGTACTGCTGGGTGGCTGCAACTCGTTGCTGGCTCAGAACCCGTCCTCGCCGATGCGGCCGGTGAATGCGGTGCGTTCCGGAGACGAGTCCCGGCTCATGCTGCGCGGCTACGACGTGGTGGCCTATGTCACGCAGTCCCAGGCGCTGCCAGGCTCGACGCAGTACCGCACCGATTTCGAGGGCGTCACGTACCTCTTCGGCAGCGCCGACCACCTGGCGTTTTTCCAGCGCGATCCCGCGAAGTACCAGCCCGCGTATCACGGCTACGACGCCACGCGAATGGTCTATGCACTGCCCGAGCAGGCCGACCCGACGGTGTGGCGCCTGGTCGACGGGCGCCTCTTCCTATTCGCCGACGCCGCCTCGAAGGCCGCCTTCGAGCTCGACCTGAAAGGCAACATCGCCCTGGCCGACATGTACTGGAAGAACGAAGTCGCCGGCAGCAACAGCGCGTGGCAGAACCTGCGCAGGCGCGTCGACCGTGTACCGCACTACCGCAGCCGCGACGAGCTGGCGGCCGCCGTGGCCGCGGCGCAGGCCAAGCCAAGCTGATCGAGTTGCCGGCTGCAGCGCGCTGCTAGAGTCGGCGCATGCCAGCAACCCCCGCGCCCGCAGCGTCATCGGCATCGCGCCGCGTGCTGCGCTGGGCGTGGCGCGCCGCCCTGGTGCTGTTGGCGCTGGCTCTGACGCTGGCGCTGGGCTTCACACTCTTCGCGGTGAGCGCGCTGCCGACGCTGCAACCCTGGCACACCGAGCTGCTGCGCAACGAGTTCGACGCCGACCGGCACAAGGACCTGGACTTCGCCGGCTACCAGCGGCTCGAGCAGCAGCTTTTCGACGAGTTGCAGGCGAAGACGGCGCAGTGGGCGCGCGACGGCATCGACCCGGCATGCCCGCGTCCGGCGGCGGTGCCTTCTCCGGTGGCCCCCGACGACTGCGCCTCGCTGGCCGACGAGGCCTTCCGCACCAGCCGCTTCAACAGCGGTGGGTGGGTACAGCGGCTGGTCGAGGGCGCGCCCTACAACCGGTCTTTCCGCATGACGCCGGACAAGGTCGCCGGCCACGCGCTGCTGGTGCACGGGCTGACCGATTCGCCATACTCGATGCGCGCGATGGCGAGCTCGCTGCACGGGCGCGGCATCGACGTCACCGTGCTGCGCCTGCCCGGCCACGGCACCTTGCCGTCGATGATGACCGAGATGAGCGCGCGCGACTGGACCGCCGCGGTGCGCATCGCCGCCCGGGACGTGGCTGCGCGCGTCGGGCCCGGCCAGCCCTTCTACGTGGGCGGCTATTCATCCGGCGGCACGCTGGTGCTGCAGTACGCGCTGGACGCGCTGCAGGACGCCAGCCTGCGCCGGCCCGACCGCGTGCTGCTGGTGTCGCCGGCGATCGAGCTGACGCGCGTGGCGGCGCTGGCCGAGGTCATCGACATCTTCACGGTCGTGCCGCTGCCGGAACTGGACAAGGCGCGCTGGCAGGCCGTCGCACCCGAGTTCGACCCCTACAAGTTCAATTCCTTCCCGGTCAACGCCTCGCGGCAGATCAACCGCGCCACACGCGCGCTGCAGCGCTCGCTGGAAGACGCACAGCGTGCCGGACGCCTGGCGCAGCTGCCGCCGGTGGTGACCTGGCAGTCGGTGGTCGATTCCACCGTGGGCTCGGCCGGCGTGGTCGACCAGGTCTATGCGCGGCTGCGTGGGCCGGCCCACCGGCTGGTGATGTTCGACATCAACCGCGTGCCCGAGCTGGCTGGCGTGGCCCGGCCGACGGCGCGGGCGCTGATCGAGCGCATGGAACGTGCGCCGCGTGGCTACACGTTCGACCTGGTGAGCAATGCGTCGCGGCAGCAAGCGCGTATCGAAGTGCGCCGTCTGGCCCCCGACGGCGCTGCCGAGCTGCGCGCCACCGTACTCGATTGGCCCGCCAACCTGGTCTCCCTGGGCCATGTGGCGCTGCCGTTTCCTGCCGATGACCCGGTCTACGGTTTCCTGCCCGGCAGCGGCCGCGACGGCATCCCGAGCATCGGCTCGTGGCTGCTGCGCGGCGAGAACGGCGCGATCACGCTGTCGCTGGGCTCGCTGACGCGGCTGCGCAGCAACCCCTTCTGGCCGCTGATCGACGAGGACGTGGCCGCCCTGGTGGCGCAGGACCTGGCGGCCCCACGCCGCTGAGTTCAGCGCGGCTTCCAGCCCAGCACGCCGAGGTGCAGGTTCTGGATGTACAGCCGCTCGGCCGTCTCGGTGACGCCGGTGGTCTGCGGGTAGCTGCCGGCCGGGTCCTGCAAGTCGGCGACGATGCGTCCGCTGTCGTCGAAGGCGAATACATGGCCGTAGGGCTTGGGCAGCGGCCACAGCGCGCGCGGCAGGCGCAGCGTCAGCGCCCGCAGGAAGGGTTTGCTTGCCATGTCGTCCACCGCAGCGCTGCGCGGCCCGGACAGGCCGACCCAGATGCGGCCCTCGTCGCCGCGCATCAGGTTGTCGGGGTAGCCGGGCAGGTTGTCGAACAGCACCTTGGCCTGCGGCGAGCCGCTGCCGGCGTCCAGGTCGGCGGCATCGACCGCCACCTTCCACAGCCGGTAGCGGCCGGTTTCGGCCACGTAAAGGTGTTGCTCGTCGGCGCTCAGCGCCACGCCGTTGGGAAAGCTCAGGCCGCGCACGACGACGCGAGTCTTCTGCGTGGCCGGGTCGTATTCGAGAATGCGGCCGGTGGCTCGCTGCTCGATGATGTCGAGCACGGCGGCCTCGAAGGTGCCACCCCAGGCGGCCGGTGCGAAGCGGCCCGATGCGTCGCTGAAGTAGACCCTGCCATTGCGCGCCACCACCACCGCGTCGGCATAGCGGATCGGGTCGCCGTTCACCTGGTCGGCCAGCACGGTGACGCGGCGGTCGGTGTCCACCGCCAGCAGACCCTTCACCGCATCGGCGGCGATCAGGCGGCCCGCGGGGTCGAAGTCGAAGCCGAGCACGCGGCCGCCGGTATCGGCATAGACCTCGGGTGCACTGCCGTCGGGGTTCATGCGCAGGATGCGGCCGCTGGCCACCGCCGCATACAGCTTGCCGTCGCGGCCCAGCACCACATGCTCGGGCCCGGCCTCGCCCGGCGGCAATTGGATCAGCGTCAGCCCGGCCAGGCGCGTGTTGGAGGCATGCGCGCCCTGGTAGCCGGGCGCTGCCGTTGCCGACCAGGCGACCGGCTGCACCGGCACCGGCCAGAACGCCAGGTAGGCGGCGAGCGCCGCCAGCAGCACCAGAACGCCAACCACAAGCTTCTTCATCGGCCTACTCCCGCGCGGCGCCGCTTCGGGCCGCATTCGATCAGCGCACCCGCAGTCCCGGCACGGCGCCCGGCCAAGGCTCCAGCACGTACAGCCCAGGGTGGGCCTTCTCGTCGGCATGGCTGGCGGCCAGCACCATGCCTTCGCTGAGGCCGAACTTCATCTTGCGTGGCGCCAGGTTGGCGACCAGCACCGTCAGCTTGCCGGCCAGGTCTTCGGGCCTGTAGGCGCTGGCGATGCCGCTGAAGACATTGCGCGTGCGGCCTTCACCGGCATCCAGCGTCAGGCGCAGCAGCTTGGTGCTGCCCTCGACGCGCTCGGCGGCGACGATCCTGGCGATGCGCAGGTCCACCTTGGCGAACTCGTCGATGCCGATCTCGGCGGCCAGCGACTCGCCGCCCGGTGGCGGCGGTGCGGCTTCGGCCGGCGGCTCGAACAGCGCGTCCAATAGCTTGGCGTCGACGCGCTGCATCAGGTGCTTGTATTCGCCGATGCGATGGCCGCCGAGCGCGCGCGCGACATCGGCAAAGTCCAGCGGCGGCACCTGCAGGAAAGCCTCGACCTGCGCGGCCAGCGCCGGCAGCACCGGCTTCAGGTAGATGGTCAGCACGCGGAAGGCCTCGATGCACACGCTGCACACGTCGTGCAGCACGGCGGACTGATCAGGCTTCTTGGCCAGCTCCCAGGGCTTGTGCTTGTCGACGTATTCGTTGACGCGGTCGGCCAGCAGCATGATCTCTCGCAGCGCCTTGCCGAACTCGCGTGATTCGTACAGTTCGACCACCGTGTCCTTGTGCGCGCGCAGGCTGTCGAGCAGGGTGCGGCCTTCGACGCCCAGGTCGGCCGACAGGTGGCCGTCGAAGCGCTTGCCGATGAAGCCGGCCGAGCGGCTGGCGATGTTGACGTATTTGCCCACCAGGTCGGCATTGACTCGGGCGATGAAGTCCTCGGGGCTGAAGTCGATGTCCTCGACGCGCGCGTTCAGCTTGGCGGCAATGTAGTAGCGCAGCCATTCCGGGTTCATGCCCAACTGCAGGTAGCGCAGCGGGCTGATGCCGGTGCCGCGGCTCTTGCTCATCTTCTCGCCGCTGACCGTGAGATGGCCGTGCACGTAGACGCGGCTCGGCACCTTGCGGCCGCTGAACTTCAGCATGGCCGGCCAGAACAGCGTGTGGAAGGTGACGATGTCCTTGCCGATGAAGTGGATCTGCTCCACGCCTTCGTCGGCCATGTAGGCCTCGAAGTCCAGGCCGCGGCTATCGAACAGGTTCTTCAGCGACGCCAGGTAGCCCACCGGCGCGTCGAGCCAGACGTAAAAGTACTTGCCCGGCGCATCCGGGATCTGAATGCCGAAGTAGGGCGCGTCGCGGCTGATGTCCCAGTCGGCCAGGCCGGTGGCACCGGCTTCGTCCTTGGCGAACCACTCGCGCACCTTGTTCGCCACCTCGCTCTGCAGCTTGCCGTCCTGCGTCCAGGCCTCGAGAAACTCGACGCAGCGCGGGTCCGACAGCTTGAAGAAGAAGTGCTCGCTGCTCTTGAGCACCGGTGCCGCTCCGGTGAGCGTGGAATAAGGGTTCTTCAGGTCGGTGGGCGAATACACCGCGCCGCAGACCTCGCAGTTGTCGCCATACTGGTCCTTCGCACCGCACTTCGGGCATTCGCCCTTGATGTAGCGGTCGGGCAGGAACATGGTCTTCACCGGATCGAAGAACTGCTCGATGGTGCGCGTGGCGATCAGCCCGTTGGCGCGCAGCGCGCGGTAGATGTCCTGCGCCAGCGCATGGTTTTCCGGTGCGTCGGTCGAATGCCAGTTGTCGAAGCCGATGTGGAAGCCGTCGAGATATTGCTTGCGGCCGGCCGCGATCTGCGCGACGAATTCCTGCGGCGATAGGCCGGCCTTCTCGGCGGCGATCATGATCGGTGCGCCATGCGAGTCGTCGGCGCAGACGAAATGCACCTCGTGGCCGAGCAGCTTCTGCACCCGCACCCAGATGTCGGCCTGGATGTATTCCATCATGTGCCCGATGTGGAAGGGCGCGTTGGCGTAGGGCAGGGCGGTGGTGACGAAGAGCTTGCGGGTCATGGCGGAATTCTAGGCGGGCAGGCCCCCGGGTCCCGCTGCCACTAGACTTGGTGCCTCTCACATCGATCAAAGCCATGAACCTCACTGAATCCGCCGTGCTCGACGCGCTCAAGACCGTCGTCGACCCAAACACCGGCAAGGACCTGGTCTCGACCCGGCTGCTCAAGAACCTGCGCATCGACCGTTCCGACGTGTCCTTCGACGTCGAGCTGGGCTATCCGGCGCAGAGCCAGATGCCGTTGCTGCGCGGCGCGCTGATCGCGGCGGCGCGCACAGTGCCCGGTGTCGGCAACGTCAGTGTCAACCTCGGCTGGAAGGTCGTGGCGCACGAGGTGCAGCGCGGCGTGCAGTTGCTGCCCAGGGTGAAGAACATCGTCGCCATCGCCTCGGGCAAGGGCGGCGTGGGCAAGAGCACCACCGCCGCCAACCTGGCGCTGGCGCTGGCTGCAGAAGGCGCCAGCGTGGGCATCCTCGACGCCGACATCTACGGTCCCAGCCAGCCGATGATGATGGGCATCGAAGGCCGGCCCGAGAGCAGCGACGGCAAGACCATGCAGCCGATGCGTAACTACGGTGTGGAGGTCATGTCCATCGGCTTCCTGATCGATGCCGACAACCCGATGATCTGGCGCGGCCCGATGGTCACTCAGGCGCTGGAGCAACTGCTGCGCCAGACCCACTGGGGCGACCTGGACTACCTGCTCGTCGACATGCCGCCGGGCACCGGCGACATCGCGCTGACGTTGAGCCAGAAGGTGCCGCTGACCGGCGCGGTGATCGTCACCACGCCACAGGACATCGCACTGCTCGACGCGAAGAAGGGCCTGAAGATGTTCGAGAAGGTCGGCGTGCCGATCCTCGGTCTGGTGGAGAACATGGCCGTCTATGTGTGCCCGAACTGCGGCCACACCGAACACATCTTCGGCGCCGACGGCGGCCGCAAGATGGCGGCCGAGTACGGCGTCGACTACCTGGGCGCGCTGCCGCTGAACCTGTCGATCCGCGAGCAGGCCGATTCGGGCCATCCCACCGTGGTGGCCGACCCGGACGGCGAGATTGCTGGCCTGTACAAGACCATGGCGCGGCGCATCGCGGTGAAGATCGCGCAGCGCGCCAAGGACTTCTCGTCGAAGTTCCCGACCATCACCGTCTCGAAGAGCACCTGAGTCAGGCCTTCGGCTGCAGGTGCTGCAGTTCGTCCAGTGTGTTGGCGTTAAAGAAGGCGGCGGCGTCGTCGAAGGGCACGGTGACGCAGCGGTGCAGCGCCGTCCAGCGGTCGACCTTGCGCTGCCCGCCCTGCAGGAAGGCCAGCAGGCTGTGCAGCAGGCTGGAGCGCAGCAGGCAGAACACCGGCTGGGTGCGCAGCTGGCCGTCCTCGACCGCCGCGGCCATGGCGATCTCGGCCTCGTCCTGCGCCAGCGCCGCCGCCAGCCGCGCCACCAGGTCGGTGGGGAAGTTCGGACTGTCGCAGGGCACGCTCACCAGGTAGGGCGTGCTGCAGGCCGCCAGCCCGGCCGCCAGCCCGGCCAGCGGGCCCGGGTAGTCGGCCAGCGCATCCGTGCACAGCGCTGCGCCCATCGCCGCATAGGTGTCCAGGTTGCGGTTGGCATTGATCAGCAACGCACCGACCTGTGGCGCCAGCCGATGCAGTGCATGCTGGGCCAGAGACTGGCCCCGATGCAGTTGCAGGCCCTTGTCCACGCCGCCCATGCGGCTGCCGCGGCCGCCGGCCAGCACCAGGCCGGTGATCTGCTCGCGCTGCAGCGGATTCGCACCGGCTGCATTCATGCCGATACCCGTTTAAACGGATGGGTAGCAGCGCCAGCTGTCGGCGCATAGCCGCCCTTCATTTCAGGCTCGCTGTTCTCGTTGCGTTCTGGCGCCGCTGAGGCAAAGCCGACGAGGGGGTAGCCGGCTGCGTTCAGCCCAAATTCACTCCGCCGGCCACCCC
>Ga0316603_10000502_pt1 | contig 19714 bp, 16 predicted proteins | sample OWC_soil_day10_n_FD_207649 | JGI IMG/M metagenome (GOLD analysis project Ga0316603, IMG submission 207649) | Wetland soil microbial communities from Old Woman Creek delta, Ohio, United States - OWC_soil_day10_noCT | ecosystem: Environmental > Terrestrial > Soil > Wetlands | place: USA: Ohio... | reverse complement strand
CGACGCCGCTGCACCTGCTGCTCTGGCACGAAGCCGCCGGCCGCCCATCCAGCACCGACTGGCTGACGCAAACAAGCGATCTGCTACTGGTCATGACCAGCGCCAACCCGCATGGCGAACCCCTGGTCATCGGCAATGACGAGGCACTCGAACGCCTGGCCGGGAGTGACGGCAAAATCGCTGACGCCTTCCTGCTCCACGACCGCGACATCGTCATCCGCTGTGACGATTCGGTGTTGCGGGCGACTCCGGATGGCCCGGCCTTCATCCGCCGCGCCCGCGGCTATGTGCCGGTGCCGATTCATTTGGCTGACGATGGCCCGACCGTACTGGCCTTGGGCGGCTACCTGAAGAACACCATTTGCGTGATGAAGGGCCGCCAGGCCTTCCTGTCGCAGCACATCGGCGGCCTCGATAACGCCGCCGCCATCGGTTTCCTCGAAGAAACGGTCGATCACCTGCTCGGCATCCTCGACGTCAGGCCCGAACTGATCGCCCACGACCTGCACCCCGATTTCCCGTCCACGCATCTGGCCCTGAGTCTGGCTGAAAAGCTGGGCGTGCCGGCCATCGGCGTCGGCCACCATCACGCCCATATCGCCGCCATCTGCGCCGAACATGGCATCAGCGAGCCGATTATCGGGCTGGCGCTCGATGGCGTCGGTCTCGGTCCGGACGGCGGCGCCTGGGGCGGTGAGCTGCTGCGCCTCGACGGCGCCAGTTGCGAACGCCTCGGCCACCTCCTCCCGCTGGCCATGCCCGGCGGCGACCGCGCCGCCAAAGAACCGTGGCGCATGGCCGTCTCCGCCCTGCACGGCGCCGGCTTCGGCTACCGCGTCGGCGGTTGGATCAAGCAGTACTACCCGAGCCGCGATCCCGGTCCACTGCTCACCATGCTCGCCCGCAATCTGCGCTGCCCGCCGACCACTAGCCTCGGCCGCTGGTTCGATGCCGCCGCCGGCCTGCTTGGCGTCCGCGACCTGATGCATTTTGAAGGGCAGGCCGCCATGGAGCTCGAAGGCCTCGCCGCCAAACACGGCCCGGTCGACCCGCTGCCCGGCGGCTACGCCCTGCGCGAAGAGGGCAAAGTGCTCGACTTCTCCCCGCTGCTACCGGCCCTGATGGGCTGCAAGGATGATGCCGCCTACGGTGCCGCCCTGTTCCATGCCACCGTCGCCGCCGGCCTGGCCGACTGGGTAAATACGACGATCACGGAAACAACGGCTGGCCCCGGAAGTGACCGGAAAGCACGGCCCAAAGTCGCCATCGGCGGCGGCTGCGCCATGAACGCCGTGCTGATGACCGCCCTGCGCAAGCACCTGGCTGGCGCCGGCCTTGATCTGCTCGAAGCTCGCCAGGCTCCGCCGAACGATGGTGGCTTGGCGCTGGGGCAGGCTTGGGTGGCTAGGGAAAATTGCTCGCTAATGCCAAGTGTAACCCCTTGATTTTCTGTATATGTACCCGGATAGGGGTAGAGGTTTAATGTTCAATGAATCCTTCCTTTCAGAAATACATGCGGTTCCAATGCTACTTTGGTTATGATGTTCGGTTTGAGAAATTGGCTAGTATTTGAAGAATTGCCGAATATAAAGCTCGATCGGTATAAAACTTTTAATTTTTAAATAACCATCATGTCTATTTCGTTTGATAAAAAATACGCATCTGATTTAATAAATAATAACAAAAAGCCGGCTGTCGCTATTACGGCAAAACTTAATAATTTTGTTGAGTCAGATCATAGTAGACCATGTGACCCAGAAATGATTAGGCCTGAGATCAGAGGTGCGTTAAGGAAATTGCCAGGGGTTAATAAGACTAGCAGTGATATATATTTTCACAATGGTATAAATCCCGTAGGAAATTGTGCCGAAGTTAATGTTGCGGCTAAATTATTTTACCTAGCTTCCAATGCTGGCTCTACTAAATTGAATTTATTAGATGTCGAGTTTTCACAAGCAATAAGGCCACGAACTGGTCAGCCTGTTATGCGTTGTGGGAACTGCACTATGGTTTTTGGCAAAGAGTAGGGGTTGTATGGCCTATACATTAATCGAGCAATACGCCCGGGATATTGATTATTTTTTGACATTTCCTGATGTTATTTGTCATTTTGCTTCTGCTGGGTCTCGCCTCCCTCTGTTTGTTGAAGAGAATGACCTTGTCAATGAGGAAAACCTTCGCCTCATCCCTCTGGTTTCTGCAGATGTTTTGGGTGATCTTGACGTTTCTTATGAGATAAATCCAAATCTTTCACTAATAACTGGAATCCCGCAAGACTCAGAGGATTTTCAAAGCTATATTAGAGACTTTGTTGGTTTCGCAAAGCTTGGGTTTTTTTCGTTCGATAAAACATATATTAATGAGCGCGAGGATGGTCGCTACCATTTGGTGGCTTATCCTAAGAAGGAGAGTGACGCCGAAATAGTATCTGCTAAATGGAGGGCGCATCTTTCTCCTTTGCTTGAAATACGCGGGCCTTCGTTTCCACCTTTCTGGAGGCATCTTTTTTATCGTGGAGTTGGTAGCGCATTCCTTCCGTTTGATATTAGAAACTCAGCTAGATATTTTTATTTTTAGTAGTGAGTTGATAGCGGTACCGTGCTCGCTTGGCCGTGGGGCAAAGTAACGTATTTTCCGTTGGGATAGCTTCGGCCTTCGTTTGTGCTTGAGGATTATGTAATTTGATTTTGTATCTCCCTGGTGGGCGCTTTGCTGGCTTCCCCGCTCCCCCGATGCCGACCGAATCGCTGGTTAATCGTTTTAAACCCTAGTTAGTAAAGCGCAACTAGTTTTGGCTGAAAGAACTACTCCTCTGGGCTGACAAGCCCCTGATCACCTCGCCTGTCGAAGTGGAAAGCCAATGGCGGGTTTTGGGCCGGGTTTTTGCGGTCAATTTTTGCAAGCCGCTGAAAATATTGAATATTATTTTCTGGTCCGCTTGTTGCTGGTAGTTGCCCAAATATAACAATTGCCAGAACCCCAGCAGAGAGGCATGTCGGTCAGTGACCGACGTCAAAGCAAAAAAGGGGAGACAAATGGCCAATCAAAATTTGATTTCGCTGGAACAGGACGACCGTATCGAGGCGGCCGCCGCGCGCCTGTCGATGAGCCGGCGCGAGTTCCTGCAATTCTGCGCCGCTATGGCGACGACGCTGGGGCTGCCGCAGGGGGCTGATGCCGCAGTCGCCGAGGCGGTGGCAACCAAGCGCCGACCGAGCGTGATCTGGTTGCACTTCCAGGAATGCACCGGGTGTACGGAGTCGATCCTGCGCGCCGAGCATCCGACGCTGGAAAAACTGATCCTCGACGTCATCTCGCTCGACTACCACGAGACGCTGTTCGCGGCGGCCGGCCATCAGGTTGAGGCTGCGCGCAAGACGGCGATGGCCGAGAACAAGGGCAAGTACATCCTGGTTGTCGAAGGGGCGATCCCGACCAAGGATGGCGGCGTCTACTGCAAGATCGGCGGCAAGACGGCGATCGAGCTACTCACCGAATGTGCTGCCGATGCGGCTGCAGTGATCGCCATCGGTTCCTGCGCCTCGTGGGGCGGCATGCCCTCGACGATTCCGTCGATTCCCGGGGCAACCACCAGCCCCACCGGGTCGAGTGGCGTGGCCCAGGTCCTCGGCAAGCCGGTGGTGACCATTCCCGGTTGCCCGCCCAATCCGTACAACTTCCTGTCCACGGTCGTTCATTTCCTGACCTTCGGTGCACTGCCGGCGGTCGATCATCTGGGCCGGCCGAAGTTTGCTTACTCCCGCCTGATTCATGAAAACTGCGAGCGCCGCGCCCACTTCGACGCCGGCCGCTTTGCCATGGAGTTCGGCGATGAAGGGCATCGCAAGGGCCATTGCCTGTACAAGCTGGGCTGCAAGGGGCCGGAAACCTACGCCAATTGCTCGGTGATCATGTTCGGCGATGCCGGGGCCGGCACCTGGCCGGTCGCCTGCGGCCACCCGTGCATCGGCTGTACCGAGCAGGGCGTAGGCTTCCAGAAGCCGATCCATACCGTCGCCAAGCTGAAGAACATCGAGCCCTCCGCCTTCCTGCCGCGCATCGTCGAGGAAAAGGGCGTCGGCGCGACGCTTGGCTCTGCGGCCGTGCTGGCCGCTGTGGCCGGCGCTGCGGCGGGGGCCGGCGCAATGGTCGCCAAGAATCTCGGCTTGTCGCACAAGGCCGAGGAAATGGAACGGGCGAAGAAAGACGGCGCAAAAGCCACCGAATCCACGGAGGTCTGAGATGACCACTCGACGCGATTTTCTGAGGGGCTGCCTGGCCAGCGGCGCAGCGGCTGCTGCCGCCGTCGCCCCGGCACCGGCTTGCGCCCGCGACACTCTGCAACGTCCGCCGGAAGGCCTTGGCCTGCTCTACGACGCCACGCTGTGCGTTGGCTGCCAGGCCTGCGTGGCAGCGTGCAAACGGGCCAACGAGAACCCGGCCGAATTCACAGCCATGGACAAGTTGTGGGATACGCCGCTCGATACCAGCGGCCACACCTTCAACCTGATCAAGATGTACCGCAACGGCACGATGGAAACGAAGGACAGCGAGCTGAACGGCTTCTCCTTCATGAAGACCTCGTGCATGCACTGTGCTGATCCATCGTGCGTTTCGGCCTGCCCGGTGTCGGCCATGCAGAAGGACCCGGAGACCGGCGTCGTCGGTTACGACCCGGATGCCTGCATCGGCTGCCGTTACTGCGTTGCCGCCTGCCCCTTCGGCATTCCCAAGTACCAGTACGATTCGCCGACCGGCAAGATCGGCAAGTGCGAACTGTGCCGGCATCGTCACAAGGATGGGCACTACTCGGCCTGTGCCGAGGTCTGCCCAACCGGCGCCACTTTGTTCGGTCGTACCGAAGACCTGCTGGCCGAAGCCAAGCGCCGGCTGGCGCTGAAGCCCGGCGAGTGGACGACGATTCCGCGCGGTCGCTTACGCCATGCCCAGGAGAAGGTACTGGCTGGTGGCGAAGATGGCAAAGGCCAGAAGCATCGTCATGGCTGGCGCGACGAGCCGGACCAGAGCTATCAGGCGCAGGTCGGCAACTACCTGCAGCACGTCTATGGCGAAACCGAATACGGCGGCACGCAGGTGCTCAAGCTGTCGGCGGTGAATTTCCAGAAGGTTGGACTGCCCGACCTGCCCCCGAAATCATCTGCTGCCACGTCGGAAACCATCCAGCACACGTTGTACGGCGGCCTGATCATGCCGATTGCCGTGCTCGCCGGTTTGACCTGGGTGGCCAGGCGCAACGTCGTGCCTGAAGCGGACGAAAAGAAGGGAGATCAGTCATGAGCGCCCATCATCCTGCCGCTCCGGTGGGCGGCAAGCTGCTCAACACGGCGACGCTGGTTTGCGGCGTGCTGGTCGCCGCCATGCTCGCAGTGCTGTTCGTCCGCTTCCTGTTTGGCCTTGGTGCAGTGACCAACCTGAACGACGGTTACCCGTGGGGTATCTGGGTCGTCGTCGACGTGATCATCGGCTCGGCCTTCGCCTGCGGCGGCTTCTCGGTGGCCATGCTGGTCTACATCTTCAATCGCGGGCATTACCACCCGCTGGTCCGGCCTGCCCTGCTGGCCAGCCTGTTCGGCTACACGCTGGCCGGGGTCGGGGTGATTTTCGACCTTGGTCGCTGGTGGAACTTCTGGCACATCCTGTGGCCGGGCTACGCCAATCCCAATTCGGTGATGCTCGAGGTGGCGCTTTGCATCTCGGCCTACATCACCGTGATGTGGATCGAGTTTTCGCCGGTCTTCATGGAAAAGCTGGGCTTGAAGGTGGCCAAGGCGAAGCTGGAGAAGGTGCTGTTCGTCTTCATCGCGCTCGGCACTCTGCTGCCGATGATGCATCAGTCCTCGCTGGGGACCATGCTGGTGGTCATGGGGCCGCAGGTCAATCCGCTGTGGCAGACGCCCATCGTACCCTTGCTCTACCTGCTGTCGGCCATCGTCATTGGCTACGGCGTGGTGCTCTTTGAATCCTGCGTCGCCGCTTCGGCTTACCGGCGCGAGATCGAAACGCACCTGCTGCAACCGATGGCCAAGATCATGCTCGGCGTGCTGGCGGTCTTTCTGGCCATCCGGGTTGGGGATCTGGTTGTTCGCGGTGCTTTGGGCCACGCCCTGGCGCCCACTCTTGAAGCCTTCTTCTTCTGGCTGGAAATGGGCTGTTTCGTTGCGCCCTTCCTGATCGTCGCTACCCCCGGCGCCCGTCGTAACCCGGCCCGGCTTTTCCTGGCCGGCGTCGCCATCATGATGGGCGGCATCCTGCTACGCATCAACGGCTTCCTGATCGGCTACGACACCGGCCTCGGTGTGGACTACGGCTGGAACTACTTCCCAAGCATTGCCGAAATGCTGGTCACCATCGGCATGTTCGCTGCCGAAGTCCTTGGCTACATCGTCATTACCCGCCGCTTCCCCGTGTTGCCACGGGAAGAGGTTGCGCACTGAGCGCCCACTGAATTCGAGGGATAGGAGAGAACAAAATGAACAAACGTGTAACCATCGACCCGGTCACCCGCATCGAAGGCCACCTGCGCGTCGACGTCGAAGTGGACGGCGGCCGCGTCAAGAAAGCCTGGGCCTCCGGCCAGATGTGGCGGGGGGTCGAGAACATCCTGATCGGCCGCGATCCGCGCGATGCATGGGCGATCACCCAGCGTATCTGCGGCGTGTGCACCACCGTGCATGCGATGGCTTCGGTCCGTGCCGTCGAGAACGCGCTGCAGCTGGAAATCCCGGTTAACGCCCAGTACATCCGCAACATGATCATGCTGGCCCACGCCGTGCATGATCACATCGTGCATTTCTATCACCTGTCGGCACTCGACTGGGTTGATGTCGTCTCGGCGCTCAAGGCCGACCCGGCCAAGACGGCCAGCCTGGCTGAAAGCCTTTCCAGCTGGAGCGGCAACAGCAAGGCAGAGTTCAAGAAGGTGCAGGACCGGCTGAGTGGCTTTGTCGGCACCGGCCAGCTCGGTATCTTCACCAACGGCTACTGGGGCCATCCGGCCATGAAGCTGACGCCGGAAGTGAACCTGCTCGCCGTCTCGCACTACCTGCAGGCGCTGGAAGTGCAGCGCTACGCCAGCAAGATTGTTGCAGTGCTCGGCTCCAAGTCGCCGCATATCCAGAACGTTGCGGTCGGGGGCGTCGCCAACCCGCTGTCGGTTGATTCGCAATCGGTGCTGACCATCGAACGTCTGCTGGCGATCAAGGAATGGATGCTCAAGCTGGAAGACTTCGTCAAGAATGTCTACCTGATTGACGTTGGCGCCATCGGTGGCTTCTATGCCGACTGGACCAAATACGGCAAGGGCATCACCGATTACCTGTGTGTGCCGGACATCCCGCTCGACGGCAAGGGCGAAATATTTGCGTTGCCCGGTGGCTATATTGAAGGCGGCAAGCTGGAGAGCTACAAGCCGATCAAGACTTTCAACGACAAGTACTTCACCGACGGCGTTTCCGAGGCGATCAAGCATTCCTGGTACAACTACAGCGGTGGCAACGACAAGTCGCTGCATCCGTACAAGGGCGAAACGACACCGAACTACACCGACTTCCAGGATGACGGCAAATACAGCTGGCTGAAGTCGCCGACCTTCTACGGCAAGCCGATGCAGGTTGGTCCGCTGCCCCGCGTGATGAACATGCTGGCGGCTGGTCACGAACCGACCAAGAAGTACGCGACGGCGGCGCTTGATCTGGTGTCGACGGTGGCCGGGGCCAAGGTTGGCGTCGAAGCGCTGCATTCGACCATTGGCCGCCATGCGGCGCGGGCGGTCGGTTGCGCCGTGCAGGTCGATGAACTGATCAACCAGTGGGATCTGCTGCTCGCCAACATGGCCAAGGGCGACCTGAAGACATTCAATCGCCCGGTCTTCCCGAAGGGCGAGCAGATGGGCGTCGGCTTCCACGAAGCACCGCGCGGTGTGTTGTCGCACTGGGTGGTCATCGACTCCGGCAAGATCAAGAACTACCAGTGCGTCGTGCCGACCACCTGGAATGCCGCCCCGCGTAACGAGAAGGACCAGCCCGGCGCTTACGAGGCCTGCCTGATCGACAATCCGGTGGCCGATCCGGAGAAGCCGTTGGAAGTGCTGCGCACCGTTCATTCCTTCGATCCCTGCCTGGCCTGTGCGGTGCATGTGGTTGATCAGGAGAACAATCCGGTGGTCACGGTGAAGGCTGTTTGATCGATCGCAATTCGTTTTTGAAACAGGGGCGCGACAATGCTCGCGCCCCTTTTTATCGGAAATCAGCATGCGCATAGTTGTCCTCGGTATCGGCAATATTCTTCTGACCGACGAAGGGGTGGGCGTTCGTGTGGTCGAAAGGTTGGAGCGGGAGTACGAACTGCCACCGGAGGTTGAGGTCATCGACGGTGGCACCTGCGGCATGGAAATGCTCGAACAGCTGGAAGATCTCGATGGCTTGATCGTCGTCGACTGCGTGCGTTGCAACCAGCCGCCGGCGACGCCCGTATTGCTCAAGGGCGACGACGTGCCGGTGTTCTTCAGGACCAAGCTGTCGCCGCATCAGGTTAGCCTGTCCGACGTGCTGGCCAGCCTGCAATTTACCGACCGCGCACCGAAGTCGATTGCCATCGTCGGCATGCAACCGGTCAGCATGTCGCTGGGCATGGAGCTGTCGCCGGAGGTGGCGGCAAAAGTGCCGGAACTGGTGGCCATGACCATTGCTGAACTTCGTCTGCTTGGCATCGAAGCGAAGGCGCGCCACTAATGTGTCTGTCGATTCCGAAACGCATTGTCGAATGGGAAGGCGAGGGCGACAATGCAGGGGAATTTGCCTGGGTCGAACGTGACGGCGAGCGCGAACGCGTCAACATGATGCTGATCGGGCCGCAACCGGTCGGCACCTGGGTGCTGATCTCGCTGGGCCTGGCCCGGGAAGTGATCGAGGACGACCAGCGGTCGCTGATCGAAGATGCGCTCTCGGCACTGGCCGCCTCGCTGGAAGGCGATTTCGATCCGGCGCAGCATTTCAAGGATTTGAACCGCACGCATGACTGAACGCATCCGTACCCCTGCCCTGGCACCGCCGCCGATTCGTCCGGCCGTGCCGCGCGATGATGATCCGACGGCCTTCCTCGAAGCGCATTACCGCCACGTCTGGCAGACACGGATGCGTGACATGCCCTTCGTCAATGCGGCGCTGGGTGTCGAAGCGGCCGGCTTTGCCCGCTACGAAGGCGACTGGCTGGGGGTCATGATCACGCCGTGGTTCCTGAATCTGCTGCTCGTTTCCGGTGGCGGCAAGTTATGGGGCGACATTCCCGCCGGCGAACGGCGCTATCTGGAGCTGCCCTGCGGTGCCATGCAGTTCATTGCCGACGACGACCCGGACATTGGCCCTTACCAGTATTGCCCGCTGATCGCCCCGGTCACCAACCTGGCCGACATGGCGCAGGCGCGCGTGGTGGCGGCTGATGCGCTAAGGACAGTATTCGGGCAGCCGGCGGCCGCCGCACCACAGCAGGCCCCCGCGCCACAACCGGATGTGCCGCCTGCTGCCGAGGAAAAGATAGCGGTTTCCCGGCGTGGTTTTTTCCGCCGCCTGGCAGGCAAGCGCAATTGATTCGCTGCAGGTAGTATCTGCATTAAACAAGAATGGTGAGGAGCAAAACGGATGTGTCTGGCAATTCCTGCGCAAGTTGTTGAACTGCGCGATGGCGACAATGCGCTGGTCGATCTGGCCGGGGTCAAGAAGGAAATCTCGCTGGCCTTGGTCGAGGGCGTGGCGGTGGGCGATTACGTGATTGTCCATGTCGGCTATGCACTGAATCGCCTTGATCCGGAAGAAGCCGCGAAAACCCTGAAGCTGTTTGCCGAAATGGGCGAACTGGCCTTGGGTGAAGACCCGAACATCCACTGATGAAGTACATCGACGAATTCCGCGACGGCGATGTCGCCAAGGGCCTGGCCGAGGTCATCGCCCGCGAAGCAAATCCGGCACGCAGCTACCATTTCATGGAATTCTGCGGCGGCCACACCCATGCCATTTCGCGCTACGGTGTTTCCGACCTGCTGCCCGCTAACGTCAAGATGATCCACGGCCCGGGCTGCCCGGTTTGCGTGCTGCCGATTGGCCGCGTCGATCAGGCCATCCGCCTGGCTCTGGAACAGGGCGTCACCCTATGCACGTACGGCGACTGCCTGCGTGTGCCGGCTTCCGATGCGCTGTCGCTGATGAAGGCGAAAGCCCGCGGCGGCGACATCCGCATGGTTTATTCGAGCGCCGATGCCGTGGCGCTGGCGCAAAAGAACCCGGACAAGCAGATCGTTTTCTTCGCCATCGGTTTCGAAACGACAACACCGCCAACGGCCGTGGCCATCAAGCAGGCGGCAGCGCTGGGGCTGAAGAATTTTTCGGTACTGTGCTGCCATGTGCTGACCCCGTCGGCCATCTCCAGCATTCTCGAATCGCCGGAAGTGCGCCAGTGGGGCACCGTGCCGCTCGACGGCTTCATCGGCCCGGCCCACGTGTCGACGATCATCGGCAGCCGGCCGTACGAGTTCTTTGCCGAGGAATACCGCAAGCCAGTGGTCATCGCCGGCTTCGAGCCACTCGACGTGATGCAGGCAATCAAGATGCTGATCCGTCAGGTCAATGAAGGTCGGGCCGAGGTCGAAAACGAGTTTTCCCGGGCCGTCGACCGTGAGGGCAATCTCAAGGCGCAGGCTCTGGTGGCCGAAGTGTTCGAGATGCGGAAGAATTTTGAATGGCGCGGGCTGAACATCCTGCCTTACTCAGCCTTGCGCATTCGCGGCCAGTTCGCCGAATTTGATGCCGAAAAGCGCTTTCCTCTCGGTTATGCCTCGGTGCCGGATCACAAGGCCTGCGAGTGTGGGGCGATCCTGCGCGGGGTCAAGCGGCCGCAGGACTGCAAGATCTTCGGGACGGTGTGTACGCCGGAAAATCCCGTTGGTTCCTGCATGGTTTCTTCGGAGGGGGCTTGTGCGGCGCATTACACGTATGGGCGGTATAAGGATGTGGCCTGAGGTTTTTTTGCCTGAAGCTTGGCGGGCTTTTCTGAAGCAGGGTTTTCCGCGCTTGAGGCGCGGCTTACTTTTTCTTGCATCGCCAAGAAAAAGTAAGCAAAAAGAAGGCGACCCTGGGTTGGCGCCCGCTGCGCGGGTTCCCTGTGCTACTCGGGACTGGCGGGGGCTGCGCAACTCGGGCTACGCCCTCAGACAGTGCTCGCCCTTTTTCCGCCAGCCCCTGCGTTGCTCGGCGCCTCCCAAGGGGCCCGCTAAACCATCCGTGGCCGACGAGGGTTTTTTCGATTTTGGCCTTTTTTTCGGGCCGACCGTAGCATTCCAACTCTCATGTTGCTCTCCGAGCCCGGACGCCTTTCGGGTCCCCCTGAGAGGCGCTGAGCAACGCAGGCGGGCCGGGGGTAGTCGGCTGGCGGTGTTTGAGCCGCAGGCGAGTTTAGCCAGCCGCCCGGTCTGCCGAGTAGCGCAAGGGATCGGCGCAGCCGGAGCCGACTCGGGGGTCGCCTTTTCTTTGGCTACTTTCTTTTGGCGAAGCAAAAGAAAGTACGCCCGCCCTCAAGGCGGAAAGCAGCGTTTGAGAAAACCTTCACCCGGTATAACCACTACAAACAGCACCCCATGACCGAAACCCGTAAAAACTACGTCCGTCCCCTCGACATCAAGCACGGCCATGTCGACATGGCCCATGGCTCGGGCGGCCGGGCCATGGCGCAGCTGATCGAAGAGCTGTTTTCCAAATACCTCGGCAACGAATACCTCGCTCAGGGCGACGATGGCGCACTGTTGCCGGCGCAGGGCGAGGGCAGGCTGGTCATGGCGACCGACTCGCATGTCGTCTCGCCGCTGTTCTTCCCTGGGGGCGATATCGGCTGCCTGTCGGTGCATGGCACGATCAACGACGTGGCGATGATGGGCGCGAAGCCGTTGTGGCTATCGGCCGGCTTCATCCTTGAAGAAGGATTCAAGCTCGCCGATCTGGCGCGTATCGTGCAAAGTATGGCAGCGGCGGCGAAAGAGGCTGGGGTGCCGGTGGTGACCGGTGATACCAAGGTCGTCGAGCGTGGCAAGGGTGACGGGGTGTTCATCACGACGACAGGTGTTGGTGTAGTGGCGCCGGGTCGTGAATTGTCCGGGCGCTATGCCATGCCGGGCGACGCGATTCTGGTTTCCGGTACCTTGGGCGATCATGGCATGGCGATCATGGCCGAGCGCGAAAGCCTCGGCTTCGAGTCGCCGATTGTTTCCGATACGGCGGCCTTGCACGGATTGATCGAGGTGATGCGGGCCAGTGGCGCCGACATTCACGTCCTGCGTGATCCGACGCGCGGTGGTCTGGCGACAACCCTGAACGAGATCGCCAAGCAGTCGGGTGTCGGCATGATGCTGCAGGAGAAGGCGCTGCCGGTGAAACCGGCGGTCAATGCAGCCTGTGAATTTCTGGGATTGGACCCGCTTTATGTCGCCAACGAAGGCAAACTGGTGGCGATCTGCGCCGAACCGGATGCTGAAAAGTTATTGGCTGCGATGCAGGGGCATCCGCTGGGGGCGGAGGCGGCCATCGTTGGCCGCGTTCATGAAGATGCCCATCATTTTGTCCAGATGACCACCGGTTTTGGTGGCAAGCGCATCGTGGACTGGTTGAGCGGCGAGCAGTTGCCGCGAATTTGCTGAGCGATCAGTGGCGCAGCGCAATCATCACGGAGCGGACTTCGCCGACCTCGGAAATGACGAGTTCGCGCGCATCGGCCAGGTTGTCGGCATTGCGGATGTGAAACAGATCACTACGGCCGTCCGGGTAACGGATGGCGGCGACGTATTCCGGACGCGGTGCTCGGTTGATCGGCATGTTGCTTTGTTTGGCGGGTTTTCTTTGGGCTTGCGTTTTCATTTCCAAGTTCCTTTTTTGTTGCAGCGCATCGTAGCCAAACCGTGTGACATCAAAAATATCGCGAAGGTGATAGTGCTATGCAGCATGGGAAAACGGCACCCTGCAAAGCCTTATCCTGCCTAACATTGACGCCATTAAATGAATTGTAAAGAACTGTAAAACATGCGAATTCTCTTCATTACGCACAGTTTCAACAGCTTGACGCAACGTTTGCATTACGAATTGACGGTGCGCGGACATGAAATCAGTATCGAATTCGATATTGCGGACTCGGTCAGCGAAGAAGCGGTCAGTTTGTTCAGGCCCGATCTGATCATTGCACCCTTCCTCAAGCGGGCGATTCCCGAATCTATCTGGTCGCGTTACCTGTGCCTGGTGGTCCATCCCGGCATAGTTGGCGACCGCGGCCCTTCGGCATTGGACTGGGCGATTCAGGGGGGGCTCAAGGAATGGGGTGTCACCGTCCTGCAGGCCGAAGCGGAGATGGATGCCGGACCGGTCTGGGCATCGGCCAGGTTTCCAATGCGTCCGGTCCGGAAAGCGTCGATTTATCGCAACGAAGTGACCGAAGCTGCATTGCAGGCTGTGCTGACTGCAGTCGAACGGAAAAGCGCCGCCGACTTTCTGCCCGAGCGTGTGCCGGGTCAGGCTCATGCGCTGATGCGACAGGCCGACCGGGCCATTGCGTGGTCGACAGAAAGCAGCGAAGCCATCATTGCCAAACTAAATGCTGCCGATGGTTTTCCCGGTGTGGTCGATGAATTGTTCGGCCAGCCCTGCCATTTGTTCGATGCCTGGCCGGAAAGTGAATTGAAAGGCGCACCGGGCAGCCTGCTTGGTCGCCGTGAAACCGCCATCTGTCGGGCGACCGTTGATGGCGCTGTGTGGATTGGGCATGTCAAACGGCAAGGTGGACTCAAACTGCCTGCGACCATGGCATTTCCGGAGGCCTATGCCTTGCCGGAACTTTCGCTGGCCGACTGCTGGAAGACTCCGGCTCAAACCTGGCAGGACATTGCCTATGAAGAAGTCGCCGGGGTTGGATTCCTGAGTTTCGAGTTTTATAACGGGGCAATGAGCACCGTTCAATGCCGCCGACTGACCGAGGCGTTCCTGTGGGCAACGGGGCGTCCTACCAAGGTGATCGTTCTGCGTGGCGGCAGTGATTTCTGGTCGAACGGCATCCACCTGAACACCATCGAGGCGGCCGAGAGTCCTTCGGATGAGTCGTGGGCCAACATCAGCGCCATCGACGATCTGGCTGAAGCGATATTGCGCTGTGAAACGCAATTGACGGTAGCCGCCGTTGGCGGCAATGCTGGCGCAGGAGGCTGTTTCCTGGCCCGCGCGGCTGATTTTGTCTGGGTACGCGATGGCGTAGTGCTCAATCCGCATTACAAGAACATGGGTAACCTGTTTGGCTCGGAATTCTGGACTTACTTGCTGCCGCCACGGGTGGGCGAGGAAGGGGCGCGGGCCATCATGCGCCACCGACTGCCGATGAGCGCGAAAGAGGCGGTCGAACTCGGCTTCTACGATGCCTGCCTGCCGGCCCCAGGTTTCACGGTCGATATTGCCCGGCGGGCCGCCGAGCTGGCGGCAGCGCCCGACCTGGCTGAGCGTCTGGTGGCCAAGCAGGCCAAACGACAGGCAGATGAAGCGATCAAGCCGCTTTCAGCCTACCGTGATGAAGAACTGAAGGAAATGCGGCGCAATTTCTATGGATTCGATCCTTCGTATCACGTCGCGCGCTATCATTTTGTTTCCCGTTCGGCGCATTCCTGGACGCCGCGCCACCTTGCCCGTCACCGTGATCTTGACTGGAAGATTCCCGAATGAGCCACCCCGCTTCCTCCAGCAGCCTGCGTAAACTCCCGGCCATCCTTGTTATCGATGATGAAGTGCGGTCCCAGGAGGCTTTGCGCCGTACGCTGGAAGAAGATTTCGACGTGTTGTGCGCCTCCAGCGCCGATGAAGGCATGGAAATTCTTGAGCGTGAGCAGGCCTCCGCCGCCATTCGCATCGTGCTTTGCGACCAGCGCATGCCGGGAACGACCGGCGTCCAGTTTTTGCGTGAAGTGCGCACCCGCTGGCCGGATATCGTCCGCATCATCCTGTCCGGCTATACCGACGCCGAGGACATCATCACCGGCGTCAACGAAGCGGGTATCTGGCAATACCTGTTGAAACCCTGGCAGCCCGAGCAACTGCTGCTGACCATGCAGCGCGCCGCCGAAGTCTGGCGTCTGCAGCAGGAAAACCAGCGGCTGTCGCTCGACCTGCGCACGGCCGAGCCGGTGTTGAAGCGCCACGTCGACAGCAAGCAGGAGAAGGTCAAAAGTAGCTTTGGTCTGGCCGGTTTCATCCGGGCGCCGGGCAGTCCGATCAATGCCGTTTGCGACCTGGTTGCCCGCGTCGCGCCTTTCGACCTGTCGGTGATGGTGACGGGCGAGTCGGGAACCGGCAAGGAAATGATCGCCCGGGCCATCCACTACGAGAGCCACCGGGCGAGCAAACCCTTCATCACCGAAAACTGCGGCGCCCTGCCTGATACGCTGCTCGAATCCGAACTCTTCGGCTACAAGCGCGGCGCCTTTACCGGCGCGGTGGAAGATCGTGTCGGTCTCTTTCAGCAGGCCGATGGCGGCACGCTGTTCCTCGATGAAATCGGCGAAACCAGCCCGGCCTTTCAGGTCAAGCTGCTGCGTGTACTGCAGGAAGGCGAGTTTCGCCCGCTCGGCAGCAACCGCCCGGTCCATGTCGATGTCCGGGTTATTGCCGCGACCAATCGCGATCTCGAGCAGGACGTCCGTACCGGCCGATTCCGCGAAGATCTCTACTACCGGCTGGCAACCATCGCCCTGCACGTGCCGCCGCTGCGCGAGCGGCCGATGGACCTGCCGCTGCTCGCCCGCCGCCTGCTCGACAGCAGTTGCAATGCCCTTGGCAAATCGGTCGAAGGCTTCACCAACGAAGCACTGGCCTGCATTGCCGCCTACCGGTGGCCGGGCAACGTGCGCGAACTGCAGAACGAAATCCTGCGCATGGTGGCCTTGTCCACGACGCCGCAGCTTGGTGCTGACCTGCTGTCGCCACGCGTCCTGCGCACGCCGGTTGGCGAGTTTGACGAGAATCGCCCGGATGACGAACTGGCCTGGGCCGCCGGTCTGAGCGGTGGCTTGAAGGAGCGCATGGATCAGCTGGAAATGCATGTCCTCAAGGAGGCGATGATCCGCCATCGCTGGAACAAGTCGCGCGCAGCCCGGGAGTTGGGCCTGTCACGGGTTGGCCTGCGGGCCAAACTGGTTCGCCACGGGCTGGAGCAGGCCGAATGAAGGTGCTCTGGCTGCAGAGCGGCGGCTGTGGTGGTTGCACGCAGTCCATGCTGTGCTCCGAGCCGCGTTCCTTGTTCGACGAGCTGCGCGATGCTGGCATCGAATTCCTCTGGCACCCGGCGCTGTCGCTCGAAAGCGGCGAAGAGGCACTGAGCATTCTTGAAGACTGTGCCGAAGGGCGCTTGGCTTTCGATGCGCTTTGTATCGAAGGCGCCATGCTGCGCGGCCCGAACGGCACCGGCAAATTTCACCTGATGGCCGGGAGCGGCCGGCCGCTGACTGAATGGGTCGAACGTCTGGCGCAGCACGCCAAATGGGTTTTCGTCATCGGTTCGTGCACCGCCTATGGCGGTTTTTCGGCCAACACGCCGGGCAATCCGCTGGAAGCCTGTGGCCTCCAATTCGACGAACAGACGCCGGGCGGCCTTCTTGGGGCGGGCTTCAGGTCTTTGGCCGAACTGCCGGTGATCAACATTGCCGGCTGCCCGACGCATCCCGGCTGGGTGGTCGATACGTTGGAAAAGGCTGTGCTGGAAGGCATTGCCGCCAACGATCTCGATGAATTCGGCCGCCCCTTGCTCTACGCTGGCGGCCTGGTCCACCACGGTTGTGCCCGCAACGAATATTACGAATTCAAGGCCAGTGCCGAGAAGCAGTCCGACCTCGGCTGCCTGATGGAAAACCTCGGCTGCAAGGGCACGCAAGCCCACGCCGACTGCAACCTGCGGCCGTGGAATGGCAGTGGCTCCTGCCTGCGGGGCGGCTTCGCCTGCATTGCCTGTACCGAGCCAGGATTCGAATCGCCCGGCCACGCCTTCCAGGAAACGCCCAAGCTGGCCGGCATCCCGATCGGCCTGCCAACTGATATGCCGAAAGCCTGGTTCGTCGCGCTGGCCGCGCTCTCCAAGTCGGCAACCCCGAAACGCGTGCGCAACAATGCCGTCGAAGACCATCCGGTCGTTCTGCCTGCGATCCGCAAGAAGGGCGGTGGCAAATGACGCGCATCCTCGTCGGGCCGTTCAACCGGGTTGAAGGTGACCTCGAAATCAGCCTCGATCTGGAAAATGGACTGATCCAGTCAGCTCAGGTCAATTCGCCCCTCTTTCGCGGATTCGAGCAGATCTTGGTCGGCCGGGCGCCGCTCGACGCGCTGGCCATCGTGCCTCGCATCTGCGGCATCTGCTCGGTGGCACAGTCAGCGGCCGCTGCCTCGGCGCTGGCCGATGCAATGGGGATCGTGCCGACGCCGAACGGCTTGCTCGCCCGCCATCTTATTCAGGCGACCGAAAACCTGGCCGATCACCTGACGCATTTCTACCTCTTTTTCATGCCCGACTTTGCCCGCCCGGCCTATGCCGGACGTCACTGGCACGGCGCTGTCGCCCAGCGCTTCGCGGCTGTCAAAGGGGATGCCGCCACCGAAGTCCTGCCAGCCCGCGCCAGCTTCCTCAAGCTGATGGGTTTCCTTGCCGGTCGCTGGCCGCACACCTTGGCCATTCAGCCCGGCGGCAGCACGCGGGCGATCACGGCTGGAGAGCGTATTCGTTTGCTGGCGCTGCTCCGCGAATTCCGTGGCTTTCTCGAAAAACGCCTGTTCGGCGATTCGCTGGCCGCGGTATCCCAACTGGCTAGCAAAGATCAATTGCTTGCCTGGGCCGCCGGTCGCGCCGGCGACTTCCCGGCGTTTCTCGAGGCGGCCACCGATCTCGGCCTTGACCGGATGGGCCGTGCCTACGATGCTTTCCTTTCCTATGGCGCCTACAAACTGTTTCCCGCCGGCACCTGGCAAGGTAGTCAAGCAGCCGCCTTCGATCCGGTTGCCATCGATGAAGACACCACCAGCGCCTGGCTGGCTACCGGCCAGCCGCGCCATCCGGCGCAGGGTGAAACAGTGGTCGATGCTGCCAAGCCGGAGGCCTACACCTGGTGCAAGGCGCCGCGCTATGCCGGTCAGCCCTATGAAGTTGGTGCGCTGGCCCGCCAGGTCATCGCCGGCCACCCGCTCTTGCTCGATCTGGTTCAGCGCGACGGGGCCAGCGTCATGGCTCGCGTTGTCGCCCGCCTGCTCGAACTGGCGCTGGTTCTACCTGCCATGGAGTCCTGGGTTCAGGCGTTGCAACCCGGCGAAGCCTTCTGCGCCCACGGCGACATGCCCGACGACGCCACGGGGACGGGCCTTGTCGAAGCCGCCCGCGGCAGCCTGGGCCACTGGCTGAGCATCAAGCGCGGCCGCATCGAGCGCTACCAGATCATCGCCCCGACCACCTGGAATTTTTCTCCGCGTGACAGCAACGCCCTGCCCGGCCCGCTCGAACAAGCCTTGGTCGGCTTGCCAGCCGGCGAGGGCGCGCCGCCGACGGTGCAGCATGTCGTCCGCTCGTTCGATCCCTGCATGGTCTGTACCGTGCATTAGTCCTGAAAGACCCATTTGGCAGGCTTCTCGGGATTGTTTACAAAAGGTTCACCAAACTCTGGGTGATTTTCGGGAAGTCTCGATCTCCAACTACCGACTGAGTTTAGTATGCAGCTTGCTGGCAACTGAATGCCGATAAGGTCGCGGGCCTTGGCAAAAAAAGCACTAAACGTATTGCTCGGCAACCCCTCAGCCGTTTGCTAAATGATGACCATGGGTATGATGATGCCATCGCGAACTAACTCCGAGCGCTTATGAGATTTAACAAGACCAACAGCATCCCTAAGCAGCTTGAACATAAGCTTGCTGAACTTGATGACACACTTTCATTTGTTGCAGGATCATTAGAAAGTATTGTGGGTGGTGATGCTGGTCACCTTAGGCGCCTTGCAGGAGAGCTTCGGAACCTAATTTGCGAGTCCAGTCAATTAGAAGGGCTGCTCTGGCGGCTCATACAAGATGTTGCCCATGGCGCTCACGATGCGGTTAATCTCCACGAGATTGGGAATGTTGATCGAACTACCCCCCTTTCTCAGGGCTTGTTAGTTGCCTTTGCACCTTTGTGCATGCCAGGACATGGGAGCCCACAGCGACAAGTGCTTCAATATGGCTTACGAGATGTTATCAAGTCACACGAAGCCGTATACATCAATGGCTGCGGGATAACGCACGAGCAACTAATCTCCAGGTTTGCGAACCAGATGGGAGTTCCTCATGCTGCTGAGGGCATAGGGGTTAATCTGGCCGCAATCAACGCGATAAAAATTGGAGGCAGGTCACCTCTTGAAATCGTTCTGATTTTTGATGGGGTGCTAACCCTTATTGTCGGGGAGCGTCTATTGAAAGTGGCGGCAGAGCAACTAGGCTATGCCCGGCATCGTGCAAGCATCCAAGCACGCATAGACTCGTTACTTCATAAAGCCCCTGTTGTCACTACACCTCTAATTGTTCCTGGCATTCCTCAAGACAAGAATCGTGATGAGGGAGCCATGGCTTTCCAGTTCAGAATTCCTGATGGATTCCAGCATGGGGACCTAGCGTCGATTGAAGCT
>Ga0316603_10000497_pt1 | contig 19794 bp, 16 predicted proteins | sample OWC_soil_day10_n_FD_207649 | JGI IMG/M metagenome (GOLD analysis project Ga0316603, IMG submission 207649) | Wetland soil microbial communities from Old Woman Creek delta, Ohio, United States - OWC_soil_day10_noCT | ecosystem: Environmental > Terrestrial > Soil > Wetlands | place: USA: Ohio... | reverse complement strand
ATTCTGACGTCCCGGATTTCAGGATGCTCCCTTCGAACAACAGGTAGGCACGATCCGTGATGGAAAGCGTCTCGTGCACGTTGTGGTCGGTCACCAGAACGCCGATGCCTCGCAGCTTGAGGCCGGCGACGATCTTCATGATTTCTTCGACGGCAATCGGATCGATGCCGGCAAAGGGCTCGTCCAGGAGAATGAACTTGGGTTCGCCCGCAAGGGCACGCGCGATCTCGGTTCGCCGCCGCTCCCCTCCCGACAGCATATAGCCCTGGCTTCCCGCCAGGTGTGAGATGTTGAAATCCTTCATCAACTGCTCGCAACGGGCGCGCCGTTCGGCGTTGCTTAGGTCCATTGCCTGCAGGACCGCCAGGATATTCTCCTTCACGGTCATCTTTCTGAAGATCGACGCTTCCTGCGGAAGGTAGCCGATGCCAAGCCGGGCACGCCTGTACATCGGCGTCTTGGTGATCTCGATGTCATCCAGGTAGACACGCCCACCGTTAGGCCTGATCATCCCGACGATCATGTAAAAGGTCGTCGTCTTCCCCGCCCCGTTCGGCCCCAGAAGGCCAACCACTTCCCCCTGCCGCACTTCGACGCTCACGCCTTTGACGACGGTTCTCTTCTTGTAGTGTTTCACCAGATCCTCGGAACGCAAGATCCGCCCGTTTTTTTCCGCATTGCTATCGGTCATCGTTGTATCATTCCTGTTGGTCCCGGTTCAGGTTCCCTACTTGCTTGTGGCCGCCCCTCGCGGCGCCCGATGCGGGAGCCGGGGACGATCCGTCCGCCAGGCGAGCCCCGGTAGAGCGTATTCCTGCTCCCGGTTTTTCGCCAGGTTCTCGGGAACGTATTGTCCCTCCACCCCACCTACGATGCGGAGGCTGCTCACCTTCCCACCGGAAAAATGCATGACGATCCGGTCGCCGCTGATCTTGTTCAGGCCGTTTTCCAGCGTGTCCTCGTAAATGTGGTACAGGCTGATCGCGCGGACTTCCACATCGATCCGGCTGAGGGCCGTGTCGCCAAAGGTCAGCCGCATGCTCTCTCCCACCACCTGGTCCATGCGATCGGGATGCAGCGAGTCGCTCCGGGAAAGGGCGCCCGCGTTGCCCATGACATCCACCTGGCGGAGTTTTCTCCTGATGAGGTAAACATTCATCGAATCCCCGGAGATCTGGGTTTCTCCGTACCAGACCACGGGAGACCTGCGGAGCAGAATGCTGTCTCCCTGCGTGAAAAAGGCGGCCATCCCTGCGACGCCAGCCAGATCCGCCCGGACTATTCTTACGCTGTCAATGGCCACGAATCGGTTGACCGAATCGCGGTAGGCTTCCATGATCTCACTGCGGACGACAAGTGTCTCCGCGGCACCGGTGGGAAGCGAATCCTGCTGTACCAGGACGGGATCGAAGAGCATCCGGCTGAACTGGGTTCGGGCATCGTGCTCCAGTTTCCCGCCGGTGATGACGACATGGTCGGTCTCGTTCACGATCCTGACCCGGCCCTCGGCGATCGATTGTTGCGTGTTCCGGAAGTATGTGAGCGAGTCTGCGGTGACCGTCGAGGCCGTATCCACGATCCTGACGTGCCCTCTGAAGAAGCCAATCCGCGGTTCCGCCATATACTCTCCATAGCTGGCGGTCAGACGCACATTCCCGTCGTCCAGGACAACACCGTCAAAAGCCTCCGCGCGGCGGTCGGTCCTGTGATAGATGCCGCGGGGCGAGCGCATGACGGTTCTCTCGTCCCGGACCACAAGATTCCCGGTCAGGTGTGTCACTCCCGTCTCGACATACTGGAGGGCACGGTCACACGTAATGTCGACATTTCCCTGGCTGATATGCACGTGCCCGATGGCCTCACGGACGGGCTCTCCGTCGATCATCCGAAATTGCAGACTGTCGGCATTGTGCAGAACGAATACCAGGCTCCTCTGCGCAGCAGCCTGCTGCCATGTATTGCATGCGCCGAAGAGGCCGAGAACGGCGAGAGCATACGTGCATGGGGCGCTCTTATTCATTCGTTAGCGCCTGGCCCGTGACTTTGAAGATCTCATAGTTTTTCAGCCCCTGGTCAGCCTGCATCCCCTGGCCCATGATATGCTCCGTCCTGGACACAATGTCCACAAATGCATCCGTGTGGATCTTCCGCCGGGCGTTATCCCAGAACAAATGCTCCGTCCTGAGCACGGTGCCGTCGTCCGAGACCACGACAACATGGTCGTGCGCTTCAAAGTCACGTGTGACATCATTGACCTTTCCGCGCCGCGCCGTCAGGACCGAGGTATGCTCTTCCAGCTCGTTGAAGAAATCCACATGGATGCTGTCGTCGAGCAGGGTATAGCGCTGTTCTTTGTAGACGGAAATATGCCCTGCCCAGAGAATGGCCTTCGTCCTGGCAGAGTCAGAGACTATGACCTTGCTCTGCCAGCTTTCCTGTGATGGAAGATCGCTCTGCGTGAGCGGAATGAGCGATGGTTTGGTCTTCTCCTCGCAGCCGCAGAGCAGGAGCACAAGAACGGAACAGAGGGCACCAGTTCTCCTCACGGGGCGTCATCTCCGCCAAGGCCCGCCTTGACGAGGTCGTGAAGATGAATGACCCCGACCGGGCAATCATGTTCATTCACAACGATCATCTGCGTGATGCTGTACGTCTCCATTTTTTCCAGGGCCAGGACCGCTAGAGTCCCCTGCGTCACGGTTTTCGGCGTCACGGTCATCGCCATCCCCGCCGTCGTCGCAGAAACGTCGCGGGTCCTGTGCAGAAGCCGCCTCAGGTCACCGTCAGTGATGATCCCTTCCAGCGAACCATCCTCCCTGACCACGCACGTGCAGCCGAGCCGTTTGGTGGTCATTTCCATGATCGCATCGGCCAGTGGCACCTCCGCGGTAACGCGGGGGACGTTCTCTCCGCGCACCATGAGCTCGTCCACTTTCAGCAGAAGCCGCTTCCCGAGCGTTCCACCGGGATGGTACCTGGCGAATTCTTCCTGGCTGAACTGCCTCCGGTCCAGCAAGGCAACCGCGAGAGCATCTCCCAACACGAGAGCAACGGTGGTGGAGGAAGTTGGGGCGAGATCGTGCGGGCAGGCCTCTTCATGCACGGAGGCATTCAAGACAATCGTGGACTCCTGCGCCAGGGCGGAATTCATCTTTCCCACAAAAGAGACGATTGGGACCCCCAAACGTTTGAACATGGGAAGCAGCGCGCTCACCTCTGACGTCGTACCGCTCTTGGAGATACAGATCACCACATCGTCTTTCCTGACCAGGCCCAGGTCGCCATGCGCCGCGTCCGAGGGATGGAGAAACACCGCGGGGGTGCCAGTGGAATTCATGGTCGCCACGATTTTCCGGCCTATGATGCCAGATTTCCCGACCCCGGTGACGATCACCTGCCCGGTACAGTCGAAAATCAACTCCACCGCCCGGGCAAAGCTCTCATCGATCCGTGAAGCAAGGTCGTTCACCGCTCCCGCTTCGGTCATCACGACCTTTCTTCCTACCTCGATGGCTTTGTTGTGGTCCTTCATCGTTTCTCCTTGACGAACAACCGTTTCACTGCCTGGAAGAATCCTCCTGCGGAAGGAACAGGCGGAGCCTGTTGAAGCTTGACATGCAATTTGAACGCGTTGTACCTGATGAACGCCTCACGCAGATCGGCATCCGCATAGGCTGCGTGTCCGCCGAAAAACGTCCCTACGTCGAGGGCGATCTTCGGATCGCGAATGCCCTTGTAAAGCATCAACTCATTATGGAAGTTGGTGACCGGCAAAAGCAAGTTGATTCCGCTTGCGCGGTCGTACAACCAGATCCGCTTCTCCTTCGGCGCTATGGCCAGGGTCAAAAAAGGATCGATCGCCACTTCACGAACTGCTCCGCCCGTCGCCGGAGAGGGCTGGCCGGGAAGCCAGGTGGAATACGTCCAGCGACGTTTCTCCTCGAAGTGGTCCGGTACTACGCCTTCCGGCCCCGAGACGATCTCCACTTCTATCTGACCCCCGGCGAACTCCCTGATCGTCACCGCATACGAGCCGCTGGTAGCCTCGACAACGCCGAACGCGATCACGGGAGACAAGGGCATGGAATGATCCGGCGTGGCTCCCAGGTAGCCGAGAAGGTAGTTTCCCGGACCCTGATTCCCCTCGCCCAGGACGACCATGGCATGGATCAGCTCCCGGTATCGCTGGTAGCCGGGTCGGTCGGGGGGAAGAACTCCTTCAAGGAGATCCACTTCCTTCGGCCGCAACGTCCTGGGATATGGTTCACCGGGAGCCATCGGGGACTCGGTGCGCCAGGATAAAATCGATGATCTCGCGGACCGCGCCGTCGCCACCGGCGACTGATGCGACATAATCCACTTTGCGTTTCACCTCTGGACGCGCATTCCGGGGCGCCGCGGAGAGTCCGGCGACCGACAGAAGCGGAAGGTCGAACAGATCGTCTCCTATGTATGCGATCTCGTCGTCCGCGAGCCGGTGCCGTTTCTGGATTTCCCTCATCGCCACGACCTTGTCCGCCGCTCCCTGATAAACATCGTCGATGCCCAGGGCGCGCGCACGCGTGACAATAATCGGTGTTTCCCGGCCGCTGATGATGCCGATGCCGAGGCCCGATTCCCGTGCACGTACGATCCCATAACCATCGTGCGCGTTGAAACGCTTCAACTCGACGCCATCGGCAGAATAATACAGGCCCCCGTCCGTCATGACGCCGTCGACATCGAGGATCAGGTATTTTATGCGGCGAGCACGTCTGGCTGCGTTTCGTTTCGCGGGCATGGGTCAGGGAAACTGTTTGACAATGGCATCGATCTGTTTCACCTGGCCAAGGAGGCTGTCCAGGAGAGCCAGAGGGAGCTGGCTCCCAGCGTCACTCAGCGCCTTCGACGGATCTGGATGCACTTCGAGAAAGAGCCCGTCACAGCCTGCAGCAACCCCCGCCCGCGCTATGGGAAAGATGAATTGTGGCTCTCCCCCGCTTCTCATCGCCGAGGAATCTCCACCCGGGAGTTGAACCGAATGCGTTGCATCGAGGATGACGGGGTATCCAAGATCGCTCATGATTTTGAGCGAACGCATATCCACGACGAGGTTGTGATATCCGAACGTTGTCCCCCGCTCGGTGAGCAGGATCCGCGAGTTGCCGCACTCTGCCACCTTCGCCGCGGCATGCTTCATGTCATCCGGGGCCAGGAACTGCCCTTTCTTGATGTTCACGGCCTTCCCGGTTCGCCCGGCCGCACAGAGAAGGTCAGTCTGCCGGCAGAGAAACGCAGGAATCTGGAGCACATCCGCTACGTCAGCCGCAAGGGAGGCTTCTGCTTCAGTATGGATGTCGGTGATGATCGGGATTTCGAAGCGCTCCTTCACTTCGGAGAGAATCTTCAGCGCTTCATCCATGCCCAGGCTTGAGAAGGACTTGCCACTTGTTCGATTTGCTTTCCTGTAGGAGGACTTGAAAACGACGGGAAGCCCGTGCTTGAACGCTGTGGCTTTGACCGCCTCGGCGATACGCAGTGTAATGTCCCGGCCCTCCACAACACAAGGCCCCGCAAAGAGCACCAGCGGGCTCCGGTCACCGATCGGGATGGCCTGAATGTGCACTTTCATATGCCAATGATACGAAAAAAGCCAAAGACAATCAAAAGGGGAGAAAAGCGGTTCCCTAAGGGCTACAGAGAACCCCTTTGAGTCAGGATGGCCACAATGCTTTTCAATGTCTCAGCTTTGTTGTATATTGACCCTCAATAATCTCCCATTTGAACCGTGTTTCCTGCCTACGCCAAGATCAACCTTGGACTGCTGGTCCTGAACAAGCGTCCTGATGGGTACCACAACATCATCACGGTCTTTCACAGGATCAATCTCTTTGACCAGATCGGACTGGCCCCTTCGGAGGAGATTGCCGTTGTGTCCACCTCTCCGGAGGCTCCCAGCGACGAGTCAAACATCTGCCACGAAGCGGCCCGGCTCCTCCGCGAGCGGTTGAAGATCCGCAAGGGAGTGGCGATCACCATAGAAAAGAACATCCCGGTCGGCGCCGGCCTGGGAGGGGGAAGCAGTGACGCGGCAGCGGTCTTGCGAAATCTGCCCGCGTTCTGGCAGCAATCCGTCGACGCGTCGCTCCTCCATGAGTTGGCGCTCCAACTCGGTTCGGATGTCCCGTACTTCCTCGGTCGTGGGAGCGCGGTCGCCAGAGGGCGGGGGGAGATCCTGGAATATTTCCCACTCGACCTTCCCTTCACGATACTGCTCTGCAATCCCAACATCCACGTCGGCACAGCATGGGCGTACGGCCAGCTCCGTCCTCGCCCGGGCCGGAATGACGTGAGTCTCAGGGATTTCTTCCGGAAAGGGATCGAAGAGCCGCGGTTCCTGAACGAGACGCTTGTGAATGACTTTGAGCCTGCGGTCTTCCATGCCTTTCCGGATATCCGGAGACTCAAAGAAGACATGCTGACGGCGGGAGCGGTCTACGCCTCCATGTCTGGTAGCGGCTCATCAGTATACGGACTGTTCAACGATGGCGCGGCAGCAGAGAAGTTGGAGCTCCTGCTTCGTGCCAGGGGATACCGGACATGCATCACCCCTCCCCACTTCCTCCCTGAAGAATGAATCGGACGCTCATGCCTCATTTGACCAAAGGCATCCTGTTTCTTGTCTCCTTCTTCGTACTCCATTGTCTCCCTGCATCCGCACACGCCCAGCAGAACATCCCCGGCCCTGGCAAGATCGATTCGACAGGCAGCAGACCTCCGGGAACATTCGCCGACTCGACAGGCGCGGCCAGGGAAGACAGTGTTCGCGCCGACTCCCTCCGTCCTGTGCCGGATACTCTCGGCCGCATGAGTACGCCATCTCTTGTCGGCACGCTGGACAGAAGCATGGATTCGGCCCATTACGTGACAATGGAAGAAATCCATTGGATAGATTTCACGTATCCCGGGTCTCTCCTGGAGGCCTTTCCTGGTGTGTATATGCGCAATCTCCACAGCGCCGGCCAGTACAACCAGATCAATATCAGGGGAGAAGACTGGCGGAGCGTTGCCGTGCTCCAGAACGGCAGGCTGATGAACGACCCAGCATCGGGTATCTATAACCTGTACCAGTACTCCACTGAGTATCCTGACAGGGTCGAGTTGATCACCGGGCCACGGGCCTTCTTGTATGGCCTCAACAGCGCCGCCGGTTCCGTCAATTTCGTGACCAGGAACTACAACAGCAACCGGCCGTTCACCAAACTGAACTACTCCCAGGGCGGCTGGGGGTACGCGTATACCGACGGTACGTTCAGCCAGAATATTTCCCGCAAGCTCAATGTGACCATGGGCTTCCAATTTCAGGGCGTGGATGGGAGATTCGTGAACAGCCTCCATGAGGTCTGGAATGTCCGGGGGAAACTGCGCTACAATGTGTCCAAAGCCCTCAACATCATCCTCTCGGACTATTACACGACAAGCAAGACTGACCTGAATGGGGGAATCGACCTCCTGCGCTCGAGGGACCCATTCGACCCCCGCCTGGCCGTGGTCAGGAACGCAGAGTCATACGATAAGATCACACGACACGACGCGGACCTCTCAGTCGTCGGGACGTTCTTCGAGGATTCGGTGAACGTCTCCACGTTGAACGTTTACTACTCCAACAACTTCCGGGAATACCGGGATGAGGAGAACCGATACGATCCGTCCAACGGGATTATGAACATGTCCGATCACACCTCCTCATGGATGGGAGGAACACTCTCACAGAATTATCATACGCAGTGGCAGCGGTTCAATGCGGGATTGAACGTGGAACTAAGGCAGGTCGAAGGAAGCCCGAATATCGGGAGGCGGCGAAACACGATTGCCTCCGCATGGGGAAAAGAGGAATTCCTCCTCGGAGAATTTCTGACCGTCGCGGGCTTCGGCCGTTTCGAGACCTATCTGAAAAAGCAATATCTCGGCTGGGGCGCGGACGCGACCTTGCGATTGTCCCCATCTGTCACCTTGTTCGGCGGCTTCTCCTTCTCGAACCGGATGCCCAACTACATGGAGCTGTACTGGACTGACAGCACAGTCACTCGCGAACAGGGGCTTGTTGCCGAACAACATCGCGGATTGGAAGCCGGGGCGGAGATCAGGTGGCCGGGCAGCGATCTTCGGATCGCGTATTTCCACAGAACGGTGAATGACCCCATCCTCTTCCAGCCCACGCCCGGCACACACGTGTTTCCTGCGTTTTCAGTCGTCAACGGCGGAAGCATCGCGACAAATGGTGTTGAGGCACGTCTGCGAATGCGGCTCTGGTTGCTCTACCTCGAAGGCAACGGATCATACCTGGTCCAGACAGCGGGGGGATCTGAGCTGGCCAGTCTCCCGAAGCTCTCGCTTTCCGGGGGCATCTATTTCTGGAGCACACTCCTGCAGGAGCATCTCGAGTTGAAGACGGGGGTTCGGGGACATTACCGATCGGCCCAGGATGGAGAGTTGTTCAATCCTGAGGCGCTTGCGTATGTCTCCAATACGGGAACTCGGGTGGGTTACGCATCGTCCGCCGACTTCGTCCTGATCGCGCACATCGGGGATGCGTATGTTCAATTCATCTGGGAGAACCCGCTGGATATCGAGTATTACGCAACTCCTTTCTATCCGGGGGGTGACCGGGCGATCCGGTTCGGCATCTCCTGGGAATTCTGGAACTAGGAACCACATGTAAGGAGAACCACATGGATTCGGAAATCGCTCTTTTGCTTTCCATCATCGATGAAGCCTTCGAAAAGAAAGCCTGGCATGGCCCGAACCTCCGCGGATCACTGAAAGGCGTCGATGCCGAAACAGCGGCCTGGAGGCCGGCCAGGGGAAGGCACAACATTTGGGAAATCGTCATCCATGCCGCATACTGGAAATATGCCGTGCGCAGGAGGCTTCTTGGAGAGAAGCGTGGATCCTTCCCGCTCAAGGGGAGCAACTGGATCGCATCGCGTACCTCGTCTGCAGATAAGGCGGAATGGAAGAAGGACTTGAAACTGCTCGCTGACATTCACTCGTCAATGCGTGAAGCCGTGGCCGGCCTACAGCAGAAGGATCTCGGCGTGGTCCCCCCGGGGAGCAAGGTAACACACGTGCGTACGATATTCGGGATCGCCGCGCATGATCTTTACCATGCGGGACAGATCCAGCTTCTGAAACGGCTGCACGAATCCCGGAAGAAGTGAGCGGGAACTTCACCTGGCCCCGGCACGGGCACCGGCCATGCGCTGCTTGAGGATGTCGATGGTTCGCCGGGCAGCTTCATCCCAGACGAAAAGAGCCGCCCAGGCAAGCGCCCCCGCCGAAAGGCGAGCACGCAATTCGCTGTCCGCGGTCAGTCGCTCTATCTTGCCCGCCAGGTCACTGATATCCCCGTACCTGTAGAGTAACCCGGTCTTCCCATCCTGAACGGCGTCACGGAGGCCCGGGACATCGCTGGCAATGGCAGGCGTGCCGCACGCATTCGCCTCGGTGACCGTGAGCCCCCACCCCTCCTTCGACGACGTGGCCACCTTGAACCACATCCGCTGCAGAAGCCTGACCTTCTCCTGATCACTCACGTACCCGGTGAAGGTAACGGCATCCTGGAGTTTGAGCTCACGCGTCAGGGCCTCCAGGCGAGGCCGATCATCTCCCTCCCCGACGATGATCGCTTTGAGGTCAGGGAATTCGGCCAGGACTGAAGGAAGCGCCCGCAGCAAATGGTCAACGCTCTTGTATTTCTTCAGGCGTCCGAAGTATCCTATCAAGGGAGTCGGGCTCCTGGGCTCACCAGTGGGCCGGAAGAGGGAGTGGTCGACGGCCAGGCCGATGTGGACGAGCTGGGAAGGTTCGAAGCCGCGGGACACGAGATCGTCGAAGGTACTTGGCGAGACGACGATGAACGGGGTCTTCTTCCTCCGGTAGAGTGCAAGTGCGATCCGCTCCATGAAGTACACATACGCACCGACCAGGGGGTTGACCTCGCGAAAAATGCTTTTCGCAAAAAGGTGATGGATCAATCCCTGTATGGGTTCCCGCACAAAGAGAGGCGTAAAAAAAGGTATCTTATTCATATCGTCCACAACCACATCGAAGCCCTCCCGGCGAAAGCGATTTGCATAGGCCAGGGGAACCCGATAATTGAACAAGCTCCGGCCTCCCTCCCGAACGACCCTGATCCCATTGAGCATTTCTTCGTGGGGAGCCCCCGGGAAGGCGGAACAATAGAGGACCACCTCGTGCCCTGCCTGCGCGACGCGGGAGAACACTTCATGGAACTGCACTTCCGCGCCACCCGCCTGCGGGTTTCGGATGTCTTGCCAGTTGAATGCGAGAATCTTCATGTGCGGGAGGAAAGGGTTTCCTGCCAGTCAGCAAAAACATCCTGGAGGGTCTGACGAAATGGAATTGCCGGAGTCCATCCTGTCGCCGCATTCAACCGGTCAAAGGAGCCCAGTACAAGAGGGTTGTCATAGGGACGGAAGCGCGCCGGATCGTGTTGGAGTTCCACCGGGATGCCGGTGATCTCCATGAACAGCTCGATCACTTCCCTGATCGCGTACGGCCTGCCTGAACAGACGTTGAAAAGGCTCTCGTCCGTCCGCCGGTCGAACAACAGCCAGTATGCCCGAACAACGTCGCGCACATCGGTGAAGTCCCGGCGGGCTTCCAGATTCCCGGCCCGAATGACGGCCGGGGCCTTGCCCGCCGCAATCAAGGCGAAATGGTGACCGAAGTCGGAACAGACGAACTGTGGGCTCTGGCGCGGGCCCGCATGATTGAATGGCCGCGCCACGATCACGTCGACGCCGAATGTCCTCCGGTATTCCCGGGCAATCAGATCAATGCCGGCCTTGCTCGTCGCGTATGGGTTGTTCGGGTCAAGCGGATATTCCTCCGTGATAGGTTGCCGGTCGGCGGGAACGCGGCCGTACACCTCACCGCTGCTGACGATCAGGATAGAGCAGAGATGTTGTCGCGCGGCGAGCAACCGGCCCGATTCAAGAATGGAGAGGCCGCCCAGGATGTTGGTATGAAATGTCCGGGCGGGATCCTGCACGGCGGCAGGAACAAAGGCCTGCGCGGCCAGGTGAATCACCCGATCGGGCCTGACCTCTTCAAAAAGCTGCCGGATGGTCTCCCTGTCGGTGATATCGGCGATGTGCAGATGGAGGCGGGACGCGAGGTGCCGCACCTGCGGAGCCGGTTCCTTCGAAAGGATTGTCCCGTGAATTTCGTCAACGCCGATCCCGAGCAGGTACTCTGCCGCGTGGCTTCCCACAAAACCGTCGATGCCGGTCACGAGGACGCGCATGGCGGCTCACCGGTCGCGTTGGAGTTTCTGAAGGCGCGCAATGTCGGCATCGACCATCATCGCGACAAGGCCATCGAAGTCGAGACGGGGTTTCCATCCCAGGACCCTGCGGGCCTTGCGTGAATCACCCAGGAGGCGATTCACCTCGGCCGGACGGATCAGCGCAGGGTCGACTTTGACATATTTCTTCCAGTCGAGCCCGGCATGACCGAAGGCGGCCCTCGCAAAGTCTCGCACCGTGTGCGCCTTGCCAGTCGCAATGACGAAATCCCCGGGATGCTTCTGCTGAAGCATCAACCAGATAGCCTCAACATAGTCGCCGGCGAACCCCCAGTCGCGCCGTGCATCGAGGTTGCCAAGCCGCAGATTCTTCGCCATGCCTAGCGTGATGCGCGCGACGCCGTCCGAGATCTTGCGCGTCACGAATTCCAGGCCGCGCCGGGGAGACTCATGATTGAAGAGAATCCCGGACACGGTGAACATGTCATAACTCTCCCGGTAATTCACCGTGATGAAGTGCCCGTATACTTTCGCAACGCCATAGGGGCTCCGGGGATGGAAGGGCGTTTTCTCGTTCTGCGGGCTGTGGATCACCTTGCCGAACATCTCGCTGCTGCTGGCCTGGTAGAACTTGATCTTGCGATTGACCAGCTTGATCGCTTCGAGAACCTTGGTCACCCCCAGCGCAGTGAACTCGCCGGTCAGTGCCGGCTGGATCCACGATGTGGGAACGAACGACTGAGCGGCGAAATTATACACCTCGTCCGGCCCTACATCCTCGATCAGTTCGATTAAAGAAAGCTGATCGAGCAGATCCGCCTGGACGATGTTGATGCGGTCACGGATGTGTTCGATACGTTCGAAATTCTCCGTACTTGCCCGCCGTACCATCCCATAGACCTGATACCCCTTCTCCAGCAACAATTCGGCCAGGTAGGAACCATCCTGTCCGGTGATGCCTGTGATAAGGGCACGCTTCATCCCTGGTTCCCTTTCGACGTGGTATCGGCCTTCCCCGACTGCTGTGCGCTGATCTGAGCCTCGGTCTGCTGGATTCTCGCTTTCAGCCCCTGATCATTGGGGTACTGGGCCGCCAGCCCTTTGAGGACGTCCAGGGTTTTCGCGTAATCCTTTCGCACTTCGTAGATGTCAAGCAGGACCCGGTAGGGGTTCCAATAGGAATTGACGTTCCCTTTCCCCTCCTCGATCATTTTCCGGCACGTCGTCTCCGCTTCGTTCGCCAGTTCATTGAAGCGGTCCTCGCGGCCGATACGGTGATAGAACATGGCAAGGTCGGACGTCAACTCCCACCCCATCGGGATCTTGGCCCTGGGGATGAGGGCCTCCATACGGTCAAGGGCGGCAGCGCTCTTTTCGGTCTGGTTGGTCACATTGGCAAAGTAGGTCGCAAGCCTCACAAAGGCAAAGCGCAGGTTGATCATGAGGCGCGTCGTATTCTCGTCGTAGTACACGTCCGGATCGGCAATGCCCCGGAATTTGAAACCGGGCGCGGGAGTCCGGGAGAAGCCTTCCAGCTCTGTGAAGAGGTTGGCCTCCAGCACGTCCGGATTCACCGCCACATCCTCCCGTTCGGATTTCCTCGGCTCCAGTCGCAGGGCCAGCCCTTCCAGGAAAAGATAATCGTCCAGGCCAATCTTGCTGTCGGGAGCGCACGTCCCGGCAAAATAGATGGGGCGCCTCCACTGGTTGGTCTCGATGATATTCCTGACCATGATGTCCTGGATGCGGATCGCTTTGGTCTGCCCGTATTGCAGTGTGTTTCGCATCATGAATTCGATCTTCCCTTTTCGAAGCGAGGCGGTGTCCTGCACGCCCCGTTCCCGGAAGACATTCTCCGGCACGGGCAGCTCCACCACACGGGGTTCCCAGGCAACCGGGGTGATGTTCGCAATCCGGGCGTCGGACAGGCTGATCGGCACTGGCTGGGCTTCAGCGTAATACGGTTTGTTCTTCATCTGCTGGATGTACCACGGCGTGTTTACCAGGCTCAGATTGACAATGCGAATGTCACGACGGATCCCTTCGACATCCTGCAGGTACCAGAGCGGGAACGTGTCGTTGTCGCCGTTGGTGAACAAAACCGCGTCCGCGGCACAGGACTGGAGCATATTGTACGAGTAATCCCATGCCACATAATTTCCGGAACGGTCATGGTCATCCCAGTTGATGCGCAGCATGTTCCCGGGAATGGCCAGAAGGAAAAATCCGGCAACCGCCATGGACACCGTCGCAAAGGTCTTCGGCGACTTGATGAGACGCTCGGCATAGTCCACGAGCGCTGCAATGCCGATGGCAATCCACGTGGAAAAGACAAACAGAGCGCCAACATAGAAGTAGTCGCGCTCCCGCGGCTGCGGTTCTTGCTGGTTTTGATACAGGGCCAGGATAGGGCCAAAGATAATGAACATCGTCAGAAACACCAATCCCATCTTCCAGTCCCTCCTGAACTGGTAGTAAAGGCCCAGGAGCCCGATCAAGAAAGGTATGGCCAGCGTATCCCTCCAGTTCACTCCGGCATCCTGAAAATCTCCGGCAGAGCCGATGTAGTTCCATCCCATATAACGGAAGAACATGTGATCCAACTGATAGCGGACCAAGAAGTCCCAGTCGCTGGTGTAATTCGTGAAGATCCCTTGCTGGTGAGGCTCCTGGCTGTACCGGCGCGGGAAGAACAGCGGTGCCTGTCCGTATTGCTCGCGATTCAAATACGAGGTAAGCCGTGCCAGGTTGCTCGGATCATTCTCGTTCATCGGAGGATTTGCATTGGACCGAATGAGCACCGATGTATAGGTCGTGTAACCCAGGAAGATCAGAACGACGGAAACGAGAGCGATGAGCAGCATTTTCTGCTTCTTTTTGTACGCCGTGTAGACCCCGTAGCAGGCCCCGGTGATGATCAGCCAGGGAATGTACGCGATCACGTCGCTCTTCTTTCCGCTGAACTCCCCGTCCATCATGCCGGGAAGGTATTTCACGATCCCCGGGTACACCACCCAGAAGACGACGACGGAAATGACGGCAAACTTGATAAAACTGTTGAGCGTGAATTCGTACTTCCTGAAGTAGATGATCATCAACACCGGGAATATCGCCAGAAGGGAAAGCAGGTGAACGCCAAGGGAAAGGCCGATCAAGTATGCGATCAGGATGACGTACTTCTCGTTCCCTTCACGGTCCGCCCTGTCGAGCCAGCGGAGCGCCAACCAGATAACCGCTGTCAAAAAGAACATACTGGCGCCATAGACCTCCGCCTCGATGGAGTTGTCCCAGTAGGTCGTGCAGAAAGCAAGGGAGAGCGCACCGATGGCGCTGGAGCCATAGAGCGTCACCTGGTCGGCGAGGGTCCGGGGCAACCCGCGGTAATTGCTGATCGTGCGCACGATGATCAGGTAGACGAACCCGATGGAAATGGCGCTCAACAGGGCCGAAAGAGCGTGGGCCCTCACCGCCTGGTCTGCAGCGATAGGGAACATCATCGCGACGCGGGTCAAGAAGAGGAAGAGCGGCGAGCCGGGGGGATGCGGAACCTGCATCAGCTTTGCAGCTGCAATAAACTCGCCGACATCCCAGAAGACGACCGTGGGAGCCAGCGTCAGGAGGTAAACAGCGAGCGCCGCAACAAAAACAACGGCTGCAACGATGCGGTTCACAAACGTGTGCTTCATGCAGACCTCAAAAAGGGGGTAGGCGGAATTATCGACGGGAACAGGACCGTTAGGACACGCCGATGTTTTGTGTCATAAAGTGAAATATACGGGAAAACGAAGAGAGATTCAAATGAAGGCGAATGGACCCCTACACCATAAGCCTGGCGGCGATCTCATCGCACAATACAAAACCGCGCGGAGTCAATCGGAGCATGTCTCCCTGGAGCACGGCGAGGCTCTCCTGCACCAGCTGCCGGACGGTTTCGCGCTGAGCGGAGTCCAGCCCGATCGCAAATTCAGTTTCCAGCCGGCGCAGATCTATTCCGTCGCTTCGTAAACCCAGAAAGATCCGTTCGTTGACGAGTTCCTTGAGCCCCACTTTTTCATCGAAGGCCAGCGGACGCTCCTGGTCCCGAAGGCGGCGGGAGTAGGTGGAGACATTGGCAACGTTTGCCCATCGCTCGCCCGAGCGACCGTCATCCGATCGCCAGAAAGAGTGGGCCGAGGGTCCAAATCCGAGGTAGTTCACATGCGACCAGTAGCTGTAGTTGTGCCTGCTCCTGGCTCCGGGTTTCGCATAGTTGGAAACCTCGTAGTGCTCGAATCCGTTTTCCTCCAGGATGCGCATCGTCAGCTCGAAGAGTGCGGCCTCGGCCTCAACAGGATTCGGGGAAACCTGACGGGCCCGGACCATCCGGGCAAGCGGCGTGTTGTCCTCAACGATCAGACTGTAGGCGGAAATGTGCTGCGGATCCAGAGCGAGCCCCCGCTCGAGCGTGTACATCCACCGGTCAGGAGTCTGCCCCGGAAGGGAATAGATGAGATCGATCGAGACATTGTCGAAGCCGGCCCCCCGCGCCAAGCGCACCGCTTCGACCGCCTGGCTGCTATCGTGAATGCGGCCGAGGAACTGAAGCTCATCGTCGCGGAACGACTGGATGCCTATGCTCAACCTGTTCACGCCCATCGACCTGAACGCCGCAAGTTTCTCCGGTGTGACGGTCCCGGGGTTCGTCTCGAGCGTAATTTCGGCGTCGGTGGCAATCGTGTACGTGGACCGAAGACGGGAGAGAATCGAGCCAAGCTGCCCGGGCGTGAGGAGCGACGGGGTGCCGCCGCCAAAGAACACTGTGTCAAACCGGGTTCCCTCCCCCCGCGGCGCGTATGACTGAATCTCCACCGCAAGCCCAGCGAGGAATTCCTCCATCGGCGCGAGCGACTCAATGGAATAGAAGTCGCAGTACAGGCACTTCCTCTCGCAAAACGGTATATGAAGGTACAATGAAGCCACGTGAGCTCCTAACGCACGATCGTACCCACCCGCCCCCAACGCACATCGAGCCAGCGCTCCAACAAGGTCGGGGGCGTGCCATTCCAGGACCAGTAGATCACGATCGGCTTTCCGATAATGAAGTCTTCCGGGAGGAGACCCCAGAACCGGCTGTCATAGCTGTCCTCCCGGTTATCTCCCATTACAAAATAGTAGTTCCGGGCAACACGAAAAAGCCCGGATGAATCTCCGTCGACAGAATAGGTTCCCTCGGGAGTCCTCTCAATAGTATGGCCTTCGCGCTCGGCGACGATGCCCCACTGGGAGTAGTTTTCCCGGGTCAGGCGCAGGGTGTCTCCTTCCCCGGGAACAACGAGCGGACCATAATTGTCCTCGTTGAACGGCGCTCCGGCCGGGTAGATCCGCTGTTGGTGCCGACCTGGGGGAAGGATTGGGCCGCCTGCGGCTCGAGCACGCGGAGGACTAGGGAGTTCCCGGCCGTTGAGAAAAACGCGCCTGTCGATGATCTGTACGGTATCATGCGGAGAACCGATGCACCGCTTGACATACTTCGCTCGCCGCCGCGGGAGCAGATCGTCCCTGTCCCCGGGAAACTGAAACGCAATGACGTCTCCCGGTCTCGGCCTCATGAATGGCGGAAGCGAGATGCCCGGCAACTTCAGATCAGTGAAAGGAAGCTCAGCGCGGGGGTGAACTCCGTAGACCAACTTGTTGACGAGGACGAAATCGCCCACCAGGAGGGTGTTCTCCATCGAACCCGTTTCGATGCGGAACGCTTCGATGGCACATGCCTTGAGCAGCAACGCCGCGGAGACCGTTACAATGAGCACCTGAAGATAGTCACGCAGGCGCAGGGCCGGCCGCAGCGCGTCCTCGCTTTTTTCCCTTTCCTTCCGGGCTACCTCCTCCACCGGCCGCTCACTTGATCAGCGTGCCAATTCTGCCAAGTCGAATCGAGGCCAGCTTGGGAAAAATGCTGAAGATCGGAATATCCGGGTCCCAGGACCAGTACACGATCATCGGCGTGCCGACCAGATGTTCGTCCGGGATAAATCCCCAGAACCGGCTATCAAGGCTATTGTCCCTGTTATCCCCCATGCCGAACATGTAGTTGTGCTCGACAGTGTACGCGGTAGTCGGCGTTGCATCGACAACGATGCGTCCCCCGTCGAATCCCACCGTGTGTCCCTCCCGTTCGATGAAGGTAATCCACTGCTCAAGGTTTTCGGGTGTCAGCTGGATGACGTCACCTTTTGTCGGGACAACCACCGGGCCCCAATGATCCTCGTTGAAGGGGGCTCCTTTGGGGAAGATGCGCGGCTCAGGGTATCCGGGCGGCGAGATCCGGTAGGAATTGAACTTCATGTTCCGCGGGATCGCCGCCGGTTTGCCGTTGACGAGCAGCAGACGGTTGACAATCTGAATGGTATCACCGCTCAGAGCGACACAGCGCTTTAGATAGAACATGAACTCGGAGGATTGCGCCTCGTCACGTTGGCCGGGAAACTCGAACACGATCACGTCCCCCCGCTGAACGTCCTTGAAGGCCGGGACGCGAAACCAGGGGATGCGTACATTGGTGAACGGGATCGTGCGTGGCGTTGTGCCGCCGTAGATAAACTTGTTCACAAAGAGAAAATCGCCCGCCATGATCTCGTCTTCCATCGATCCGGTCGGCACCTCGAACGAAGCGAGGACGAAGCTGTTGAGGAAAAAGAAGGCGACCAGAACGAACACCAGGTCCTTGAAGAAATCCTTGACCGGTTCCTTCCTGGGTTCGACCTTTCGCTTGCCACTGTCTTTCGTCATGACATTCTCCGGGTGATAGTAGCGCGTGATGTGCCCACCATGCTATTCATCTTCCATCGACAGGACCGCGAGGAATGCCTCCTGAGGTATTTCCACGCGCCCTACCTGTTTCATACGTTTCTTACCTTCTTTCTGTTTCTCCAGGAGCTTTCTTTTTCGTGTTATGTCTCCGCCGTAGCATTTCGCCAGCACGTTCTTCCGCATGGCCGAAATGGTCTCCCGAGCCACCACCTTGCTGCCGATTGCGGCCTGAATTGCCACCTCAAACATCTGCCGTGGAATCAGCTTGCGGAGCTTCGTGCAGAGCTTTTTCCCCCATTCATGTGCCTTATCCCGGTGTACAATGGTGGAAAAGGCGTCAACGGACTCGCCGTTCAGCAGAATATCAAGTTTAACGAGCTCTGCCTCCCGGAATTCCAAGAACTCGTAGTCCAGCGAGGCATATCCCCGACTCGTCGACTTCAACTTATCGTAGAAATCGAAAATGATCTCTGACAGAGGCATTTCATACGTGATATCCGCGCGAGTCGGGTCCAGGTAGGTAGTATTCTTGTAGACCCCGCGCCGGTCCATGCAGAGCTTCATAATGTTGCCGACAAATTCCGTTGGCACGATGATCTGCGCACGGATCATCGGCTCCTCCACTTTCTCGATCTCTCCCGGCAGAGGCATGTAGGAGGGGTTGTCCACCAGAACCACATTGCCATCGGTCTTGGTGACCCGGTACTCGACGTTGGGGACGGTGTTGATGATGTTCTGGTTGTATTCCCGCTCCAGCCGCTCCTGGACGATCTCCATGTGGAGCAATCCGAGAAAGCCGCACCGGAACCCGAACCCCAGCGCCGTGGAGGTCTCCGGTTCGTAGATGAGCGATGAGTCGTTCAGCTGGAGTTTCTCGAGAGCGCTTCGGAGATCCTCGAAGTCCTCCGCGTTCGTCGGATACATTCCGCTGAACACCATCGGCTTCACGTCTTTGTACCCGGGCAGCGGTGCTGGGGCCGGGTTCGTTGCCGAAGTGACCGTGTCACCCGCTTTCGTGTCATGCACGTCCTTCACGCCGGCGATCAGGTATCCCACGTTGCCGGCGGTCAGTTGGCCGACCCGGTTCCGCTTCAGTTCCAGGACCCCGACCTCCTCGGCCTCGTACACCTTGCCGTTGTGGAAGAACATGATCTTGTCCCGTTCTTTGAGCGTGCCGTCGACCACCCTGATGTAGACCACCGAGCCGCGATAGATATCGAAGACCGAATCGAAGATCAGGGCGCGGACCGGGGCGCCGGGATCGCCCGTCGGAGGCGGGATCCGCCCGACGACGGCCTCCAGAATCTCGTCAATACCGATGTTCGCTTTGGCGCTGGAAAGAATGATGTCCTCGTCCTTGCATCCGATCAGATCCTTGATCTGATGCCTGACGGTATCCACCATTGCGCTTGGAAGGTCGATCTTGTTGATGACGGGGATGATATCCAGCCCCGCATCGATGGCAAGGTAGAGGTTGCTGATCGTCTGGGCTTCGACGCCCTGCGAGGCGTCCACCACGAGGATGGCCCCTTCGCATGCGGCGAGAGAGCGGGAAACTTCGTAGGAAAAGTCGACGTGGCCGGGAGTATCGATCAGATTCAAGACATATTCCACGCCGTCCTTCGCCTTGTACTTCATCTGAATCGCGTGCAGCTTGATCGTAATACCCCGTTCCTGTTCCAGGTCCATATCGT
>Ga0316603_10000495_pt1 | contig 19816 bp, 14 predicted proteins | sample OWC_soil_day10_n_FD_207649 | JGI IMG/M metagenome (GOLD analysis project Ga0316603, IMG submission 207649) | Wetland soil microbial communities from Old Woman Creek delta, Ohio, United States - OWC_soil_day10_noCT | ecosystem: Environmental > Terrestrial > Soil > Wetlands | place: USA: Ohio... | reverse complement strand
GCGGCGCCGCTGCGCCGCGCGATCGCCGCCGAGATCGGTGCACGGCTGGCGTCCGCCCAGGGCCCGAGCTGCCTGCTGTTGCCGTTGCGCGGCGTCGAGCAATGGGACCGGCCTGGCGAGCCGCTGCACGATGCCGAAGGCCTGCAGGCCTTCATCGAGGCCATGCGCGCCGCGGTAGCGCCGCCCACGCGCTGCATCGAGCTGGATGCGCACATCAACGACGATGCCTTCTGCGACGCCGCACTGGCCGTGTTCGACGACTGGGTGGCACAAGGCCTGATCGCCAAGGGAGTCGCCTGATGCGCGCACTGGTGCTGGATTTCGGCGGCGTGATCAGCCGCACGCTGTTCGAGACGCATGCGCAGACCGAAGCCGCGCTCGGCCTGCCCGCCGGCACGCTGCCATGGCGCGGCCCCTTCGATCCGGCCAGCGATGCGCCGTGGTGCGACATGCAGGCCGGCCGCCTCAGCGAGCGCGACTACTGGCTGCAGCGCACGCGCGAGGTCGGCCGGCTGCTGGGGGAAGACTGGGACGAAATGCAGACGCTGGTGCAGCGCGCCCGCGGCGCCGAGCCCGACGCGGTGGCGCGGCCCGAGACGCTGGCGTTGATGCGCGAGGCCCATGCCGCCGGCCACAAGCTGGCGATCCTGTCGAACGAGCTGGACCTTTTCTACGGCGCCGCGCTGCGCCAGCGCATGGCCGCGCTGCGCAACGTGGATCTGATCGTCGACGCCACCTACACCGGCATCCTCAAGCCCAATGCGCGCGCTTATGCGCTGTGCACGCAGCAACTCGGCGTGGCGCCGGGCGATTGCGTGTTCGTCGACGACCAGCCGCGCAATGTCGACGGCGCCGTGGCCTTCGGCATGGCCGCCGTGTGGTTCGACGTGACGCAGCCGCAGGCTTCCTGCGACGAGGCGCGGCGCGCGCTGGAGCTCAGCCGCGGCTCGGGTCGATGAGGAACTTCTCGCCGGTGGCCCGCTTGGCGTAGACGGCAATCGCCGCGGGCGTCAGTGCCTCGGCCAGCGACACCGTGCGCGTGTAGTGGCTGGCGAAGGTGGTCTTCAGCTCCGCGGCCACGCGCTCGCGCAAGGTCTGCGCCGCGGCCGGGCCGATTTTCTGCAGGAACTGAAACAGCAGCCAGCCGCCCATGCCCCAGGCCATGCCGAAATTGCGCACCACCTCGGTCGGGCTGGTGTCGAGCATGCCGTACAGATAGACCTGCTTGTGCACGGCCGAGCCGTAGCGGCTGTATTCCTTGGCGTTGCGGTTGATCGCGGCTTCCATGCACGTCAGGATTTGCCCGGCCAGCTTGCCGCCGCCGATGGCATCGAAGGCGATGGTGGCGCCAGTGGCGGCCAGCGCATCGGTCAGCTCGTCGATGAAGTTCGGCGACGCGATGCTGCAAACGTACTTCGCGCCCTGCTCGCGCAGCAAGGCCGCCTGCTCGGGCTTGCGCACGATGTTCACCAGCGAGATGCCGTCCTTCAGGCAGATGCGGTTGAGCATCTGCCCCAGGTTCGACGCCGCCGCGGTGTGCACCAGCGCCTTGTGGCCTTCGCGCTTCATCGTCTCGACCATGCCCAGCGCGGTGAGCGGGTTGACGAAACAGGACGCGCCATCCGCCGCGCTGGCATCGGCCGGCAGCACCAGGCACTGGCTGGCGGCCATGCAGCGGTACTGCGCGTACATCGCGCCGCCGATGACCGCCACCGTCCTGCCCAGCAGTGCCTGCGCGGCGGGCGACGCGCCGGCCTTGACGACGGTGCCGGCTCCCTCGTTGCCCACCGGCATCGACTCGTCGGCGCGGCCGGCCATCGCCTTCATGAACTTCTCGGGGATGCGCGCGCTGACCACCGGGCGCTCGACGCTGCCGGCCACCTGCAGCGTGCTCATGTCGGCCGGGCCGAACAGCAGCCCCAGGTCCGAGGGGTTGATCGGCGTGGCCTCGATGCGCACCAGCACCTCGTCGGCGCCCGGCTCGGGCACCGGCACCTCCTGCAACGACACTTCGAGTTCACCGCTGCTGCGCACCAGGGAGCGCAGTTGCAGGGCCGTGGTCGGGGTGGGCGAGGTCATCGGTGTCTCCTGGCGTTCGGTTGGAGCGGCGAGTCTAGGCCCTGTCGCCCGCGCGCGCAGGCTCAGACTGCGGCCTCGTGCAGATGCTGTGCCAGCAGCCTCGCGCTGGCTGATTGCAGCGGCGCGGGCCGGGTCACGACGACGAAGCGGCGCAGGGCCCAGGGCTCGCTCAGCGGCACCAGCGCCAGCCGCCCGGCGCCGGCATGGGGCACCGCCACCTCGCGCGGCAGCACCGCCAGGCCCAGGCCAGCGGCCACGATGCGGCAGGCCGCATCCATGCTCGACACCTGCACGCGATGCGCCGGCACGCGACCGAGCAGCGCCGCCTGGCGGCGCAGCAGCTGGTCCATCAGCCCGCCGGGCGCCACGCCGACCGACACCTGGTCCAGCGTGTCGGCATAGCTCAGCGCCGGCCGGCGCGCCAGCGGATGGCCGGGCGACATGGCCACGCACAGATGGTCGCTCCGGTAGGGCAGCACCTGCAGGCCATTCAGGTCGGCAAAGTCCCACAGCACGCCCAGGTCGGCCGCGCCTTCGCGCAGGCATCGCACGATCTCCGGGCTGGTGCGTTCGTCGAGGCTGATGTTCAGCCCCGGGTGCTGCGCCATGAAGCGGCCGATGTCCTCGGGCAGCATCTCGGCCAGCACCGACGGGCTGGCCAGCACGCGCACGCTGCCCTGCATGCCCAGGCCGTAGGCGCCGAGTTCGCCGCGCAGCCGGTCCAGTGCCGACAGCAACTCGCGCGCGCGGCCCAGCAGCGCCTCGCCGGCGGGCGTGGGTTCGACGCCGCGGCGGCGGCGGACCAGCAAGGACACGCCCACTTCGGCTTCCAGCGCGGCCAGGCGCTTGCTCAACGCCGAGGCCACCAGCGATTCGCGCGCCGCGGCACGCGCAATGCTGCCTTCCTCGCACACGGCGACGAAGTGCTGCAACGAGACAGGATCGAGCGGGCGGGTCATGTGACGTTCCGGATTGGAACGCAAAAGCTGAAAAAACAGCATTCGTGCATTCACCATGGAACGCCTACAGTGCAGCGCCATGAACACCTCCACCCCCGTCACCGTGCGCGAAGTCGGGCTGCGCGACGGCCTGCAGAGCATCGCGCGCACCCTGCCCACCGTGCACAAGCTGGACTGGCTGCGTGCCGCCCATGCCGCCGGCCAACGCGAGATCGAGGTCGGCTCCTTCGTGCCGGCGCGGCTGCTGCCGCAGCTGGCCGACACGGCCGAACTCGTGGCGGTGGCGAAGACCTTGCCCGGCCTGGTCACCTCGGTGCTGGTGCCCAACCTGAAGGGCGCGATGGCGGCGCTGGACAGCGGCGCCGACGCCATGCTGCTGCCCTTGTCGGCCAGCCACGCGCACAGCCTGGCCAACCTGCGCAAGACGCCCGACGAGGTGGTGGCCGAGATCGGCCGCATCCGTGCCGAGCGCGATGCGCGGGGCTCGCGCTGCCTGCTTGAGGTGGGCATGAGCACGGCCTTCGGCTGCACCATCCAGGGCCGCGTCGACGAAGCCGAGGTGCTGCGCCTGCTGCGCGCGGTGCTCGATGCCGGCGCCGACCGCGTCGGCCTCGCCGACACCGTCGGCTATGCCGACCCGCTGCAAGTGTCGCGGCTGTTCGAGAAGAGCTTTGCCGTGGCCGGCGAGCGCCTGGCCTGCGGCCATTTCCACGACACCCGCGGGCTGGGCCTGGCCAACGTCTACGCCGCCTGGCAGACCGGGGTGCGTCGCTTCGACGCCTGCCTGGGCGGCATCGGCGGCTGCCCGCATGCGCCCGGTGCCAGCGGCAACGTCGCCACCGAGGACGTGGCCTACCTGTTCGCCAGCATGGGGGTGCCCACAGGGCTGGATTTCGATGCCTTGATCGCGTTGCGGGCACGGGTCGCGTTGTGGCTGGAGGGCGAGACGCTGCACGGCAGCATTGCGCGCGCCGGCTTGCCGAAGACGATGCAGAAGGAGGTCGCATGAACGCGCACGGCCGTTCCGAAGCGTTCATTCCCGGAGCGCGCAGCGCGGAGGGTCAGGTTCACGCGCCGCAACCGCTCAAGGGGCTTCGGGTGGTGGAGTTCACCCACATGGTGATGGGCCCGACCTGCGGCATGGTGCTGGCCGACATGGGCGCCGAGGTCATCAAGGTCGAGCCGATCGACGGCGAGGGCACGCGCCGGCTGCTCGGTGCCGGGGCCGGCTTCTTTCCGATGTTCAACCGCAACAAGAAGAGCATCGGCATCGACCTGAAGCAACCGGCTGGCGCCGACGTCGCGCGCAAGCTGGCCGCCAGCGCCGACGTGGTGGCCGAGAACTTCAAGCCCGGCGCGCTGGCCAAGTACGGCCTGGACTACGCCGCCTTGTCGGCCACGAACGAGCGGGTCATCTACGTCAGCCACAAAGGCTTCCTGCCCGGACCCTACGAACACCGCACCGCGCTCGACGAGGTGGTGCAGATGATGGGCGGGCTGGCCTACATGACCGGCCGCCCCGGCGACCCGCTGCGCGCCGGCAGCAGCGTCAACGACATCATGGGCGGACTGTTCGGCGCCATCGGCGCCTTGGGCGCGCTGATCCAGCGCGGCATCACCGGCAAGGGCATGGAGGTGCAGAGCGCGCTGTTCGAGAACAACGTGTTCCTGATGGGCCAGCACATGCTGCAGTACGCGATGACCGGCCGCCACCCGCAGCCGATGCCGGCGCGCGACAACCCCTGGGCGCTGTACGACGTGTTCACGGTCAAGGACGGCGAACAGATCTTCCTGGCCGCGGTCAGCGACGCGCAGTGGCAGAGCTTCTGCGACGTGCTGGGCTTTGCCGACCTGAAGGCCGACCCGCTGCTGGCCACCAACAACGATCGCGTCAAGCTGCGCCCGCAACTGCTGGCCACGCTGCGCGGACGTCTGGGTTCCCGCAGCGCCGCCGAGCTGTCGGACATCTTCGAACGTGCCGGCCTGCCCTTCGCACCGATCCGCAAGCCCGAAGACCTGTACGAGGATCCGCACCTCAAAGCCACCGGCGGCCTGGCCGACGTGGTGCTGCCCGACGGCGAAAAGGCCGGCGAGACGGTGAAGACCACGCTGTTCCCGATCACGCTGGCCGGTGAACGCCTGCCGGTGCGGCTGCAGCCGCCGCGCTTTGCCGCGCACACCGAAGAACTGCTGCTCGGCCTGGGCTACGCTCGTACCGAGATCGACGACCTCAAGAACCGGGCCGTGGTGGCCTGAACAACCGGAGACAAGACGATGAACAAGCCCTTCACGCGCCGTGACCTGCTGTCCGGACTGACCGCCATGGCCTCGGCCATGGCGCTGCCTGCCCTTGCGCAAAGCGACAAGAACATCCGCTTCATCCTGCCCAATGCCACCGGCTCGGGCGTGGACGCGATCACGCGCGCCGCGCAGCCGGCGCTGGCCAAGGCGCTGGGCCATCCGGTGGTCGTCGACAACCAGCCCGGGGCCGGCGGCATCGTCGGCCTGCAGGCGCTGGCGCGCTCGCCGGCCGATGGCTTCGGCTTCAGCGTGGTGTCGAACAACGTCGTCATCTTCCCCAGTGTGTTCAAGTCGCTGCCCTTCGACATGCCGGGTGATTTCACGCCCATTGCCGTGGTCGGCTACACGCCGGTGGTGCTGGTGGTCAACGCCAAGGTGCCGGCCAGCAACTCGAAGGAGTTCATCGCGCTGCTGAAGAGCCGCAATGGCGACATGACCTACGCGTCCGGCGGCAACGGCACCATCCTGCACCTGGCCTCGGCGATGTTCCTGGACGAAGCCGGCGTGCAGGCGCGGCACATCCCCTACAAGGGCGTGGGTCCGATGATCACCGACCTGATCGGCGGGCAAGTCGACTTCGCCACCGCGGCACTGCCCAGCGTGCAGGCGCATCTGAAGAGCGGCGCGCTGCGCGCCATCGGAGTGGCGACCGCGCAGCGCGTGCCGGCCGCGCCCGAGATCCCCACCTTCGTCGAGCAGGGCCTGCCCAACTACGTGGTCGAAGCCTGGTTTGCCGTCATCGGCCCAAAGGGCTTGCCCGCAGCCGAGGTGCAGCGCGTGCATGCGGCGGTGGTGTCGGCGTTCGCCGACCCAGGCGTGAAGGAGTCGATGGCGAAGATGGGCAACGTCATCAACGTCGCGCCGGCCGACCAGGCCATGCCCTTCTTCCGCAGCGAGATGGCCAAGTACGCGAAGCTGGTGAAGAAGGCGGGCGTGGAAGTGCAGTGACCTCCTTCGGCCGGATCCTGTTCCTCAGCCGGGATCCGGCACGGGTGCGTGAGCAGCTGGCCGGCCGCGTGCTGGCGCGCGAGCAGGCCGGCGCACTGCGCGACGAGATCTCCACCGACGAGATCACGCCGCTGCCGGCGCTGGTGCACTTCGACGCCGCGCTGGGCCGCCATGCACACACCGGCTTCAGCGCGGGTGGCGAATTGCCGATCGGCCGCGACGCGCTGCAACGCGCCGGCATCGAAGTGCTGGTGGCCGGCAGCCGCTACGGCAAGGGCAGCTCGCGCGAGCACAGCCCGCTGGCGGAGCTGTCGGCGGGGGTGCGGCTGGTCATCGCCGAGAGCTTCGAGCGCATCTATCGCCAGAACGCCGACAACCTGGGGCTGCTGACCAGCACCGACCTGAGCCTGGTCGAGCGGTTGCAGCGCGGGGACGCGATCACGCTCGACGGGTTGCTGGCCGGCCGCGAGTCGCAGGCCGCGGCCATCCTGCGTGCCGGCGGGCTGCTGGCCTACGGCCTGGGGCCGCACGCCGAAGCGCCGTCGCCGCCCCCAGGCCCGAAGACGCTGTTCCAGAAAATCGTCGAGCGCCATGCGCTGAAGCCCGGCTTCGTGCATGCCGACCGGCGCTTCATCCACGAGATCTACACCGGCATGTGCGCGCAGCTGCTGCAGCGGCGCTTCGGGCCGGATGTCCGGCTGCACGATCCGGGGAGCATCGTCTGCTTCGAGGACCACCACGCCTACGTCGCGCGCAGCCCGGTGCACCTGGCGCGCGGGCTGGTCGGCAGCGTGCAGCGCCTGGCCGACGCGCACCGCGACTTCGTCGCACGGCATGATCTGGTGGACCACGGCCTGCAGCCCGATGGCGAAGGGGCGCAAGGCATCTCGCACGCGCTGATGGCCGAGCGCTACGCGTTGCCCGGCGAGCTGATCGTCGGCACCGACTCGCACACGCCGCACAGCGGCGCGCTCGGCTGCGTCGCCTTCGGCGTCGGCACCACCGAGATGGCCAATGCCTTCATGACCGGCGCGGTGCGCTTTGCCATGCCGGAAGTGCTGCGCATCGAGGTCGACGGCCGACTGCCGCCCGGCGCCAGTGCGAAGGACCTGGTGCTGCACCTGCTGGCGCTGCCCGCGATCCGCGCCGGCGCCGGTGTCGGCCGCGTGTTCGAGTTCGGCGGCGCCGCGGTGCGCGCGATGAACATCGATGAACGGGCCACGCTGACCAACATGACGGCCGAGCTCGGCGGCTTCACCGGCATCGTCGAGCCCGACGAGGCAACCGCGCGCTTCCTGCGCGAACGGCGCGGCGTGGACTTCCAGATCGAGCCGTGGATGCACAGCGATTCCGGTGCGTGTTATGCCGATGTGATCCGTATCGATGCCGGCGCGCTGTCGCCGATGGTGGCGCGGCCCGGTGATCCCGGCCTGGGCCTGCCGCTGGCACAGCTGCGCGATCGGCCGCGCATTCACATCGCCTACGGCGGCTCGTGCACCGCCGGCAAGCGCGAGGACTTCGAGCAGTACCACGCGGTGCTGGCCTGGGCCGCGCAACGCGGCCTGCGCGTGCCGCCCCATGTGACGCTGTACCTGCAGTTCGGCACCGAAGACGTGCACGCGCACTGTTCCCGCCAGGGCTGGATCGACACCTTCAGCGCCGTGGGTGCGCAATTGCTGCAGCCGGCCTGCGGCGCCTGCGCCAACTGCGGCCCCGGTGCGTCCACCGCCGCCGAGCAGGTGACGGTGAGCGCCATCAACCGCAACTTCCCCGGCCGCTCCGGCCCCGGCCAGGTGTGGCTGGCCAGCCCGGCCACGGTGGCGGCGAGTGCCATCGCCGGCGAGCTGCTGTCGTTCGCGGAACTTCGGGCGCGGTACTGAGGGTCGGGTTCCGCACTTCAGCCGGCCGCGCCGCGCTTCGGCCGCTGCGCATCGGCCAGCAGCGCCATCACCACGGTCGAGGCCAGGCGCGAGCGCACCGAATCGGCGCGGCTGGTCAGCACGATGGGCACGCGCGCGCCGAGCACGATGCCGGCACTGTCGGCACCGGCCAGGTACTGCAGCTGCTTGGCCATCATGTTGCCGGCCTCCAGGTCGGGCGCGAGCAGGATGTTGGCGCGCCCGGCCACCTTCGATTCGATCTTCTTGGTGCGCGCCGCGGCCTCGCTGACCGCGTTGTCGAAGGCCAGCGGCCCGTCGAGCAAGCCGCCGGTGATCTGGCCGCGGTCGGCCATCTTGCACAGGATCGCCGCGTCCACCGTGCTCTGCATGTCGGGGTTGACCGTCTCCACCGCGGCCAGGATGGCCACGCGCGGTTCGTCGATGCCCAGCACGTGCGCCAGGTCGATGGCGTTCTGCGCGATGTCGGCCTTGTCGCGAGCGTTGGGCGCCACGTTGATGGCGGCGTCGGTGATCAGCAGCATGCGCGGGTAGGCCGGCACATCGAGCACGAACACATGGCTGATACGCCGCGCGGTGCGCAGACCGCTGGCGCCGGCCACCACCGCGCCCATCAGCTCGTCGGTGTGCAGGCTGCCCTTCATCAGCGACTGCACCTCGCCGGCGCGGGCCAGGGCCACGGCCTTGTCGGCGGCTTCGTGGCTGTGTTCGGTGTTGACGATGCGCACGCCCGTGAGGTCGGCACCGGCCGCCTGCGCCACCGCACGGATCTTGGCCTCGGGCCCCACCAGCACCGGCACGATCAGGCCGCGCCGCGCCGATTCCAGCGGACCCAGCAGCGAATCACGGTCGCAGGGGTGCACCACCGCGCAGACCACCGGCGGCATGCCCTCGCAGCGCTTGAGCAGGCGCGAGAAGACGTCGGTGTGGCGCAGCACGATCTCCGGCGTGGCCAGGTCGGTGAAGCTGATGCGCTGCGTCGGCGCCACCACGGTGACGCTGCCGGTGATCAGGTCGACGTCGCCGTTGACCACGTGGCAGTCGAAGACGATCTGGTGGCTGTCGGCGCGCTTTTCCTTGACGGTCAGCGTGCCGGCGATCTGGTCGCCCACGCGCATGGTGCCGCCGAAGCGCAGGTCCTGCGCGACGATCACCGTGCCCGGCCCGGGCAGCCGCCGCTGCAGCAGCGCGGACACCAGTGCCTCCGCCGCCACGCCCTCGGCCGACATGCTGTCCTGCCGCGTGCTCTGCGCATCGGTATGGAAGGGGTCGACATCGCCGGAGACGAAGGCCAGTGCCTCGACGTCGGGGCGCGTCAGCCGGTGCGAGCGGGTGATGGTTTCGCCGAGCTGGATCTCGTCGAAGGTGCGGTTGGTGAAGGAATCCATCGGCTTCGCGCTGCTCCCTGTGCAACCCCGATGCTAACGCTGCACCGCAGCATTGCCGGCGGGTGCACGCTGCAGCCGATACAGTCGCGGCATGCCGAACCCGTTCCTGCAACCGTTGGCGCCACACCGATGAACGCCCGTGAGCCACGTCGCGGCGTGCTGCTGGCCGGGGGCACCGGCCTGATCGGACGCGAACTGATCGAGCTGCTGCTGGCGCAGAAGCCGCCGCCGGCCGTGCATGCCCTGGTGCGGCGTCGGCCCGAGACGGCCACTGCGCGCGTACGTTGGCTGCAGGTCGATTTCCGCCAGTTGCCGGCGCTGCCTGCCGCCGGCGAGGCCTATTGCTGCCTGGGCACCACTCTCAAGCAGGCCGGATCGCAGGCCGCCTTTCGCGCGGTGGACTTCGACGCCGTGCTGGCCTTCGCACAGGCGGCACGCGCCGCGGGCGTGATGCGCTTCGGCGTGGTCTCGGCGCTGGGCGCCAGCCCGCGTTCGGCCACCTTCTACAACCGCGTGAAGGGCGAGATGGAAGCCGCCGTCGGCGCACTGGGCTTCGCCAGCCTGGTCATTGCCCGGCCGTCGCTGCTGGCCGGCGACCGCGCCGCGCTGGGCCAGCCGCTGCGCACGGGCGAGCAGCTGGCGCTGTGGCTCACCGGGCCGATCGCCGGGCTCATTCCCAAGGGCATGCGCCCGATCAATGCCCGCACCGTGGCGCGCGGCATGATGGTGGCGCTGCGCCAGGGGCAGACGGGCGTGCGCATCGTCGAATCCGGCGAGTTGCAGGAACTGGGGGCCGAATGAACACGCCGGGTCGCCCCAAGTGCGAAGGCTCCCGCTCGGCGGGAGTGCGACCGGACGTGGCCCGTCCCTGCGGACGGTCCAGGCCTGACGTACGCCCGACTCCTCTGCAGGTCGGGCAGGCCGCAGGCCGAAGGGTGCATCAATGACCATCACGATCAGCTTTCACGGCGCGGCCGACACCGTCACCGGCTCGCGCCACCTGGTGCAGCTCGGCGGCCAGCGCATCCTGCTCGATTGCGGGATGTTCCAGGGCTTCAAGGTGCACCGCGAACGCAACTGGGCGCCGCCCTCGCCCGAGCTGCTGGGCGCCGACGCGGTGGTGCTCAGCCACGCGCACCTGGACCACAGCGGCTGGCTGCCGGCGCTGGTCAAGCACGGCTTCCGCGGGCCGGTGTACGCGTCGGCGGCCACGCGCGACCTGGCCGAGGTGCTGCTTCTGGACAGCGCGTACCTGCAGGAGGAAGACGCGCGCCGCGCCAACCGTTACGGCTACTCGCGCCACGCCAAGGCGCTGCCGCTGTACACACGGCGCGACGCGCAGCGCGCCATCGCCCGCATCGTGCCGCTGCCGCCGGGCCGCGATGCGCTGTGCGGCAAGGTGCGCATCGGCTTCACGCCGGTGGGTCATCTGCTCGGCGCCTGTGCGGTGACGCTCGCGCTGGGCCCCGAGCGGCTGGTGTTCTCGGGCGACGTGGGCCGCAGCAACGACCTGCTGATGCCCGCGCCGCAGCAGGTGCCCGACGCCGACGTGCTGCTGGTCGAATCGACCTACGGCAACCGCGCCCACCCCAAGGACGACGCGGCGGCCCAGCTGGCGCAGATCATCTCGGACACGGTGCAACGCGGCGGCTCGGTGCTGATGCCGGCCTTTGCAGTGGGCCGCGCGCAGGCGCTGATGCTGGTGCTGCAGCGGCTCAAGGCCAGTGGCCAGATCCCGCCCGACCTGCCGGTGTACCTGGACAGCCCGATGGCGATCGAGGCCACCGCGCTGTACCACAAGCATCGCCGGCTGCTGCGCGTGCCCGCGCGCGAAGCCGACCACTTGGCCGACGGCGTGCGCATGGTGGGCGATGCCAGGCAGTCGATGCGCCTGGTGCGCTCGCGCTGGCCCAGCGTCATCATCTCGGCCAGCGGCATGGCCACCGGCGGGCGCGTGCTGCACCACCTGAAGGCCATGGCGCCCATCGCCAAGCACCACATCGTGTTCGCCGGCTTCCAGGTGGGCGGCAGCCGCGGCGCGCGGCTGGTGGGCGGCGCCAGCGAGGTCAAGATCCATGGCGAGTACGTGCCGGTGCGCGCGATGGTGAGCCAGCTCGAAGGCTTCTCCGGCCATGCCGATTCCGACGAGCTGATGGCCTGGCTGCGCGGCCTGCGCCAGCCGCCGCGCCAGACCTTCGTGGTGCACGGCGAGCCCGATGCCAGCGACGCGCTGCGCATCCGCATCAAGGACGAACTGGGCTGGAAGGTGCGCGTGCCGCAACACGGCGAGACCGTGGAGGCCTGAGAGCGTGAGAGGCCGCGGACGGACCCGGCACCGCAGCGCCACGCCAGGACAACCTTCGGCGCCGTCGAGTGCGCCCGGCTGTTTGCGCGGGGTCCGTGAGCCTCGTCAATCGCTTGCCGTGCCGACGCGGCATGATCGTTGCACATGAGTTGCAGCGAATGGCGCGACCCGTTGGCGCGATGGAGTACGGCCTGCTTGCTGGCGATGCCCGGCGCGTCGGGGGCGCAGGCGGCGCTGCCTTGCACGCTCGCGGCGCACGGCGTCGCTGAGCTTCGGGTCCAGGGATCGGTGGCCTCGCTGCCGCAGTCGCTGGGCGACTGCCGCAGCGCGGTCGTGGCGCGTGGCACGGTCGTCGCGTGCATCGCAGGCGACGCGGGCTTGCCGTCCTGCCGCGCATTCGGCCCTGGACAGACGATCGACCTGCGCGGCCCGGCGCCGCAGGCAGCCGAGAGCGTGCTCGGGGGGCTGCAGCGCGTGTTGGGCACGCTGCCCGGCCAGCCGCAGTCCTTGCCGCGTGGTGCCGAGACCTTGTTGCCCAGCAAGGTGGTGCTGCTTCTCGACGACGTGGTGCGGGTGGACTTTGCCGAGGCCGACATGCAGGACATCGAGGCGGTGGAGTTCCGGCGCGAAGGGATCGATGGGCCGGTGGCCGCGCGCATCGAACGCGGGCCCGGGCCGGCATCGACCCCAGGCGAGGCCTTCGTCGCCGGCCGCTTCTACTGGGCCGTGCCGATCCCCGGCGGCCGGCCCAACCAGGCGCCGCGCCGATTCAGTGTGGCGCCCGAGCCGGAGCGGCAGGCGGCCATGGACCGGCTGCGGGTGTTCGACCAGCAGCAGGCGGGACCGCTGGCCACGGCCATGATGCGTGCCGCCTGGCTCGCCCAGCAGAACTACGACTACGACGCGCTGGCGACCATGAAGGCCGTGGGCCTGCGTACCCGCTGAGACGCGCCTGCCGATGGGTTGAGCTTGCGCAAGGCGTGCGGGCGCACACCGCACAGAATCATCGACATGCGCAGCGAATGGCGAATGCTCTGGGCAGCGGCCGTATCCCTGTGCAGCTGCGCAGTGTTCGCACAGCCCGCCCCGGCTGCGTCGGCGCCACCGTCCGAGCCGATCCTGCGTGTCGAGGCCGGCATGCACAGCGCGCCGATCGAGCGCATCGCCGTGGATGCGGACGGGCGCTACGCGGTCACGGCCGGTCCCGACAAGACCGCGCGCGTTTGGGACGCCGCCAGCGGACGCCTGCTGCAGATCCTGCGCCCGCCGATCGGTGTGGGCGACGAAGGCAAGCTCCACGCGGTGGCCATCACGCCGGATGGCAGCGTCGTCGCCGTCGGCGGATCGACCGGTGCCAGCTGGAACGGCAGGACCCAGGTGTACCTGTTCGACCGCGCCAGCGGCCGCATGCTGCGCCGCCTGCCCGGCGCGTCCCGCACGGTGCTGCACCTGAACTTCAGCGCCGACGCCCGCTGGCTCGCGGCCTCGCACTTCGGCGACGGCCTGCGGGTGTGGGATTGGCAGCGCGCCGACCCGCCGCTGGCCGACCGCGACTACGCCGGCCCGAGCTGGTACACCGCCTTCAGCCGCGACGGCCGGCTCGCCACCACGGCCCGCGACGGGCGGGTTCGGCTGTACACGCTCGACGATGGCAAGCTGCGCCGAGTGGCCGTGCAGAAGGCCCCTGGCGGTCAGATCCCGGGGGCCGTGGCCTTCGCGCCCGACGGCGCCACGCTCGCACTCGGCTACGAGGACGTGCCGCGCGTGGACCTGCTCGACGGCCGCAGCCTCGCCCCGGTATCGCCGCTCGCGTCTCCAGCCGATGCCAGGGGCTACCTGATGGCCCTGGCCTACGGCGCCGATGGCCGGACGCTGCTGGCCTCCGGCCTGCGCGACCGGCAGAGCCGCAACCTCGTCTATCGCTGGAGCCTGCCGGGCCAGGATCCGCCGCAGGCCATTGCCGGACCCTTCTATGCCGTGCACGAGATCGTGCCGCTGCCGCAAGGCGGCTGGCTTCTCGCCGCAAGCAATCCGATGTGGGGCCGGATCACGGCCGACGGCCGCTGGCAGACGCAGGGTCTGTCGCCGGTGGCCGACACGCGCTTTTCCCGCGGCAGCGCCTTCCAGCTCGGCGACGGCGGCTGGAGCGTGCAGTTCGGCTACCTGCCGCGCGGTGCCGAGCCGCATCACTTCGATCTGAGGAACCGCACCCTGGCGCCCGGCGTGCTGCCGGGCGGACAGCCGCCGCGCACCAGCGGGCTCGAGGTGGCGGGCTACGAGGAAGGCACCGCGCCCACGTTGGCCGGTCGCACACTGCCGATGCTGCCGCGCGAGCATGCGCACGGCCTGGTGGTGGCGCCCGACGGCGCCAGCTTCGTGCTCGCCACCGACTACCGGCTGAGGCGCTTCGATGCCGATGGCCGGCTGATGTGGGGGCGCGCCGTGCCGGCCTTCGCCTGGGGCGTGAACCTGCCGCAGACCGGACCGCTGGCTGGGAAGGTGCTCGTCGCCACCTACGGCGACGGCAGCATCCGCTGGCACCGCACCAGCGACGGCCAGGAGCTGCTGGCGCTGTTCGCACATGCCGACCGACGCCGCTGGGTGCTGTGGACGCCGTCGGGCTACTACGACGCCAGCGCCGGCGCCGACGAACTGATCGGCTGGCACCTCAACCGCGGGCAGGACCAGGCGGCGGACTACTTCCCGGCGTCGCGTTTCCGCGCGCGTTTCCACCGGCCCGACGTCATCGACCGCGTGCTCGACACGCTGGACGAGGCCGAAGCACTGAAGCAGGCAGACGCCGCCCTCAGCCGGCGCGAGACGCCGCCGCCGGCACTGGCCCAGTCGCTGCCGCCGGTGGTGGAGGTGCTGTCCGGCACCGACCTGGCCACGGCGGCGGCGCAGATCACGCTGCGCGTGCGTCCGCGCACCGCTGCCGACGCGCCGGTGACAGGCTGGCGGGTGCGGGTCAACGGGCAGTTCGTCGCAGTGGCGCGCGGTGCCACGCCGGTGGCCGACCCGGGCCTGGCCGACGCACGAGAGTTCGTGGTCGACGTGCCGCCGCAGGACAGCGATGTGCAGGTCTTCGCCGAGAACCGCCATGGCATGTCGGTACCGGCCGTCGTGCTGGTGCGCCGTGGCACGGCGGCGGCAGCGCCCGTGCGCCAGCCGCGGCTGTACGTGCTGGCGGTCGGCGTGGGCCAGTACGCGCACCCGGACATCGGCGGGCTGGCCTTCGCCGCCAAGGACGCGCGCGACTTCGCCGCGGCCATGCAGCGCCAGCAGGGACGGCTGTATTCGCAGGTCGAGGTGCGGCTGCTGACCGACGCGCAGGCCACGCGCGACGAGGTCGTGGACGGGCTCGAGTGGCTGCAGCGGCAGGTGACGCAGCACGACGTGGGCATGCTGTTCTTCGCTGGGCACGGCATCAACGATGCCTCGCAGGGCTACACCTTCCTGCCGGCCAACGCCGACCCCGACCGGCTGAAGCGCACCGGCGTCAGCATGGCCGATGTGCGCACCACGCTCGCCAGCCTGGCCGGCAAGGCGCTGTTCTTCGTCGACACCTGCCATGCCGGCAACGTGCTCGGCGCCGGCCGGCGCGAGCTGCCGCGCGACATGAGCGGCGTGATCAACGAACTGGCGGGCACCGAGAACGGCGTCGTCGTGTTCAGCAGCTCCACCGGCCGGCAGTTCAGCTACGAGGATGCTGCCTGGCGCAACGGCGCCTTCACGCTGGCGCTGGTCGAAGGCCTGAACGGTGCCGCCGCCGCGCCGGACGGCCAGCGCATCACGCACAAGACGCTCGACTTCTACGTCAGCGACCGCGTCAAGCGCCTCACCGACGGACGACAGACACCGGTGACGCAGGCGCCGGGCGGCGTCCCGGATTTCCCGGTCGCGCTGAAGTAGCGCGCCGGCCATGCGACGGCCTCTTCGAACAGTCTGCCGTGCCCTGGCCGTCGTGCTAGGCCTGACGCTGGCCGCCTGCGCCGCACTGCCGCCCCGAGGCACACCCGCCGCGTCGCAGGCCCTGGCCGGCGACGACCACACGCCACTCGCCCGCATCGCGCAGGCCAGCCGGCCCGCGCACGAGACGCTGCCCTCGGGCTTCCGCCTGCTGCCCAGCGGCGAGAGTGCCTTCGCCGCGCGCATCGCGCTGGCCGACCGGGCGATGCAGTCCATCGACGCGCAGTACTACCACGTGCACGACGACGCGGCCGGCCATGCCCTGCTGCGCGCGCTGCGCGACGCGGCGCGGCGCGGCGTGCGCGTGCGCCTGCTGGTGGACGACCTGTACAGCGGCCCGATCGCCGACCTGCTGCGCGCGCTGGCCGCGGAACCGCAGGCGCAGGTGCGGCTGTTCAACCCGCTGCCGGTGCGCGGCGGCCCGCCGCTGGCCCGGCTGGCGCTGTCGTGGCCCGAGTTCGAGCGGATCAACCACCGCATGCACAACAAGCTGCTCGTCGTCGACGGCGTGGTGGCGATCTACGGCGGACGCAACATCGGCAACGCGTATTTCATGCGCGACGGCGAGGCCAACTTCGTCGACCTCGACGTGCTGTCCACCGGCTCGGTCGTGCGCGAGCTGGCCGCCGCCTTCGACCTGTACTGGAACAGCGACCGGGTCTGGCCGGCGCAGGCGGTGCTCGGCCAGGCCAGTGAAGCCGATCGCGCCGGATTCGACGGCCGCACCGCCGCGGCGCAGACCGACCTGCTCATGGAGCCGCCGCGCGACGTGCTCGGGCAGACCCCGGTGGCGGTGCAACTCGCCGCTGGCCGGCTGTCGCTGCACTTTTGCGCCGCCCGCGTCGCGCCCGACCCGCCGCAGAAGGCTGCCACCACGGCCGTGCCGGGCCAGCCCGGCGCGGCGATGCGCGCGCAGCTCGACATCATCGACGCCGCGCGTTCGGACGTGGCGCTGTCGTCGCCCTACTTCCTGCCCGGCGGCCTGGGCCTGCAGCTGCTGCTCGAGGCACGCCAGCGCGGCATCCAGGCGCTGGTGCTGACCAACTCGCTGGGCTCGACCGACGAACCGCTGGCCTTCTTCGCCTACGCGCCGCACCGCAAGGCGATGCTGCGCCAGGGCATCGAACTGTACGAACTGGCGCCGACACTGGCGCGCGACTCCGGTGGCTTCGGCAAGTTCGGCACGTCGATCGCCCGCCTGCATGCCAAGCTGGCCACCGTCGACCGCCGCTGGCTGCTGGTGGGCTCGGTGAACTTCGATGCGCGCTCGGCCACGATCAACACCGAGATGGGCGTGGCCATCGACTGCCCCGCGCTCGCGCTCGAGGCGATGCGCGTGCTCGCCGGCGATGCCTTCCGCAGCATGTACCGGCTGCGCCTGTCCGCCGATGGCCAGAGCCTGGAATGGGTGTCGAGCGACGCCGATGGCCACCTGCAGGTGTCCACCCGTGAGCCGCATGACGACCTGGGGCTGCGGCTGCGGTTGCAGATCCAGTCGCTGTTCGTCGACGAGGACCAGCTGTAGGCGGCGGCCATGAGGCGCGGCAGGCTCCGGCACCCCGCCATCGCGCGCTTCTGGCTCGCGCTGCTGGCCACGGCGCTGCTGCTCGCGTTGCCGCCGCACGCCCGCGCAGAACGGCACGCGCTGCTCGTCGGCGTGTCGCGCTATGCGGTGTTCGCAGGCGACGAACGCTGGCAGCTCGCCGGCCCGGCCAACGACGTGCAGCTGATGCGCACGCTGCTCGAGCGCCGCGGCTTCGCAGGCCCGGCCGTGCGTGTGCTGGCCGATGGTGTGCCCGATGCGGCGGCGCCGACGCGCGCCGCCATCCTCGAGGCGCTGGACGACCTGGCGGCGCGGGTGGCTCCGGGCGACCAGGTGGCCCTGTACTTCGCAGGCCATGGCTCACAGATGCCCGCGGACCCGCAGACGCCGCAAGGGCGCGCCGAGAACGATGGCCTGCACGAGATCTTCCTGCCCGCGGACACGGGACGCTGGAACCCGCAGACCCGGCGCGTCGACCGCGCCATCGCCGACCACGAACTGGTCGAGCGGCTGGATGCGCTGACCGGCCGTGGCGCCTTCGTCTTTGCGGTTTTCGACACCTGCCACTCGGCCACGTCGTTGCGCGCGGTGCCCGGCGCGGCGACGCGCTGGCGGCGCGTCGAGCCTGAAGCGCTCGGCATCACCGCCACCTCGCGCGTGCCGGCACCCACGAGCTTGCCCCTGCCCGGGCTGGCGCGCACTTCGCAACCGAAGTCAGGCACGGGCGGATTCGTCGCCTTCTACGCCGCGCAGACCAGCGAGCTCACGCCGGAAATGCCGCTACCGGCGGGTCGCGACGGCAGCGTGCATGGCCTGTTCACCTACACACTGGCCGAAGCGCTGGCTTCCGCCTCGGTGGCGAGCTACAGGCAACTGGCGCAGTTCGTCTTTGCGCGCTATGCGGCGCAGAACCTGAGCACACCGACGCCGCTGGTCACCGGCACGGGGCTCGACGCGCCGGTTTTCGGCGACGCGGCCGGGCCGGCACCGCGGCAATGGCCGCTGCGGGTCACGCCGGCCGGTCTGCGCGTGGAGGCCGGCCGGCTCGATGGCCTCGACGTCGGCAGCGAGCTCGACATCCTTCCCGACGCGTTGGCACCGGCAGGCGCGCGCCTGGGCAGCCTGCGCGTGGCCAGCGCCACGGCAACGAGCGCGCTGCTCTTGCCTGTCGAAGCCGGGGGCCGCGCCGCGATCGACGCCGCGCGCCTGCCGCCGCAGGCCGTGGCACGACACAACGGACCTGCGCGGCTCGCGCTGCAATTGCGCGTGGCGGCACCGACCGTCGCGCCCGACTCCGCCTCGCGTGCCGTGTGGCAGGCCATCGACGCGATGACGCGCCGCCCGGAGGGCGTCGACATCGCTTGGGTCGGGCCGGAGGAACCGCATGACCTGCGTCTGCAGGTCGCGCTGGGCCGGCTCTGGCTGCTGCCCTCCACGGGCCACTGGCTCACCGAAGGCGTGAATGCCACGCCCTCGCTCGCCATCGGCGAACCGGCCTTGGCCGAGCGGCTGCATGCGCAGCTGCAGCGCGTGGGCCGCAGCCTGAACCTGTTGCGCATCGCTGGCAGCGCACAGGGCGCGCCATCCGATCGGCGCGTGCAGGTGCAGGCGACGCTATTGCCGACTCAGGGCTCGCGGCGATCGATCGAGGAGTGGCAGATCGCCGACGTTCACGATGGCGACCATGTCGCCGTCGAGGTGCGCAACACCGGGCGCCAGGCCGTCGACCTGACGGCGCTGTACGTCGATGCGGCTCACGGCATCACCGTGCTGTACCCCAACCCGCGCGGCGCAAGCAACCGCATCGAAGCCGGCGACCGCGACAGCTTCGTCGCACGCATCGATGCGTCGACGCGCGGCGTCGAACGGCTGCTGCTGATTACCGTCGACGCTCAGCCGCAGGGTGACCGACGCGACTTCTCGTTTCTTGCGCAGCCACGACTGGGGGCCATGCGGGGCGCGACGGACGCGGTCTCGCAGCTCTTCCAGCGGGCCGCCTTCGGCAGCACCACAGGCGCGGGGCGTCGCGGTGCCGAAAGGCAGGCCACCGAGCCCTTGGACATGCGGGTGTTCAGCCTGGACGTGCGCTGAACACCGGTCGTGGGTGGCGCCCAACCCTGGCGGCGACGCGCAGAGCGTTCTCAGCCAAACACGCCTTCGCGCATCCACTTGGTGGCGACCCACTTCTCGCCGTCGGTCACCGGCGAGCCGCCGTGCAGCGTGCCGGTGGATTCGTGCGGCCGGTCGTAGCTGAAGAACAGCGCGTGGCCCTTCACCGGCGCCACCTCCAGGCCCACGTCGGGGAAGACGGTGCCGCCGCCGTTCTTGGGAACGTGCAGGTACATGACCAGCGTGCCCACGCGCTGGCCGCCGCGCTTCAGCACTGCGGCGGTGCCCGGCTGCGCCGGGTCGAAGTAGTCGAAGTG
>Ga0316603_10000494_pt1 | contig 19844 bp, 18 predicted proteins | sample OWC_soil_day10_n_FD_207649 | JGI IMG/M metagenome (GOLD analysis project Ga0316603, IMG submission 207649) | Wetland soil microbial communities from Old Woman Creek delta, Ohio, United States - OWC_soil_day10_noCT | ecosystem: Environmental > Terrestrial > Soil > Wetlands | place: USA: Ohio... | reverse complement strand
GATCGGTCAGTTGCTCAGCCTTAAACCCCAGATGGCCGCCGGCCATGGGACCTTCCACCACAAAAGCATCCGGCAAATAGTTGTATTTTTCTTTCCAGACTTTGGCAATCAATCGGGCTGCGCGACCGGAAGAAACGATGGGAACCAGTTTGGTCTTACATCCTTCCGTCAGGTATTCAGGCAGGTCCAGCGGCAATCCGGCACCGGAAAAAATCACATCGATTTTTTCTTCAATGGATGTTCGGACCAGGTCTCCAAAATTGGACATGGCCACCATAATGTTCACGCCCAAGATGCCCTTTGTCATGGATTTGGCTTTTTGAATCTCTCTTCGTAGCGCACGCATGTTGGCTTCCAAAAAATTGGCGTAAAAATCCGGTTCATCCATGCCAATGCTGGCCGTTGCGATGACACCGATTCCACCTTCATTGGCCACAGCCGCAGATAAGCGGGACAGTGAGATGTTCACGCCCATGCCGCCTTGTATAATGGGTACCCTTGCTGTCAGGTCCCCTATTTTTAATTCTTTCATTTTTGTTATGATCAATACAATCCTCCTCATTAACAAGTCTGTCTGATTTATTTACTTTGTTAGTCAAACAAACTATTTTTACTATACACCATTTCCCTCCCTTTTGCAATGTATTTCTGCATGAAAAAGGTCTGCGCCATCAGGCACAGACCTTTGCTTAAAATGCATGATTTATAGAGTGCTTTGATTCAAAGGCACTTCTATTTGAGAAGAACAACCGTGATTCCCGGGTTGCCTTCAAGATGTTTGATATGTTCCTTTAATGTTGGGCAGTGAGCTAAGAAAATGTTCCTTTTACTGGACCAGTTTTCTCCTGCTACCCAATCCTTGACGATACCAATCATAACGGGTTGTGATAAATTTTTGCAGACTGCCGGTTTTATGGCACCTCCGGTTCCGGTGGAACCATACCCATGAATCAGTATGGCTGCCTTGTACCCGGACATCTTGGCGGTGGACAGTTCGTTTTTCATCCGACGTACTGCCTCATCCACTGTCGGGTGCCCTTGTTCCAAGTTGATCTGCTTCACTTTGCTCATTTTGCAATGGCTTTCTTCACATGGTCGGGTCCTTTGACTACTGGAGTCTCTTCATCATCCATTTCTTTGGTTATAGCGGTCAGCGAGCTGGCAAGACCTGCCATTCCTTGTATTTCTGAAGGAATGATGATTTTGGTGGCTCTGCCATTGGCTGCTTTTTCAAAAGCTTCCAGGCTTTTGATTGTCAACACTTCCTTGGATGGATAGGACTGAACCATAAGCTTTATGCCTTCTGCGGTAGCTCTTTGAACCAGCATGATGGATTCGGCATCACCTTCCGCCTTGCGGATGGTGGACTGCTTCAGACCCTCAGCTTGCAAAATCATGGACTCTTTCTGGCCTTCTGCAACCAGTATGGCCGATCGTTTTTCGCCTTCGGCACGAATCATGACTTCTCTTCGTTCCCGCTCCGCACGCATCTGCTTTTCCATGGCCTGCTGAATTTCTTTTGGCGGATTGATATTCTTCACTTCAACCCGGTTGATCTTGATGCCCCAGGCATCGGTTGCTTCATCCAGGACGAGTCTGATTTTGGTGTTGATCAGCTCTCTGCTGGTCAGGGTCTGATCCAGTTCAAGTTCGCCGATGATGTTTCTTAGTGTTGTGGCTGTCAGGTTTTCGATGGCGGCCATGGGATTTTCCACACCATATGCATAAAGCTTCGGGTCGGTTACCGAAAAATACAATACGGTGTCAATCTCAATGGTGACATTGTCTTTGGTGATGACCGGTTGGGGTGGGAAGTCAGTGACGTGCTCTTTTAGGGAAACCTTGTGGGCAACCCGGTCTATTAGGGGAATTTTGAAGTGCAGCCCCACCTGCCATGTGCATTTGTATGCGCCAAGTCGTTCCACAACGCAGGCGTATGCCTGCGGCACAACCCGGATGTTGGTTACTACCAGCCAAATCACAAGTGCAATCAGCAAAAACGTGATGACTGCACCACCTAAGTCCTGAAATTGAAGATCAAAAAACATAAATACCCTCCTACTCTAATGGTGTGACAATCAGTTTCACACCTTCAACAGCATCCACTCTTACAGGTGCCCCTGCAGAAATGGTCAAGTTCTTGTCGGTGGCCAGCGCCACCCAGGTCAGCCCATTGAGTCTGGCTTCCCCTGCGGAAAACGGACTGATATCTTTGGTCACCATTGCTTCTTTGCCGATGACTGCGTCGATATTGGTGCTTTCCAAATTTTTCTTGAAGTGCTTCATGGCCCATGGGCGGGTAAGCACTAGCAGTAAAATGGATACCACCACAAAAATAACCACCTGAAGTGGAACAGATGCGCCCAGAAGTGCGGCAACAACCGCAACAACCGCGCCACCTGCAAACCAGATGGTGGTCAATCCAAGAGAAAATGCTTCTATCACCGCCAAAACAAAGGCGATAATCAACCAAACCAATGCCATCGGAATGGTGACTCCCAATAAAGTCATAAAGACCTCCTTTCAGGGCAAATTGCCCTTCCTTGATATAGTATCACTTAGCCTGATTCAGTGCAATACTCGTCCGTTAACGGCTGTAGTTTTTTTCAAATAAAGCGGCCAAATATTTGCTCTTGACCTGATTGCTTGCCAGGATTTGTTTGGCAGGCGGCAATTTCAGCAAGGCCCCCAAGATCGCAGCCATCATCCTGTGGCTGGCCAACACCTGATGGTCAAAAATCAGGTTTTGGAGTTGCCCCCGCTCAATGGCCATCATTACCACTCGATGGGAAGAATTGACCGGTGTTATGACCCGCTTATCTCTGGGGGTCATGAAAATATATTTTTTGCTGCAAACCCCTGCACATACGCCACATCCAAGACATAGACCCTCGTCCACTTTTGCACGCATGGCTGTTGGGTGGCTAGGGTCATTTGTCGATACCAAGCTCATAGCTTCTACCGGACAAATCCGTACGCACTTTCCGCAGCCATTGCAGTCGTGATTGACAAGCGCAAGGAAATTGGTGGTGGCAATGGGGTTTTGGTATCCGAATTTACGGGCGGCTACCAGCGCTTCACAACAACAGCCACAGCAATTACAGATATAACCAGGGGTTTTTTGTATGTTTTCACCAAACTGAACAAGGTGATGTTCCTGTGCAAGATCGAGTAATTCCAGGCACTCGGTTGCCTCTATTTTTCGAGCGTAACCGGCGCGGCTCAAGGAATCCGCCACGTTGCCAAAGGTCATACAAATGTCCATGGGGGCATCGCAGCTTTCTCCCACGTGCTGTTTTTTATGGCGACAATAGCACATACCCACTGCAATATGAGGTGCCTGCTTGATGATTTCACTGGCACGTTCGTAATCCAGAATATAGGCATCCGCATTTTCCGGCAAAGCCTTTTCGTTGACATAGGTCCGCCCCATTGGGGTGCCTCCCATACCTACCAAATGCTGCATGAAATCCTCTTCTTGGGTTACATATTCATAGAACATTTGGCTCAAAAGTTTTTGGTCCACATCATCCCTGACCCGCATCAAGGTAAACTCGAAAAACCCTGCCATGGGTGGTGGCAAGACGTAACTGGTCCCCGACTCTTTTTGCGCATCAATCAGCAAGCACTTTGCTGACAGCCTCTCCAGATGATATAAGGTTTCTTTCATGGAAAGCTTCCAACCTTTGGCAGCCCGCTCCACAGAAAATGGGCGGATTGGCAATTTCGCCAGCAACGCGGCATCCTCTTCCGTTATGAATACTTTTAGTGTCTTAAACAATAGTTCAGTGGGGGGCGCGCCCTGTGGAAACTGGTTTAGCCTAGCAACCAGCTGTGCATAACCATCTTTTGCTGTGTGGTGTCCCATATATTCCTCCTCGCGAGTTTACTATAGAACTAATATTATCATGAAAATCGCCAATGACCAAGCATGAAATCATAGGCATCGATTGCTACCCATGATATAATGTTCAAATCAATAATGAAGGGACGTACACTCTTGAGAAGAAGAAAAAAAGCAAGTCTGATGGTTATCCTCACCCTGGTGGTGGCCATCGCATTCATCGTTTTTCCGGAAGAAACCCTGGGGGATTTGGCAGGACCTTATCCTGTCACTCGTGTGGTGGATGGTGATACAATCGTTGTTGTTATTGCCGGAGAAGAAAGTAAGGTACGGCTTATTGGCGTCGATACCCCCGAATCTGTGCATCCGGATGAAACCCGCAATATTCCATACGGCAAAATTTCTTCAGACTTTACCCGAAATGCCCTGGAAGGCCAATTGGTATATCTGGAATATGATGTGGAGCCCAACGATCAGTATGGTCGAATTTTGGCATATGTTTGGTTGGGTGACGTGATGTTCAACAAAACCCTTCTAATAGAAGGCCATGCGGTTTTGGCAACCTATCCGCCCAATGTCCGTTATGTGGATGAATTTACCGTGCTGCAGACCCAGGCAAGGAATGATGGCAAAGGGTTGTGGGCAGAAGAGATATATGAATAAAAAAAAGGATTCCATGAGAATCCTTTTTTTATGGTTTATATGTTGTGCTCTTGCTAATTGCGATTTATCTAGTTGGCTTACATAACTGTGTAAGTCTTACTGTTCGACGCCCAGCCTTTTGTAAGCGGCATCCAAAACGTCTTCTCCCTTGACCACAAAACGTTCATGTTTGCCTTTTGCAATAACCCCTGACTTATCATTTGCGACGAATTCCAGTGAAATTCGATCTCCGTTGACTTCTTTTACGGTGACCACCATCCAGACCTTTTCACCCAGCAAAGTAGGTTGTTCGTGTCGAAGCTCTACGCTGCCCCCGACGGTAACACTGCCCTCAGGAACAAGTGGATTGAGCAATTTCGCCGACGCACTAATCAAAATAGCCATTAGGGAAGGTGTTGACATTAGATAATCCAAGGAATTTGAACCGTAATCACCAATTGTGTCGCGTTCACGGATTTCTTTTTCGAAGGTAATGGACATTCCTTCTTTAATGTTGTGTTCTATCATGTTTCTATACCTCCTCACTGCAATATTGGTATACATAACATGGATGTAATTACATGGATGTTATTATTGATTATAACACATTTTGGATATGATGCCGCAGTGTATGGATATTTAATCTTTTTTGATATCACCGAAACCTTTGCCAAATCCCCAAACCGAGTCAACCTGCATCAGGGTGACGAAGGCTTCCGGGTCGATTTTTGCAATGCCCCGTTTAACGCTGATGCTCTCCCGGGGGGAGCACAAAAGCCGGAGCTGGTCTCTGGTTTGTCTGGTGAAGCCCCCTTCCACTTTGTGGATGGATACGCCTCTGCCGATATCGTTCATGATGAAATCCAAAAGTTCGTCTGCCTTTTGGGTGATGATTTCCATTTGGACGATTTTGGACTCAAAGCCATACAAAACAAAATCGATGGTTTTGGAAAGGATTACCTGTGTGACCAGTGCATAAAGCGCAATGTTGATGCCGAAGAAAAATGCGGAAGCTATGATGATGACCGCGTCGATGGCCATCAGGATTTTACTTTGGGAAATATGTGGAAAAAGCTTTTTTCGAAGAATCTTTGACATGGCGTCGGTACCGGCGAAGGAATACCCTCTCCAGAAAATCATACCGGTGCAAATCCCATTGAACACACCACAGAATATGACTGCAAGGAACATGTCATGCACAGGCAAAAATGGGAGTTGCAGATATTCAAAAAGCATCAATGCAGCCGGGAACATGATGGTCAAAAGCAATATTTTGCGTACTTCGCGAAAACCTAGAAATATGGCAACCAAAATCAAGATGATCGCCGCTCCGCCATAAAACATCAGCGAAAAGCTGAAATCAATTTGGCTCTGGATAATCCTTACTATGCCGGTGAGGCCTCCTGAAGTTAAACCGTAAGGAATCATGATAGAAACAGTAGCATATGCACCGATAGCACTGGCAGCCAAAAGGATAAACAAATCCAAAATCTGCTCCTTAACTTTTTCCTTGGTGATTTTTGGTGTTTTCATTTGACTCTCTCCTATTTATGTTTATTCGTGGTGATGCGCTGTCATGTCAAGCACATGGAAATAGCTGTTTCCAAAAACATCACAAACCCGCAGACTCACCCGGGTAAAGCGGTCATGCATTTTTTCACAAACGGTTTCAATTCGATCCTTGCCTTTGACAAAGCACATGGTGGGCTGATGGTTCTTCCCGTCATAATCGAAATCCACACTCCAATAATCAATGAGTTGCAGGGGATCAGCCTCCAGGATTGCATTGACTACATCCCTGCTTTCATCCTCCAACGGTAAATCTTCCACGTGCAGACGATAATCCTCAAGCGTGAGTCGAAGGAGGATTTTATCGGTGAAAGGTGTCTCCGGAAATTCACCTCGCAGGGTGAGCAGTCCAGCTCCTTTGATATTGAGGCCTTTTTCGACCAATAAGGTGAAAGCGCCCTGTTCCTTGGCCAACCGTTTTTCCGTGGCTGTAACGGCCAAAGGGCCCATGTCACAGGCAATCCAGCGTCGGTTCATCTTATGGGCAGTCGCTGCCAGCGTTCCCGCACCGCAGAAGAAATCTGCGCACAAATCACCTTCCGATGTACAGCTTTCCAGAATCCTTCGAATCAGTGCTTCAGGCTTCTGTGTCGCATAGCCGGTTCGTTCACCAGAGGTCCTGCCAACCATGTCGATCTGCCATACATCCTTCATGTTGACCATGGTATACCAGCCCAAATCATCCTTGTATTCTTTCACGCCTTTGAACCGATAGGGTTTGTATTCCCGGTTGTAGGACTTTTCAAGTGGAATCGTCAATGCCGGTTTGGGGTTCTTTCCATAAAACAACAAGGTGTCATGCTTTCTGGAAAAATGGTTTTTGCTGGTGCCACCTGATTTATACAGCCAGACGATTTCGTTGATAAAGTTTTTTTCTCCAAAAATGGCATCCATAAGTATTTTTACGTAGTGTACCACATGCCAGTCCAGGTGCACCCATATGCTGCCGTCTTCGGTCAGCAAATCCCGCATCATAAACAACCTGGCGCAAAGCATGGTCAGGTAATCTTCGATGCCATGTTCCCACCGGTCATCGTAGACCAACGGTTTGATTGCGGAAATATCCTTCAATAGAGGTGATTCGATTTTGATGCTGGCCTGGTAGTTGCTGCCCGAATAAAATGGCGGATCCACATAAATCAGCCGGATGCTGCCGGCCAGGTTTTTTTCACCGGCCAGATATTTCATGAATTGAAGATTTTCACCGAAAGCCAGTAGGTTGCCGGAATCATGATCAACGATTTCCATGATGTCATAACTGCAGCTGCCAGCGGTTTCATATTCTTCTCTTGCCTTTTCCAATATCTCAGGCAACCGTGTCAACAGACTCATAGGGTCCTCCCGGCTTTCTTTAAAGCCTTTTCCACAAGGGTCCGGTTCTCTTTTTTGTTGAAGTGCAGCAAAGCCCGCTGCATTCTCTTGTCCTCCGCTTTTTTGGCCACGTATATTGGTTCTAAGGTAAAGGGATCTTTTTCGGTGTAATACATGCAGGTCGCAAGGGTGCCGGGGGTGGGATAAAAATCCTGAACCTGGTCCGGAACAAATCCCGATTCTTTTAGGTACACAGCCAAATCAATGGCATCGTCCAGCGTGCATCCCGGATGGGATGAAATATAGTAAGGAATCAAATATTGATCCATCTTCAGTTCTTGATTGGTGCGCTTATACTTGGTCTGAAAGGCTTCATATACCCGTTTCCCCGGTTTGCGCATTCGCTTCAGGGTTTGGGGCGCTACGTGTTCGGGCGCCACCTTGAGGGTTCCGCTGACGTGGTACTGGCAAAGCTCCGTAAGAAACCTGTCGTCCGGATCGGCCATCAGGTAATCATAACGGATACCCGATCGGATGAAGACTTTTTTGATGCCGGGCAGCTGTCGTACGGCGGTCAGAACGTCCAGGTATTCACTATGGTCCACTTCAAGCTCTTTGCAGGGCTCCGGGAAAAGACATTCTTTGTTGGGACAAACCCCCTTGGTCAGTTGCTTTTGGCAGGACGGATTTCGAAAATTGGCGGTAGGACCACCGATGTCGTGGATATAGCCCTTAAACTTCTGGCTGCTTGCCAGTATTTTGGCCTCTTTGACGATGGAGTCCTTGCTCCGGCTGCGCACCTGCCTGCCCTGATGATATGTCAGCGCGCAAAAACTGCAGCTCCCAAAGCATCCCCGGTTGGCAGTGATGCTGAATTGAACTTCTTCCAGCGCCGGCACGCCGCCTGCTTTGTCATAGCTCGGATGCCAGGCACGTTCGAAGGTCAGGCTGTATAAGTCATCCAGTTCCTCACGTTCCAGTGGCGCCTGTGGGGGATTTTGGATCACATACAGTTCAGACGGCTGACCGATATTATATCCCTCCGCCAGGGTAACCGCTGTCAAGCTGTCATTGTTGCGGTATTGAATCGCAAAACTCTTGCAGTATTCGTCCTTGCTTTGCAGTAGCGTCTCATAATTCGGGAGTAGAAGAGCATCAACCCCTTCCGGCACTGTCTTGGCGACGTAACAAGTGCCCCGAATCCAGGATATGTCTTTGCCAGCAATCCCGGCGTCCAGCGCCTCGGCCACTTCCACAATGGCTCGTTCTCCCATGCCATATATAAGCAGGTCTGCTTTGCTGTCCAACAAAATGGACCGCCTAAGGCCGTCTTCCCAATAGTCATAATGTGCCATTCGACGTAGGCTGGCTTCCAGTCCGCCGAGTATAATAGGCACGTCCTTGTAGGCCTCCCGTGCACGGTTGCTGTACACAATCACCGCTCTGTCAGGCCGCTTACCGGCTTCGCCGCCGGGTGCATATTTGTCAACCTTCCTGCGATGCTGTGTGACGCTGAAATGGTTCACCATGGAGTCCACGTTGCCGGAGGTGATTAAAAACCCTAGCCTGGGCTTGCCAAAACGTCGAAAATCCGTTACAGACTTCCAGTCAGGCTGGGCAAGGATGGCTACATTGTATCCATACCGCTCCAACAAGCGTCCGATGATGGCAGCGCCGAAAGAAGGATGATCCACATAGGCGTCTCCAGTAATCAAGACAAAGTCAGGCTGTTGCCAACCCAATTTTTTCATCTCTTCTGCTGTCATCGGTAAAAAGGTCATAGTTCACGTTTCTCTCCGGGTTTCCCCTATTATTTGTAAAGTTCGGGTCTTCGGTTTTTTAGAATTGGCAATTGGTTTCGCACATCTTCCACATAGTCCAGGTCGATTTCGCCATATACAATGTCTTCGTCTGTGCCTGCGGTGGCCAAAACCCGGCCCCAGGGATCGATGATGCGGGAATAACCATAACAGATGTAAGGGCTTTGCGGATCCCTAGCCGGCGATGCGGCGGCCAGATAAATCTGGTTGTCCAGCGCACGACCCCGTAGGCTAAATTCCCAATGGTCTTCTCCGGTTTTTTTGCTGAAAGCAGCAGGCAACACCACAAACTTCGCGCCCATATCGGTCATTTTGCGGAACAAGTCCGGAAATCTCACATCGAAACAGATGGCTACACCCATTTTGCCGTATTCCGTATCAACTACTGTTGCGGAATTGCCGGGAGAAAGGGTTTCCGATTCCATGAATCGGATGCCCCCTTTAATATCCACATCAAACAAATGCGCCTTCCTGTGTTTGCCGATCATGTGTCCATTCCGGTCAAAAACATAGGAGGTATTATACACGTTGTCCCCTTCGATTTCGGGGATACTGCCACCAATGAGCAAAATATTGTTTTCTTTGGCCAGACGGGACAAAAACCCGAAGGTTTCGCCACCTTCTGGTTCGCTATATTCTTTGAAGTATTTGCTCACATAGGGGCAATTCCACATTTCGGGAAGAGACACAACCTGTGCTTTGGCTGCTGCCTCTTTGACGGCAGCTTCCGCTCTGTCACGGCTGATTTGTTTATCAAAGGAGCCTTTGATCTGACATAAACCCAAGGTGAATTTCATTTTAGTTCCTCCTTGATAATATCAATAAAATTTCTGGTAATACGGGCTGTCATACCCCAGATGGCATGTCCCTCGAAGGAATAAATGGGCACTTCATACTGCCCCATTCTCCATTTGTATCCGTCAGGTGAATTGATTTTGTCATACGGGAAATTATCATCTATCAATGGTTTGATTTTTATCATATGGATTTCAGGCGGGTTTTCCATGAAAAATGATAACGGAACCAAAAACGTCTCCGCCACTTCATCTGGATTTGCTTTGGATTCCGACAACAACGAGTAATCCAATACACCCAGATAGCAATAGAGCGAAATGTCGGGATGGGCATGCAGCGTATCCAATCTGGTCAGCACGCGAATCCCTTCCTCCGATATCCCCAGTTCTTCCATGGTTTCCCTGATTGCGCAGTGTTCCATAGATTCACCTGGCTCCAATTGTCCACCGGGGAAGCATACTTCACCAGGCTGACTGGACATATTGGAATCCCGCACTTCATAGAGCAAATGGAGTTCCCCTTCTTTTTCAACAATAGGAACCAGAACCCCATAAAGCTTGTGTTTACCCACAACGCCGGGCTCCCGGTCGCAAAATATTCGTTCAATGTCACCGATATGAATTTGACTCATGTTGAATCCTCTTCTGTTCTATGCTTTATCTGTGCTATGTCTAATCTCTGTATGTGCTATGTCTAATCCTACTCTATACTTATTCTACTCTTATTCTCTTCAATTTCTATACTTTTGTTGGTTTGTCTGTCATTTGGATATAAGACGCCACCAGAATAAAACCAATGCCCAGGTAAGTATTCCAAAGAATCGCCTCACTTAGAATGATTGCCGCCATAATTGGTGCAATCACCGGTTTGATGAAAAATGCCACTGAGGCTGTGGTCGCATCGGATCCTCTCATGGCAAGGAAGTAGAACAGATACCCCAGGCCTGTCACAAAAAATCCTACATATAGCACTAACAACCATTCATCCATCACGCCGACAAAAACGGGTTTGCCCATGATCAGGATAATCATAAGAAGCACCCCGGCACCCAGGAAAAAACTGAAGCTGGTTTGTACAAACGGTCCCAGCCTCTGGATGGACTTTTTGCCCATAATGCTGTAGATGCTAAAAAACAACGCAGCCAACAAAGAAAACGACATCCCAATCAAGGTATTTCCCTGTTGGATGTCCCAGGGTTTCATCATGGCAAGGATTCCCAAAAGACCCAGCACAAACGCTACGCCCTTTTGCCTGCTCATGGGTTCTCCGGCAAAAAAATGTGCCAGCACCATGGTAAACAGCGGGTTCACGCAGAATAGCACCGCCGCCGTTGAAGCATTGGAATTCTCAACGCCCAACTGGAAAAGCACCATGCTGACCGGTATGCATACGATACCCAGCATCAAAAGTTTTTGCCAGTCCTTAACGTTCAGCTTCAGTCCGGTTTTTTTGATATCCGCCAAAGCTGGGATCAGCAACAATCCACCTCCCAACAGAAATCGGAGAAAGGTTAATTGGAATGCATCCAATTGATTGCCGGCCATTTTGAGTCCCACTTCCATGGTGCCGAAAAAGAAGGCCGTTATCATCACATATACATAAACTTTTTTCATCATGCCTCGCATTTCAGAGTCAAAATACCCATTAAAAATCGGAACCGCATCCGAATGGGTATCCTATTCAAAAATCTAAAAGGCAGTGCATCGCACCGCCTGATATTTCTTTCGTCGTTAGTTTAGAATCTCACAATTTGAGAAATCGACACCAATCAATTCTTCCTTTTCGGCACTGAGGCTTACGGTAAAGTTGATACCAAAGTCGTCAGAAATGATTTTGAGCCGTTCGATAAACTCAGGCAGGTTTCCAAGGGATACATCCGCATATCTCAGAATCCCATCGATGAACATGGTATCTATGTCATGGTCGGAACTGATTATGCCATAAATGAATCCGATGTATTCATCGCTGTTTGTGATGTGTGAATACTCGGCCATGCATACGTTTCGTATGTCATGTTTGAGTTCGTACATAAGATCCTCATTTTTGTTGATAAATAGCACGTGACCGTCGCATTTATCCACCAAATCGTTGGCCAATGCCAGCATCTGTTTTGTTTTGCCACTTCCTTTGTGGCCGATCAAAAGTCTCACCATAATAACCGCCTCCCAACTCAATTTATTTAAAAATAATTATACACCATCAACAGATGGTGCACAATACAATAAGAGAAATAGCTTTCGGAATTCTCCGATTATTTTACGATTTATTTTAGGTTTTACTTAGCATTCTGACGGAGCTGTCCGCACGCGCCGTCTATGTCTGCACCCAGTTCTCTTCGAACGGTTGCTGAAATGCCTTTGGCCTCCAACCTGGCCTGCAAATCCTTGGCATGCTTCCGCTTGGTGCCCAAAAGACCGGTTTCGTTCACGGGGTTTAAAGGAATCAGATTGACATGGCAAAGCATTCCTCTTAGCTTCCTGGCCAATAGGTCAATCATTTCAGTTGTATCATTGACCCCTTCCACCAAAGCATATTCAAACGTAATCCTTCTGCCTGTTTGTTCAATATATTTTTTGCAGGCGGAAAGGAGCGCATCGATGGGATACTTTTCATTGATGGGCATCATGGAGCCGCGAAGCTCATCGGTGGGAGCATGAAGGGATATGGCCAGATTCACTTGTGGAAAATCCCTGGCGAATCGGTCAATCTGCGAAATCAAACCACAAGTGGACACCGTAATATTGCGAAGTCCTATGTTGAGTCCTTCCTTTTCATGAACCAACCGAATGAATTTTGCCAGATTGGCATAATTGGCCAATGGTTCGCCGGTGCCCATCACGACAATGTGATTGATTTTTTCGCCGCTTTCTCGTTGAACCTCCAAAATCTGCCCCGCCATTTCGCCTGCGGTCAGATTGCGTTCCATCCCACCGATTCCGGAAGCGCAGAAATTACAGCCCATGGCGCAGCCCACTTGAGAAGAAATGCAAATGCTGCTGCCGTAGCCGTACTTCATCAATACCGTTTCCACGGTTTTGCCATCCAGCAATTGAAACAAATATTTTCTTGTGCCGTCCTTGGCCGAAACCTGGACTTTTCTGACTTTCATGTTCGTCAGCAAAGCCGTTTGGCTTAATTTTTCACGCAAAGGCGCCGACAGGTCGCTGATTTCATCGAAGTCGGTCGCGCCCCTTGCAATCCAGCGAAACAATTGCCCTGCCCGAAAGGGTTTTTCTCCCATGGACACGAACAGTTCTTTTAATTCAGTTAAGGATTGATTGCGTAAATCTATCATATTTTTTCCACACCGATGCCGGTTTTGTGGCCGTTCAGATCGAAGACTTCCAAGTCTTGTCCTGTTACCACCTCATTCGCAAGGGTCTCTTTCATAATATAGCCCCGGTGTTTTTCCAGCGCAGCGGTCACCTCTTCGTCTGCAGAAAGGTGAATACGGATGTGGTCCATCATCTCAAAATCCATTTGTTTTCGGAGCTGCTGTACCTTGGATACCAATTCTCTTGCCAACCCTTCGTCAATTAGGTCAGGCGTCAGGGTCGTATCCAAAATCGTGAACACATTATTTTCCATCGCCACGGCAAAACCTTCCCGGGCACTGATTTTGATGTCCACCATATCAGTGGTGACGGTCATTGATTCTCCTGCGATTTCCAGACAAACCGGTTCTCCCGGCAAAAACAAGGATGGATCCGCCTTGGACAGGGCATCCCCAAAGGCTTTGATTTTTGATCCCATCACAGGGCCGGCCACTTTGAAATTCGGCTTCAGGCTATAGTCCATCATCGAACCCAGGTCTTTTTCAAAAACCACACTCTTGATGTTCAATTCTTCCATAATCAGCGGTGTCAGGTCGCTGATCAGGCTTTCGTATTTTCCGTCGATCAGGACACTGTTAAGCGGTTGGCGAACCTTAATCCGCTCTTTTTCTCTGGCGCCTCTGCCCAATCCGACCAAGTCTCGTACCAGGTCCATTCTCTCTTCTACCTTGGTATCAATACGGTTGGTATCTGCCTCAGGCATAAAGGAAATGTGCACTGATTCTTCCCCAGTCAGGTTCGTATAGATTTCATCGGATAGGAATGGGGCAAAGGGTGCCATCAGTTGGGAAACGCCCACCAAAACTTCGTAAGTTGTAAGATAGACGGATTTTTTGTCCTCTGTCAGGGTCTCCTCCCAGAATCTTCGGCGTGCCCGACGGATATACCAGTTGGACAGGTCTTCATTGACGAATTCCTGAATTTTTCGGACGCTCTTCATGTGATCGTAACGATCCATCTCTTCACGCACTTCCAAAACCAGTTTGTTGTATTTTGATAAAATCCATCGGTCAAGTTCGGGCCGGTCATCTTCGCTTACAGCCAGGGCCTTGGGATCGATCCCATCCTGGTTTGAATACAATACGAAGAAGTTGTATACGTTTCGAATGGTTCCAAAAAACTTGCTGACAATCTCAATCAGACCATCTTCGTCGAATTTCGTAGGCGACCATGCAGGTGAAACGTGAAGCAGGTACCAGCGGGTGGCATCTGCACCGTATTTGTCGAACAGGTTGAACGGATCAACCGTATTGCCCTTGGTCTTGCTCATTTTTTTGCCTTCTTTGTCAAGGATCAAATCATTTACCAGGCAATTTCGGTATGGTGAAGTCCCTTTGATAAATGTGGAGATGGCAATCAAAGAATAGAACCATCCCCGGGTCTGGTCGATGCCTTCGCAGATAAAGTCTGCAGGGAACAAATCCTTGTCAAAGATTTCTTTGTTTTCAAACGGGTAATGCCATTGGGCGAAAGGCATTGCACCACTATCGAACCAGCAGTCGATGACTTCCGGAATTCGGGTCATGGTGCCGCCACATTCCGCACAGGTCAAATGGACCTCATCCACATACGGGCGATGAAGCTCAATGCCGGCGGAAAGGTCTTCTATGGCTCTTTCTTTTAGTTCGTCGATGCTGCCGATGCAATCCGTGCTGCCGCATTCACAACGCCAGATGGGAATCGGTGTTCCCCAATATCGGTTTCTGGAAATGGCCCAGTCCTTCACATCCTCCAGCCAGTTGCCAAAGCGCTTTTCTCCCACAAAATCGGGGTACCAGTTGACAGCCTGATTGTTGGCCACAAGTTGATCCCTCAGCTTGGTCATCTCAATGTACCAACTAGGCTTCGCATAATAAATCAAAGAGGTGCCGCAACGCCAGCAATGGGGATAGTTATGGAGCATTTTTTCCTTGGAAAACAACTTGCCGTTTTCGGCCAGGTATTTTAGGATTTCAATGTCCAAACCGTCTTCCATGACAAAACGGCCGGCCCAAGGGGTTGTTGTATAATTGCCTTCTTCGTCCACCGGGTTTGGAACCGGCAAATCGTATCGACGTCCGGTCTTGTAGTCGTCCTCACCAAACGCAGGTGCGGTGTGGACAATCCCGGTACCGTCTTCAATGGTGACGTAGTCGCCACAGGTGACAAAGAACGCTTTTTTGTCGACTTCAACAAAGGGCATCAGTTGCTCGTATTCCAGATACTCCAGATCTTTGCCCTTCATTTGTTCAATCACTTCGTATTTGCCTGCGCCAAGCACCTTGTCTGCCAGGTTTTTGGCCACATAAAAGATATTGCCTTCTTCCGATCCTTCGGTGATTTTGGCTTTGATATAATCGATGAAAGGACCCACGGTCAAGGCAACGTTGGATGCCAGCGTCCAGGGCGTGGTGGTCCAGGCTAGAAAATATGCATCTGCATCCTTCTGCTTGAACTTTGCCACCAGGGTCAGAGTCTGTACTTCTTTGTAGCCCTGCGCTACTTCGTGGGAAGCCAAGCCGGTGCCGCAACGGGGACAATAGGGCAGAATTTTGTGGCCTTCGTAAATCAGTCCTGCGTCATAGAATTGCTTTTGGAGCCACCAATTGCTTTCAATATAGTCATTTTCCAATGTGATATATGGGTGGTCCAAATCGATGAGATATCCCATCCGCTTGGTCATTTCTTCCCATTGACTATAATAAGTGAAAACCGATTCTTTACACTTTTGATTAAACTCGGCAATCCCGTATTTTTCGATATCCTGTTTGCCGTTCATGCCCAATTGCTTTTCAACTTCAATTTCAACCGGCAGCCCGTGGGTGTCCCAACCGGCTTTCCGGTGTACTTCATAGCCTTTCATGGTCCAATATCTACAGACGGAATCCTTCAGGGTCCTGGCCATGACATGGTGGATCCCGGGTTTTCCGTTTGCGGTCGGTGGCCCTTCATAAAACACAAATGGCGGCATGCCTTCTCTTGTGGAAACGCATTTGCCCAATAAATTCTCATCCTCCCAGAGTTTGATCTGGTCCTTTTGCACCTCTGCGATGGGTCTTTCTGATAAGTTTTTAAACATCTCTTTTTATATTTTCCTTTCATGGTTGGATTCATTGATGGAACAAAAAATCCCTGATCAAATAAAATGATTAGGGACGATTCTAAAACCGCGGTACCACCCTAGTTGCAGCCGTCCTAAACGGTCTGCCGCTTCTTTGTGATTGAGCTCCAAACTGATCTGCCTTTCCGTCTCACCAACAATCTCTCAGCATTCGATTGTCTCTCTGTAAGGTTCTTACCCGGAAGGCCGGTTTCTTCAACGCTCTTCGCCTATTTAGTTGTTATTTGTACTCGCCTATTGTATAAAGAAAGCCTTGAAATGTCAAGGCTTTCTTAGGTTCGTGTTATTTTGTGTATCGTCCCAGCGGGCGCTTTAGATACCGGTCCAAAGAGACATCGTCCTTTTTTTCCAGTCCCCGCTCCCCTGCCAGGGATTCCAGGTGATGGGTGAATTCATGAAGCAGGGTTTCCCGCAATTGCTTCTTGAAAGCTTCCGGACTCAAATGCCCGTAAACCCGTTCAAATGACCCAAAATAGATATAGATCAACCGGCCCATGACGCCACTGCGAACGTACTCGCCCATGATATACAGGTCGTTTTTGCGGGCGTATTCACTGAACTTCACATCGGGCAACAGCAGAATGCCTCCGTTCAGCTCTTTGTAGAACTCCTGGGGCAAACCTTCTGCAATATCATCCAACATTACTTGGGCATCATCAATGGTAATCATGTCTACAGGTCGGCACGGCTCAGGTTGATTCTGCCCTGGTTGTCGATTTCGTTTACTTTGACCTCAACCATATCTCCGATGTTCATGACATCTTCCACCTTCTCGACACGTTGCTTGGACATCTTGGAGATGTGCAGCAAACCGTCTTTGCCAGGCAGAATTTCGATGAAAGCGCCGAAGTTCATGATTCTTACGACTTTACCCATGTAAGTTTCGCCAACTTCCACGTCTTTGATCAACATGTTGATTTCACGAAGTCCCGCTTCTGCCGCTTCCATGTTGGGTGCAGCAATGTAAACCAGACCTGTGTCGTCGATATCGATTTTGACGCCGGTACGATCAATGATTCCATTGATGGTTTTGCCTCCCGGTCCGATGACGGTTCTAATCTTGTCCGGATGAATCATCAATGAAATGATTCTCGGTGCGTATGGTGACATTTCAGGTCTAGGCTCTGAAATTTCGGTCAGCATTTCTTTCAGGATATGAAGTCTACCTTCATAAGCCTGGCTCAAGGCATCTTCCAGCACTTGTCTGGAAAGTCCGTGAACTTTGATGTCCATCTGAATGGCGGTGATGCCATCAGCGGTTCCTGCAACTTTGAAGTCCATGTCGCCCAGGAAATCTTCCATTCCCTGGATGTCGGACAGAATTGCCATCTTGCTGGAGCCATCGGCTTCCACTCGTTCAATCAGCCCCATTGCAATTCCGGCAACCGGCTTTTTGATGGGTACGCCTGCATCCATCAGCGCCAGGGTGCTTCCGCAGACAGATGCCTGAGAAGTCGAACCATTGGAGGACAGGATTTCGGATACCACACGAATGGCATACGGGAATTCTTCCACATCGGGAAGTACAGGAATCAATGCTCTCTCAGCCAACGCGCCATGTCCGATTTCTCTTCGGCCAGGGCCACGCATGGGTCTGGCTTCGCCCACTGAATATGCGGGGAAGTTATATTGATGCATATATCTTTTGTCAGTTTCTTCTGAAATGCCATCCAAACGCTGGCCTTCACCAACAGGTCCAAGGGTTACGATGGAAAGTGCTTGAGTCTGTCCTCTTTTGAAAAGACCTGTGCCGTGACATCTTGGTAAAATCCCGGTTTCAACCCAGATTTGACGGATTTCGTCATGCTTCCGATTGTCAGGTCTGATGCCGTCATCCAGAATCATGCCGCGCACTTGTTCTTTGGTAATGGCATACAATATGTTGCCGATGTCTTTTCCGTTTTCGGGATACTTCTGCGCGAAGTATTCTCTGGTTTCGACTTCAACCGCATCCATGTTGTCCAAACGTTCCTGCTTTTCGACTGTCTGTACAGCAGCACGCATTTTTGCGACTGCAAATTCACGGACTTCGGCTTCCAGTTCTTCAGGTGCTTTGTATAGCGCGATTTCTTTTTTGGGTTTGCCGACTTCTGCAACAATTCCTTCGATGAAGGCGACGATTTTTTTGATTTCTTCGTGGGCAAACAAAATGCCTTCCAAAACATCCGCTTCGGATACTTCATTGGCGCCGGCTTCCACCATCATGATGGCATCTTTGGTTCCGGAAACGACCATGTGAAGGTCACTGGCTTCTCTTTCTGCCGAACCCGGATTGGCAATGAATTCTCCATTGACACGTCCAACCAGCACAGAACCGGTGGGGCCATCCCAAGGAATGTCGGAAATCGCCAGCGCGATGGAAGATCCGATCATCGCTGCAATTTCAGATGGTGCGTCTTGGTCCATGCTCATGACAGTGGCCACAACCTGCACATCATTGTAAAATCCTTTTGGGAAAAGGGGGCGCAAAGGCCGGTCCATCAAACGGCAGTTCAAAATCGCTTTCTCGCTGGGTCTGGACTCTCTTTTAATAAACCCGCCCGGGATTTTGCCGGCCGCGTACATTTTTTCTTCATAATCGCAGCTCAGCGGGAAAAAGTCGATATCCGGTCTGGGTGATTTGTTCATGACTGCTGTCACATTCACCACTGTATCCCCATACTTGACCATTACCTGCCCGTTGGCTTGCTCGCATACTTTTCCGATTTCCAGTTGAAGCAATTTGCCACCAACTGCTGTTCGAAATGTTTTGTAATCTTCATACCTCATAATTAACAACTACCTCCTGTTAATTCGTTTTTTTACCATATCGATTAAATTTATAAAAGCGGAGCTCGAGGGCTCCGCTAGTATTTCGTGAAATTACTTTCTTAATCCCAGACGAGCGATGACGGTACGATATCTTTCGATGTCCGTATCTTTCAGGTAATTAAGAAGATTTCTTCTTTGTCCAACCATCTTGAGAAGGCCTCTTCTGGAATGGTGATCCTTCTTGTGGATCTTCAGATGTTCATTCAAGTCGTTGATTCTAAATGTCAGAATCGCTACCTGTACTTCCGGGGATCCTGTATCCCCTTCTTTGAGCTGATAATCTTTGACGATTTCAGCCTTTTTGGTCTGATCAATCATGTTTGTTCTCCTTTTCTTTATACGCCCTGTCCTGGGTTTCCGTCGGAGTGTCGGTAAACTAAGGAAAGGGTAATTCATAACGATTTATGATAACACAAGGGGCTTTGCAATGCAAGGTGTTTTTGACTATACGAAGTCTTCAATCTTTCGCGGTTCCGACATTCCGGTGGAAAAATGAAACGCTTTTGCATTGATGCAATCTTCGGTGATTTGACGGGAAAGCTGACTGATGCTGCCAAACTTCACTTCTTCCCGTGTCCGTTTCAGAAATTCCACCCTTATTTTTTTGCCATAGAGCT
>Ga0316603_10000492_pt1 | contig 19875 bp, 18 predicted proteins | sample OWC_soil_day10_n_FD_207649 | JGI IMG/M metagenome (GOLD analysis project Ga0316603, IMG submission 207649) | Wetland soil microbial communities from Old Woman Creek delta, Ohio, United States - OWC_soil_day10_noCT | ecosystem: Environmental > Terrestrial > Soil > Wetlands | place: USA: Ohio... | reverse complement strand
CGGCAATGGCTTTCCAGCCGGTCTGCGGTCCGTAGCGTTCGATCGCGCCGTTGTTCAACCGAAACGCGACCAGCTCTCTGTCCAGGCCTTCAAGATTGACACAGCTCTGGTCGTTGAGCAGATAGTTCGTAGTCCCGTCGTTCGTGCATTGGGTGCCGTCGAAAAGGCTGGCGGTATCGTTGAATGCAAACGCGATGGCGTTCGCGCCGGACACCGCGCTGAGGTAGCCGGTCCCGCACGAGCCGGTCAGACGGCCGTCCTCGCAGAGTTCCTTGAATCGGCCATGGATCCCCCGCCGCTGCTTGCCGTCGGCCGCTTCCTCCAACCTCAGATTGCGGACCGGGTCGAAGCCGGACATGCGGATGGTCCGTTGCATGATGTAAAATGTGTTGCGCAGGTTCTGCTGGGTGTCCACCACCGCGTTCTGGGTGACGTGCGACTGCAGCTGTGCCTTGTAGACGCCGTACATCCCGGCCAAGGCGATGGAGGAGACGGCCAGGGTCACCATCAACTCCACCAGGGTGAATCCGCGTTTATCTCTTTTCATCACCTTCATGACATGGCCCGCCGATCAGTTGAGTTATTGAATCTTGATGCTGCCGCCCGCGCTTAGAACGACCTTCTTGTCCGGATGACGCCCGCCGTTGGAGATGAGCACTTCACCGGAGGTGTCCGCCAATCCCTGGCCGTTGAAAGTGAACGCGGCGCCCAGGGATTGGGACGCGGGTTCCTTCAGGTCGATTCCCTTGGGCATCCGCACCGCACGCACGGTATCGGTGCCTGCCGTGACGCGCACGAGGTCGTTGGCGTAATCGAGCGTGACCAGGGTGTCCGCATTGCGTTTCACAGCGGTCAACCGTGCGAGTTCGAAGGTCCCCATGATGTCCCGCGCGGCGCTGCCCATGCGGTACTTGGGCACGTACCCGAGGATACTCGGCATCGCCATGCCGCATATCAGGGCAATGATGCCGAGGATGATCATGAGCTCGTTGAGGCTGAATCCGTCATTTTTCCGCAGCATGTCTTTCACCTGTCCTGTGCTGATGGTTGGGACTCGCCAACAACTTGAGCAAATTACATGCCACCCCTTGGGAGCGGCTCTCGGCTGGGTGCCCTGGCGGAGTGACGGGCTTCACTTCAACCGTGTTTCGAATTATCTCACCGTAAACACTGTTAAATTTTTCAAGACCGTTCGAGGCCGACCGCTGCCATGCACTGGTCGGGAATCCCCCGAAGGGAGGGGCGAAGGACGGCCATCCTAAAGAACATTTAACCCGTATAAAATAAATTAATACCGCAGCTGATTCGGTTTCATCGAGGTTGCGCCGCCGCCGAATTCCTTCGCATGGCTTTCCGGCTGTCTGCGACGGGTTTGTAGGTCGTCTTTTTTTCAGCCGGTTTTTCGATTTTTTGGACCACCGAGGCGGCAATATACCCATCGGGGTGCTGGAAACCTTTCACCAGCACGTATTGACCCGCTCGAAATGCCGCCCGGGGTTCGGGCTTGCCTTCGATGTTCAGGTAGGAGGTCTTGATCCGCTGGCCGCCGCTGTCGAAGTCGATCTCGCGGACTTCACGCTCGACCACCACCAGTGTCCCCTTTTCAAGGCCGACCTCCATGATTTTTGCCCGGATGTTGACGGGTTCGCACTCATCGAAGTCGATCGTTTTCACAACGCTCGCCGTTTCATTGACCTTCTGCTCCGCGGACCGGGCCGGGTATGCCGCCAGGCCGATGATTGCCAGAACGGTCAACCCGACGCCCTGCCACGACGCGATCTTGATTCTCATGGAAACTCTCCTTTGCTTCAGAAGATCTGGTTCCAGTAATACCGGTACATGTCCTGGGTGGCGATGGTCGGCAGGCTGACGATGCCGCCCTCGACGCCGATGAACAGACGCGCCCCGCCCGAAAGAACGGCGATGACCGGCGCCGAGGGGATCGCGGTGCCGACGGAAAGCGACCGGTCCAGCTTGCCGAGGCTCACGGCGTTGCCGGAGTTGTCGCTTTCAGGCGTCGTGCTGAACTCGTGCACGGCCCCCCCGGTCTTGTAGTCCACGGCGTACAGGCGCGAGACGCCGCGCACCGTCGATGCCGCGCAGGGGTCGGTGGGGCTGATGCCGGAGTCGTCGGACGGTGTGTAGGTGGTGAAGTAAACCACGCCGCCGTAGACGCGCGGCGAGGAAACCACCTTCTCCCCCGGGTTTTCAAGCCGGATATACCAGCCTTTGGAATTTGCCAGCTCTGTTTTGACGGCTTCCTTTTCGACAGAGGTCCCAAGCTGAATGAGGTTTCCGGTGACGTCCGCCAGGTTGGATTCCGTGTACGGGGCGGTCGCCGTCCAGTCGTTCTTGACGGCGTAGAACCGGTTGACCATGGTGGTGTCGCCCGGGTTTTCCCGGTCTCCGGTGCCGAAGAATATATACTCGCCGCTGGTGCTGGGCGGGTATCTCTCGGCCACGGCATCCGGGGCGTAGAGGATCTTGAGCTTTTTGCCGTCAAGCGTCGGGGTCTGGAACAGCTTCATTCCCGACCATGCGCCGTCGACCACGCTCTTGGTGATGGTCTTGGAGCAGACCGTGTACGTCTGCACCTGATCGTCCTTCAGGGCAAACATGGCCCCGCCCAGATCGCCGAAGTAAATGCGGCTGACGATGCCGTCGCCGTCGTGGTCGAAGCCGGAGACATCCACGACGGCATGGCTCAGCCCCAGGGTCGCGTGGGTGGCCGGCGTGAACTTGAGGCTGTTGATCAGCGCCCCCGTGGTCATGTTCACCGCGAACACGCCGCGCCCCACGCCGTCCGGGGAAGCGGGCGGAACGTTGTCCTGGTTCGTGTCGTAGCCGCCGCCGAACAGGAAAACGTCGGCGGTGCTGACCGAGACGTCCACCCCGCAGCCGGTTTCGGTCACCGTGGAGCCGGTCGCAACCGTGATCTTCTCGGGCCGGCACCAGGACTGCCCCAGGCGCTCGTAATTCGTGGGCGTCGGTCCGAGGATGGTGGGGCCGATGCTGTAGAGGAAACTGGGTGCGCTGTAATTCGTGATGTTGAGCGCCACGTAGGATTCGCCGCCGCGGCGCGAGCCGACCACGAGAATCTTCTCGGTGCCGTTATAGTGAACCGTGGGCGAGCCGTCCACGAAGTAGTCGTGGTCGGAGTCGTTCAGCCGCCAGAGACGCCCGATGTGCTCCGGCGGGATGAAGCTCCACAGTTCCTGCCCGGTGTCGTCGTCGATGCAGTGCAGCAGCCCGTCGTTGGCGCCGACATAGATGAGGGTCTTGGTGTCATAGACCACCACGGCCGGCTCGGAGTGGATGATGTCGCCGAAAACCCCGTCCCGCACGCTGGTGAAGAGGTTCTGGCGCGCCGTGTCGTCCGCCACGTTGAGCATGGCGTTGGTGATCGCCGTGTTGGTGGAAACAAAGGCATTGGAAGGGTCGGTGAGCAGCGGCTGGGTGCCGGTGTAGGTGTAGACCTTGCGCACGGCCCCCCCCTCGATCTGCAGACTCAAGGCCTCGGCCGCCCCGCCCTTTTCCACCGCCGGCCCGTCGTTTCCGAGCGAGGTCCACCAGGAGAGCGCGTTGTCTTTGATCAGACCGTCGGCGGTCGTCGCCAGGTCGCCCTTGGCATCGATCAGGGTGCCGTCGTTCTGCAGGGCGTAGCGCTTGATGTTGCCCAGCCAGCGGCCGCTCTGCTGCGGCTTGAAAAAGCCGAGGTAGATCTTGTCGCCGGCGAACACCCGGTTCATGCGGCTGATGGGCACCACCGGCGCCACGTAGCAGGCGTTTTTCTCGACGATGCTCGACATGATCTGGCTGAAGGCCTCCTTCAGCTCCGAGTAGTTCTCGGCCGTGAAGTACTCCCCGCCGCCCTTGGCCGCCGTCCGCTGCAGCAGCGACTGGTTGGTCTTGAAGCCGATCGTGAAGGTGACGATGTTTTGCTTGTCGAAGGAGGTGCCGTCGCCCATGGACGGGTTGCAGTCGTTCTCGTAGAGGTACTGGGCCACGTCGTCCAAATAGTCCTCCCCCTCCTGGGTATAAAATTTACAGGATCCATTGGCATCGCGATACCAATATTCAAGCGTTCCGAAGTTACGGTAGACGCTTTCGAAATATCCGTTGTTGTAAACCTGGTCGTATCCGCCGCCGGCGCAGGGGGTCAGATGATCGCCGTCTTGGTCGCCGATCAGGTCGCCGTTGATGTAGGGGGTCGAGTAGAGCCGGCTATCCCGATCCCGGGTGGGCTCCCCGTCGGTCATGATGATGACGTAGTTCTTCTGGCAGCGCTCCTGCATCGGAGATGTGTAGGTTCCGGAGTTGTACCAGCTCGGCTTGCCGGCAAAGTAAAGCCCGACCTCGGCCAGGGTCTCGGCCAAGGGCGTCCAGCCGTTCGGTGCGGCGCTGGCCACCCGGCTGAGCAGCGTCGCCTTGTCGGTGCCGCAGGGCGCCACTAAGCGTCCGCCCTGGTCGAAGTTGAACACGAACATCCCGAAACGCACGCCGTCGGTGGTGGCGATCAGGTCCGCCAGCACCTGCTGCGCCACGCTGATGCGGCTCTGGGGGAGCCCCACCCCGGAGATGCCGTAGTTTAGGTAGTTTCCGGTGCGCAGACGGTAGTAATTCGACCCGCCGCAGGTGTACCCCGATGAGCGGATGTAGCCCTCCGCGTACCCTTGGTTCAGTAGGTTGTTTTTGATTGTGTCGCAGGCCAGGCTTCCAACGTCACTGGCAAACAGGGACCAGTAATAGCTGCGAGTGTAGTAATTATAGCTCCGGTAGTACACGGCATTGGCGGAATAACTGCAGCTGCCGCAGGTGTAGGTCTGGGACGGCTCGTAGGGTTCCCCCGGCACGTCCTCGGTCGCCATGCTGCCCGACGTGTCGAAGAGGATCATGACGTTGGGCTCGAGCGAGGGGTTGTTCACCGTGCCGTAGATCTCGGTGTCGTCCGCCCACAGGTTCGGGGTGCAGCCGAAGATCGCCAGGAGTGTGACCAGTACATATCGTTTCATGCCGAAGCCTCCTTTTCGCAAGCGGCCGGAGCCAAGCATCAATACTTGTTGAAGACCTTGTAGGCGCCGATCTGGACCCGGGTGTTGCCCGTCTCCGAGGTGGCCGTGATGCCGTAGCGCCGCACCTCGAAGTATTTCAGGCTGAAGCCGGAGCCTTCCGGCGGCGACGAGATGTGCCGCTGACGGGGCACCGTGTTGGCAGCGTCGCTGAGTCCGGGAACGGGCGCTGTCGACTCATTGTGGATGCAGCGCACTTCGACCGTCGCCACGGTCTGCCCGCCCGAATTGGCGGATGTCCGGGTCACCCCGGCCAGCGGTTGTGCGGTGAGCAGAAAGGCGTCGGTCAGCCACTCCATGGCGCCCGCATCATAGTTCTCGATGGCGTCGATCACCCCTCCCTCGGCGCTGTAGAATTCGCGGGTGAGCTCGTTCTCGTTGCGAACGACGTGCATTTCGGTGGTCGAGGTCCAGAGGGCCAAGACCCCGGCCAACAGCAAGATCGCCGAGATCAGGATGGATGCGCCGAGCACGAAGCCGTTTTCGTTCCCGAGGATGCGTCGGGCGGTGTTCATCATAAGAAGCCTGTGCCTTTCTCACATGTTCCTCAGCCGGACCTGGGTGGTGTAGGTCCGGGCAACCTGCTGATTGCGGCCGGCCGGCCGGCTCACGGTCAGTGTAATGCCCACCGTGCGGATATCCTGCCGCCGGGCTGCCAGATTGGCGGGCGGGATGGCGGCGCCCGTGTCGTCAAAATAGGTGAACGCCAGGTCGGAGACGTTCTCCAGCAGCACTTCCGGATTCGGGTCTAAATACAGATTGCGTTGCCGCAGATCCGTGCCGTTCAAGTCGTATGTAATATCCTCGAAAGGAGCATCGAGAACCCCGTCGAAGTTGACATCGGCCGTAAATTGGAAACTCGTGGGGGTGGCCGCCACGACCCCGGCGCCGGCCGTTCCCAGGGGGTTCAGGCCCGCTAAGCGCATGTCCTGGACCATCGTCTCGACTCCGATGCGGGCGCCCTGCTGGGTGCCGGCCTTGGCGTTCTCCGCGGTGTAGGAGCGGTTGAGCCGCTCGAACCCGGAGTAGATGGCGCCGAACAGGACCGCCAGCGCCCCCAGCACCAGCAGCATTTCCACCATGGAAAAGCCGGCCGAGGAAACGCATCGGGAAAACGCAGGATTTCGGCCCTTGAGGCCTGAAAAACCCTCCATCGTCATACGCCGCCCCCCTTGGTGTTCGATGAGACCACCACGCTGCCCGGGGATCCCCTGCGGTCCCACTGCACCGTAACCGTGATGCGACGGGCCCCGGTGCCCAGGTTGTCGATCGTCCAGCTGCGGGTGTAAATGCCGCCGGCCTCTCCGTTCGGATTGATGGGGTTGTTGGGGTCCGGATAGGGACCGCCGGCCACCAGCAACCCGACATCCTGGTTCTTGAGGTTCTCGAGCTGGGCCTTGGCCAGCATGTTGGCCTGGGTGTAAATGTTTCCCTTGGTGTTGTTGCGCGTCGAACCGAAATGCATGGAAACGGCGGCCAGCATGCCCATCGAGAGGATGGCCATGGCGATCAACAGCTCGATGAAGGAAAAGCCCTTGGCGCTGTTCGGATTGCGAAACGTCTGGCTCATATCGTGATTCCCTGTGCCTATTGAATTTTGACGCTCCCTAGTCGATTGACACGGACGGTCTTTCGGCCGAATTCGTTCTCCAGCGGTATCAGTGCGGCCGGAATGAGTGCGGCCGTCAAGTCGGGCGGCAGCCCCCGGCTGTTGAACCGCATCCGGTGGTCCGCCAGGTTCAGGTCGCTCAAGGAAACCCTGACTCCCGCCGGGAGCCGACGATCCTGAACCAGGCTCTCACCCCCGTTTCGAATCATGTCGCCCGCAACCCCCCCGCCCGCCCCGTCGTCGAGGAACACGCTGTAGTTGTTCGCCGCCAGTTGAATGCTCACGAAGGCCCCTTCGCGGATCGCCCGGACCTTGGCCATCTCAATGTCGGCCATGAGGTTGATGGCGGCGCCTCTCAGACGATGGCCCTGCAGCCACTTCAAAAAGGACGGCATCGAGACGGATGCCAGAACGGCGACGATCGCCAGCGTGATCGCCACATCGAAAGCCGTGAAACCGGAATCGCGACGCATGTGAGGACACCCCTTGCATGAATTCAAGCGGAGTTTCTTCAAAACTTGTGCCATGTCGTTCAGGTGCACCCCTCAGAAAGGTGGGGGCGCCCGGCACCATTGAAGGATGCGAGGTTTAACCGTTCGATAAATCGGAGCAATTATGATTCGTTGGGCCTTGCGGAGAGAATGGGAAACGGCCGTCGGCGCTGGATGGAAGGGCGGTGAGATTCCCCGGCGGATGTCCCCGGGTTATTAACTCCATTAATGGTTTATTAAAATTTTTAAGAGCGGTCAGGCTCGAAAAGAAAGGCCCCGAAGAGAGGATGAACGGGATCGAAAGAGGAGGGCCGTCGATTACAAAAGGGGAACCGGGGGTGCAAAAATGAATCTGCCCACGAGGGCCGAGCGCGCAGGGCGCCCCGCCGCCCGAAGGGGTCGCAGGTCGCTGGGTATCAGCCGCCCTGCAAATAGGCCACTGCGTTTTGGAGGATCCGGATACCCACGGTCGGGCCTGCGCCGAACGGCTTGCCCTCGCGTTTCGCCGCTTCCCGTTCCCGCAGCCAGTCCGGGTGGTTGGTCCAGTCGTTGTAGGCCTCGGGGTGCGGCATCAAGCCGAAGATGCGTCCGGTCGGGTCGCAGATGCCCGCGATGTCTTCCACGGACCCGTTCGGGTTGAACGGGAAGCGGCCGCCGGCCGGGCTTCCGTCCGGGAGCGCGTAGCGCAGGACGATCTGTTGGTTCTGCTTGAGGCGCTCGATCACCGGGCCGTCGGCGTAAAGCTTGCCTTCCCCGTGGCGCACCGGGAGATCCGCCAGACGGATCCCCTTCGTGAAAAGGCAGGGCGACCGGGGGTTGACCGCCAGGCGAACCCACTGGTTGCGGAAGTTGCCGCACTCGTTGTTGATGAGCGCCACCGTGCGCGAGCGGTAGTCGCCGTCAAAGCCCGGCAGGAGCCCCAGGTTCACGAGGGCCTGGAAGCCGTTGCAGATGCCGAGCACCAGCCGGCCGCGCTCGACGAACTCGAGCAGGCGCGGGCCGAGATGGGTCTTGAACCGGACCGCCTGGATGACCCCGGCGCCGTGGTCGTCGCCCCAGCCGAAGCCGCCGATGAAAACAAGGAGGTGATGGTCTTCCAGGCGCACGGACCCGTCGATGACCGAGTTAATGTGCGCCCGGTGGGCCGCGGCGCCGGCCTGTTCAAAGGCGTAGGCCGTCTCGTAATCGCAGTTGAGGCCGAACCCGGTCAGGACAAGGACGTTGACCTTTGCCATTCCATCACCTCCGATATCAAACCAGGTGTCCGAACGGTTTCTGCCACGATGCCTTCAGATCCGAAACCGCCGCGGATACCAGCGCCTCGCCGTTCAGCCCGTCCACCTCCAGCGTGGGTTCCGCGGTGACCGTGCCGACGCAGGCGCAGGGCAGCCCTTCGAAGGCGGATTCGAACTCGCCGCGCCGGCGAGGGTCGACGGTGAGAATGAAGCGGCCGGCCGACTCTGAAAACAGCAGGGTGTCGTTCCGATAGACCCCCTCGACCGGGACCTTGCGGGCATCCACGCGCAGGCCCCACCCGCCGCCCATGGCCACCATGGCCAGGTGGACCCCCAGGCCCCCGCGGTAGACGCCGTGGACGGAGGCCGCCAACCCCGCCGTGACCGCGCGGTTGAGCGCCCGGTAGAGCGGCATGAGCTCGGCGCTGCGCACCTGCGGCACGTTCAGGCCCAGGTACCCCAGGTGGGCGTAGTATTCGGAACCGCCGAGCTCGTTGCGGGTCCGGCCGGCGACATAAACCAGGTCGCCGGCCAGCTTGCTGTCCATGCTGACGCAGCGGCCGATGTCGGGAACCAGCGAGATCGCCGCAAACTGCATGGTTTCCAGCGCGGACACCTTGTGCATTTCGCCGTAACGCCCGGCCAGATGGCCGTCCACGTACATGCTGTCCTTGCCCGACAGCAGCGGAATCCCGTAGGCGAGGCACACGTCCCGCAGCGCTCGGCAGGCGCGCACCAGCTGGGCGGCCTTGAACTTGCCGTCGGGGTTGCTTCCGGCGTCATACTGGATGTTCGGCCAGCAGAAATTGTCCACCCCGCCGATGTGCTCGAGGTCGCCGCCCACGGCCAGCACCCGGCGCACGGCCTCGTCGATGCTGCAGGCGACCATCGGGTAGGCGTCGATCGCGGAATAAGCCGGCAGCAGCGCCTGCGCGAAGGCCAGCCCGCGGCGCGATCCCAGGATCGGCCGCAGCACGGCTGCATCGCTGTTCACGTCCCGTCCGGCGCCGGTCAGAGGCTTGATGACGCTCGTGCCCTGGACTTCGTGGTCGTACTGCCGGTTGACCCACTCCGTGGAGCAGAGGTTGGGGCGCTCCAGCAGGTCCAGCAACAGCCGGTTCATGTCGGCCGGCGCCTGAAGGACCGGCTCGGTCAACCCCCGCCGCTGCGGGGAGGCCCACTCGGCCTCGAACTCCCACTGCGGAAAACCGGCGGCCAGGAGGTCCATGTCGACGTAGGCGCAGGTCTTCCCGTCGTAGGTGATGTGCAGCTTGCCGGAGCCGGTGTAGCGGCCGATCACCGTGCTCTCCACCGCGTGCCGGCGGGAGAGCGCCATGAAACGGTCGACGTCCTCCGGGCGGATCGCGACCGTCATGCGCTCCTGGGATTCGGAGACCCAAATCTCCCACTGGTCCAGGCCGTCGTATTTGAGGGGCACCTTCTCCAGCGCCACATCGGCGCCGTTGGAATAGCGCGCGGATTCTCCGACCGAGGAGGAGAGACCGCCGCCGCCGTTGTCGGTGATGAACTGGATGAGGCCGGCATCGCGGGCCTCCAGGAGGAAGTCGTGCATTTTCTTCTGGGTGTACGGGTCGCCGATCTGAACGTGGCCGGCCGGTGTGTGCTCCGAGAAAACCTCCGAGGAGGCGGTGACGCCGTGGATGCCGTCCTTTCCGACCCGGCCGCCGCACATGATGAGCAGATCCCCCGGGGAGGTTTTCTTCTGGTCGGCCGGCAACCCGGCGACGCGGGCCGGCATGATCCCGACCGCCGTCACGAACACCAGGCACTTGCCCAGGTACCCGGGGTGAAAGAGCACCTGGCCGAACGCCGTGGGGATGCCGCTCTTGTTGCCGCCGTCCCGAACGCCCTCGATGACCCCGTCCAGCAGCCGCCGGGGGTGCAGCCGCGGTTTCAACGGCCCGGCGTAGTCCCGCGGCCCCACGCAGAACCCGTAGCCGCCCATGACGAGCTTGGACCCCTTTCCGGTGCCCAGGGGGTCGCGGTAGACGCCGACGATGCCGGTGATGGCCCCGCCGTAGGCCTCCATGTTGGAGGGCGAGTTGTGGGTCTCGCCGGTGATGACGTAATAGTTCTCCTTGTCCAGGCGCCCGGCGCCGGCATTGTCCCACAGCACCGACACGACCCAGGGTTTCTGCGCCGCCAGTTCCAGGGTCGGCGCCTCGATGCAGGTTTTGAACAGGTTGTCGACCGTTTCGCTGCGCCCCTCGTCCAGGTCCCGGTAATGGAACCGGCCGCGGAACGTGTTGTGGTTGCAGTGATCGCTGCGGGCCTGCGAGATGTACTCCAGCTCGACATCCGTCGGGTCTGACAGCCCCACGGCCGCCCGCGCCGCCCGGACGCCGGGGTCGGAAAAGTAAGCCCGGATCACGGGGATGTCGTTCGGATTCAAGGCTAGATTACGCTCGTGGCTGATGCGCTGGAGGGTGGCGTCGCTGTCGATGGGGACCACGGCCACCGTCGGGCGGTGGTCCAGCCGCACCTGCGGGAGGATGATGCCGATGCCCTCGGCCGGATCCCATTCCCGCGCCGACCAGACCCGCCACTGCTGGATGATGTCGTTCGCGAGCAGCCCCCCGGCGATCCGTTCGACCTCCGCCCGGCTGAGGGTTTTCCCGCTGAGGCAGTAGCGTTTGGAGGTGTAGACCGCCTCGCCGGCCTTGAACCGGAAACCGAGCAGGTCCTCGATCGCCTCGACCGCGGTCGCCCCAGGGTTGTCCCGCACCCCCGGCCGGAACCCGACCCAGATGATCCAGTCGGCGTCGAGGGCCAACGGCCGGTACGAAGAGACCTGGGTCACCGGGTTGGCGAAGATTTCATGCCGGATGCGTTCCAGCTGCTCCGCGCCGAGGCCCGCATCGACCGTCAGTACGTTCACCGCCCGAACCCGGGCCGCGTCGATGCCGAAATAGGCCTTGGCCTTCTTGCGGATGCCTTCGCCTTCGGGGTCGACCAGGTGCTCTTTGAGGGTGATTTCCAGTCGTGCGGGCATGGGTCCCTTCTCCGTCATGAGCTGAAAAACAGCCGCGTGATGTCGTTGTAAAACACGAGGATCATCAGCATGATCAGGAGGACCATTCCGACCTGCTGGGCGATCTCGCGCACCTTGACGTTCACCGGGCGGCCGATGACGGCCTCGATCCCGAAGAAGAGCAGGTGGCCGCCGTCCAGAACGGGAATCGGCAGCAGGTTGATGACCGCCAGGTTGACGCTGATGACGGCAATGAATTGAAACAGGCTGCTGATGCCGGCTTTGGCCTGATCGCCGGCCATCTGGGCGATCATGATCGGGCCGCCGACGGTGTCGATGGGAATATCGCCGGTGATGAGCTTCGTCACGATCATCACCATCAACTCCACGATGGCGTAGGTCTGCCGCAGGCTCTCCTCCGCTGCCTGAAAGAAGCCGAGTTTCCTGGAGGTGGTTTCGCCGGCGGTGCCGATCCCGATCACGTAGCGCTTGATCTCTTCCCCCAGCAGGTTCTTGGACGTGATCAGTTCGGGGGTGGCCCGCAGAATGAGGCTCCCCTCGGGGCGCTCCACGGTGATCTCGAGCGGCTTGCCGCCGCTGTGGGTGATGCGGTCGGCCATCGCTTCCCATGTTTCGACCGCCACCCCGTCGACGGCGGTCACGAGGTCCCCCTTCTTGAACCCGGCGATGTGGGCCGGGGAGTTCTCCTTGACCGAGCCGATCGCGGGCTTGAGGATCATGACCCCCGACACGAAGGCGATGACCCAGAAAATCAACACCGCCAGCAGGATGTTGAAAAACGGGCCCGCGAAGACGATCAGGATCCGCTTCAGGACGTGCTTGTGGGTGAACGAGATGGGGATGAGCTGGGGGTCGAGGTCCTCGTCCGGCTCCTCGCCCACCATCTTCACGTAGCCCCCCAGCGGGACCAGCGACAGGCGGTAGTCGGTGATGCCGACTTTCTTGCCGAGCAGGCGCGGGCCGAAGCCGAGGGAAAATTTCTCCACCCCGACCCGGAACAGCCGGGCGATGAGGAAATGGCCGAATTCGTGGAAAAAAATAAGAATGCCGAGAACAATCAGAAACGCAAAGACACTGTTGGTCATAAGGCTCGGATATCCACCCTTTCATTGATTTGACGGCGCCTGAAGTTTTTATAGGGCTCAACCCGCGGGGCGGTCAAGGGCTCCGGGAAAAAAACCGCCGTCAGCCTGAAACCAGCTCGCCGGCGCTTTGGCGTGCCCAGCGATCGGCGGCGATGACGGCCTCCAGCCCAGGGTCGTCCACGCCGGCGTGGGCCGCCATCGTCCGCCCGACGATGCGCGGTATGTCGTTGAACCCGATCCGCTTCCCCAGAAACGCGTTGACGGCCACCTCGTTGGCGGCATTGAGCACGGCCGGCAGCGTGCCCCCTTGCCGGCAGGCATCGAAGGCCAGCGCGAGGCACGGGAATTTTTCGAGGTCCGGCTCCCGGAACGTCAGGTCGACACCGCCTGAGAAATCGGGCAGCGGCTGCCCCAGCGCCAGTCGCTCGGGGTAGGACAGCGCGTAGGCGATGGCGGCCTTCATGTCGGGGATCCCCAGTTGAGCGATCACGGCGCCGTCGCGGAAAGCGACCATCGAATGAATGACGCTCTGGGGGTGCACCACGACTTGAATCCTCTCCTGCGAGACGCCGAAAAGCCACTTGGCCTCGAGAACCTCGAGGCCCTTGTTCATCAGGGTGGCGGAATCGATCGTGATCTTCGCGCCCATGGACCAGTTCGGGTGCCGCAGGGCCTGCTCCGGCGTGATGCCCGCAAACTCCCCGGCGGGCCGGTCCAGAAAAGGGCCGCCGGAGGCGGTCAACAGGATGCGGTCGACGTCCTCGCGCCGCTGGCCCTGCAGGCATTGGAAAATCGCGCTGTGCTCGCTGTCCACCGGCAGGATGGACACCCCGTGCTCGGCCGCGCGCCGCGTCACTGCCGCGCCCGCCATGACGAGGGTTTCCTTGTTGGCCAGGGCGATGGTCTTTCCGGCATCGATCGCGGCCAGCGTCGGCAGCAAGCCCGCCGCTCCGACGACCGCGGTCAGCGTCAGGTCGGCCGACTCCCAGGCCGCCGCCGCCGCATAACCGTCCTCGCCCTGCACGATGCGGGTGCGGCAGCCGGCCGGCAGCAGCGTTTTCAGCTCCCGGCGGCCGGCCTCGTCGAACACGGCGGCGACCTCCGGTTGGAAGAGCCGGATCTGCTCCGATAAAAGCGCCAGGTTGCGCTTGGCCGCCAGGGCCTTAACGGTGAAGCGTCCCGGAAACATGCGGACGATGCTGAGCGCATTGCGCCCGATGGAGCCGGTGGAGCCCACTATGGAAAGGCGTTTCATAAACCTCCCCGTCGAATCGTCGCCCGCCGCCGGCCGGAAGCGTTCAAGCGGAGACGACCGTCATCCGGAACAGGAACGCGACCGGAGCGGCAAACAGCAGCGCGTCGATGCGGTCGAGAACTCCGCCGTGGCCGGGCAAGAGCCCCCCCGAATCCTTGACGTTCGCTGCCCGCTTCAACTCGGACTCGAAGAGATCCCCCACCTGCCCCGCCAGTCCCACCGCGGCGGCAAAGGCCAGAGCGGCCGCCCAGCCGACCTCCGGCAGGAAAAGGGCCTTTCCCGCCATCCCGACGGCCAGATTCGCCGCCAGGCCGGCCAGCGCCCCCTCGACGGTCTTGCCCGGGCTGATGGCCGGGCAGAGCTTGTGCCGGCCCCAGAGCGTGCCGGCGTATAGCGCTGCGGTGTCGCCGGCGAAGATCACGGCGCACAGCAGAAAAATCCAGGCCGTGCCGCCGGGGGCCGACCGCAGCAGGATCAGGAGCGCCAAAGGCAAGGGGATGTAGCAAACCCCCTGGACCTGCCGGGCGACAGCGTCCAGCACGGACCGATCGGATGGGAACCGCTGCAGGGACAGGAGCCCGCAGGCGACTACATTGAGGCTCAACACGGCGAGCAGGATATCCGACCGGCCGGCATGCGCAGCCAGGATCACGCCGAGGCCGGCGGCGTAGCCGGCCAGCTCCACCGGCTGCGTCAACGGCCGGGGGCCGGGCGGCCTGAGGATGCGGGCATATTCCCACTGGCATGCGAAACAGCCCAGGCCGGCCAGCAGCGAGAAGGCGGCTCCCCCCGCGATCACGCAGGCGACCAGCACCGCCAGGGCGGCCAAACCGGTGATCCAGCGTTTGAGATGGGCTTGTCCCTTGGCTCCTGCGGTCATGGAAGTCCTTTGCATGAGAGCGCGGCGCTTTCAGACGCGTCCGAACCGCCGCTCCCGGCTCTGGAAGTCGTTCAGGATCTGCTGAAACAATTCAGGGGTGAAATCCGGCCAGAGGGTGGGGGTGACGAATATCTCCGTGTAGGCAAGCTGCCAGAGCAGAAAATTGCTGACCCGCATGTCGCCGCCCGTTCGGATCAGCAGGTCCGGATCGGGGATGCCGGCCGTGTCCAGGCGGGCGGACAGCAACTCTTCGGTGATGTCCGCCGGTCGCAGGCGGCCCGCCTGCACCTCGACGGCAAGGGACTGGGCGGCCCGCGTGATTTCATCGCGCCCGCCGTAGCTCAAGGCCAGGTTGAGCTGGAGGGCGGAGTTCTGCCGGGTCTCCTGGACGGCGGCGGCCAGCGCCTTCTGGACATTCCCCGGAAGGCGCTCCCGCCGGCCGATGACGTGCAGCCGGATTCCGTTCTTGAGCAGCTCCCTCAGCTCGGCTTCCAGGAAACGGCGCAGGAGCCCCATGAGGGCGCTGACCTCGGTTTTCGGCCGCTGCCAGTTTTCGGTGGAAAAGGCGTAGAGGGTCAGGAAGGGAACGCCCAGTTCACGGCAGGTTCGCACGGTCGTCCGCACCGCTTCCGCGCCCTTCTCGTGCCCCTTGACGCGGGACAGCTGCCGCTGTTTCGCCCATCGTCCGTTGCCGTCCATGATGATGGCCACGTGGGCCGGGAGCCTGGTCGCCGCGCCCGCCTCGGGGCCGGCGGAAGGCGGGTCAGAACTCAAGGATCTCTTTCTCTTTTTCTTTGTAGCACTCGTCGACGAGCTTGATGTGCTCGTCGGTCATTTTCTGGATCTTCTCCTGGGACTTGAAGGCATCGTCCTCCGAGATCCGGCTCTCTTTCTTCAGCTCTTTGATCATCTCATTGGCATCGCGCCGGAGGTTGCGGACGGACACCTTGTACTCCTCGCAGATCTTGTGGACGACCTTGACCAGCTCCTTGCGGCGTTGTTCGGTCAGGGGCGGGATGGCAATCCGCACGATTTTGCCGTCATTGGACGGGGTCAGCCCGAGGTCGGATTTCAGGATCGCTTTTTCGATCTCTTTGATGACGGTGGTGTCCCATGGCTGAATGGTGATCAAGCGGCTTTCGGGCACGGCCAGGGTGGCCAGCTGGCTGACGGGGGTCAGCGTGCCGTAGTAGTCGACCTTGACCCCGTCCAACAGCGACAAAGAGGCCCGCCCGGTGCGAACCCGCTTCAGGTCCTTCTTCAGGGCGGCGATCGCCTTCACCATGTTTTCCTTGCTGTCCTGGTAAATGGAATCGATCATGGGGTTCTCCTCAACCTCCCGCAACGCTTAGGTGTTGATCCGGGTTCCGACGCCGTCTCCGCAAACCACTTTGCGGATGTTGCCCTTGGTCTTGAGCTTGAAGACGACCAGCGGCAGATCGTTGTCCATGGCCAGCGAGATGGCCGTCATGTCCATCACCCGGAGCTGCCGTTCCAGCACCTCCATGTAGCTCACCTGCTTCAGCAGCTTGGCGTCCTTGTTTTTCACCGGGTCTGAATCGTAGAGGCCGTCCACTTTGGTAGCCTTGAGCAGGATTTCGGCATGAATCTCCTGGCCGCGCAGCACGGCGGCCGTGTCGGTCGTGAAATAGGGGTTGCCGGTGCCGGCGGCGAAAATGACCACCCGGCCCTTCTCCAGGTGCCGGATGGCCCGACGCAGGATGTAGGGCTCCGCCATCTGGTGCATCCCGATGGCGGTCTGGACCCGGGTCTGAACCCCCTGTTTCTCCAGCGCGTCCTGCAGGGCCAGGCTGTTGATCACGGTGGCCAGCATCCCCATGTGGTCCGCCGAGGTGCGGTCCATGCCGTAGGAGCTGGCGGCGATGCCCCGGAAGATATTCCCGCCGCCCACGACGATGGCGCACTGCACGCCGATGTCCACGATGGAGCGGATCTCCTCGGCCACGTACCGGATCATGTCCGAACTGATGCCGAACTCCTGGTCGCCCATGAGGGCTTCGCCGCTGATCTTGACGACCACCCGCTTGTACCGGGCCTGGCACACGGCGGCCTACTCCCCTACCTGGAAGCGGACAAAACGTTTAACGCCGATGTTCTCGCCCATCTTGGCGATGAGGTCGTTGAGCAGGTCCCCCACCGTGATGTCGGGGTTGCGGACGTAGGCCTGGTTCAAGAGGCAGCTGTCCTCGAAAAATTTCTTGAGCTTGCCCTCGACGATCTTTTCGATGACCTTCTCCGGTTTGCCGGTCTCCCGGGCCTGCGCGGCGTAAATCTCCCGCTCCTTGGCGATCACCTCGGGCGGCACGTCCTCGGGCCGGACCCCCAGCGGGTTGGACGCGGCGATGTGCATGGCGATGTTTTTCGCAAACTCCTGGAACTGCTCGTTTTTGGCCACGAAGTCGGTCTCGGAATTGACCTCGACCATCACGCCCAGCTTGCCGCCCATGTGGATGTAGGTGGCGATGGTGCCTTCGCTCGTGGCCCGACCGGCGCGCTTCTGCGCCGTGGCCAGACCTTTCTTGCGCAGGAACTCCACCGCCTTGTCCATGGCGCCGTCGGAGGCCGCCAGGGCCGCCTTGCAATCCATCATGCCCGCCCCGGTCTTGTCCCGGAGCTCTTTCACCAGCTTCGCACTGACCTCAGCCATTATTCGTCTCCTGTCGTCTGGGCGTCGCCGCGGTCCGATGGGTCCGCTCCCGCTGCGGGAACGGCCTCCGCCGTAGACCGCCGGATGACTTCCACCACCGGGCCCTGGCCCCCCTCGGAGATCACCTTGCGCTCGCCGGGCTTCAGGTCGACGGCGGCGCTCAGCGGTTTGGCATCCTCCGGCTCCGTCTTGTCGGCTTCGGCCTGCATGCGCTCGTTCCATTTCTGCCGGCCCTCGATGCAGGCATCCGCCATCCGGGAGGTCAGCAGGCGGATGGCGCGGATGGCGTCGTCGTTGCCGGGGATGGGGTAATCGATTTCATCCGGGTCGCAGTTGGTGTCGACCACCGCGACGATGGGGATATTCAACCGCCGGCCTTCATGCACGGCAATGGCCTCGTTCTTGGGGTCGATGATGAAGATCGCTCCCGGCAACCGCTCCAAGCTGCGGATGCCGCCCAGGTTGCCGTCCAGCTTTTCGCGTTCCTTGGCGAGCTTCAGGCGCTCCTTTTTCGGAAACAGGTTGATGGAGCCGTCGTTGTGAATGGTGTTGAGATAGTTGAGCCGCTCGATGCTTTTGCGGATCGTCTGGAAGTTGGTCATCATGCCGCCCAGCCAGCGGTTGTGAACGTAAAACATCTCGCAGCGGTTGGCTTCCTCGTATATGGATTCCTTGGCCTGTTTCTTGGTGCCGACGAACAAGACCGACTTGCCGCCGGCGGCGGTTTCCACCAAAAAGTCGTAAGCGGTCTTGAACATCTTGACGGTCTTCTGCAGGTCGACGATGTAGATCCCGTTGCGCGCCCCGAAAATGTAAGGCTTCATCTTCGGGTTCCACCGCTTGGTCTGGTGCCCGAAATGAACGCCTGCCTCCAAAAGCTCCTTCATGCTGACATACGCCATTTGAATCTCCCTTCCGTTCGGTTTTTTTCCGCCGCCACCGTCATTCCTGCCCCCAGTCCCTTGGTCGGGACACCGGGAGGCATGTCCGCTGGCGTGTGTGATGAGATGATGACCCTTGCTTCTTTAAAATTGGTTTAGATACCAATTATCCTATGGTGTTGCAACATCTTTTTTGCGCACGGACACCACGCGCTCGCGGCCGCTGTAGTCCCTGGCGCATTGGAACCCGACGTAGTGCCCGGACTGCTCGACCATCCGCTGCACGGCCCGCCCCTGGTCGCACCCGATTTCCAGCAGCAGCCGCCCGCCGGGGGCGAGGTGGCGGTGCGCCGCGGCGACGATCGCGCGATGGCTCCGCAGGCCGTCCGCATCCCCGTCGAGGGCCAGCCGCGGCTCGTAGCGCGCGATCTCCGGCGGAAGCCCGTCGATCTCCCCCGTGGCCACGTAAGGGGGGTTCGAGACGACCAGGTCGAAAACGGCCCGTGTCGGCGGCAGGGCCGAGAACCAGTCGGCGGCCCAGAAAAAGACGCGATCGGAAACCCCCGCCGCCTCGGCGTTGCGGCGGGCGACGGCGATCGCCGCCGGCGAGATGTCGGAGGCGAAGTAACGATGGCCCGGCGCCTCGGCAGCGAGCGCGAGCACGACGGCGCCTGAGCCGGTCCCTAGGTCGAGGACTCGGGCCGTGCGGCCGTTCGGAAGGGCCTTGAGCGCGGCCAGGGCCGCCTCCACCAGCCCCTCGGTCTCCGGCCGGGGGATGAGCACCTCCGGGGTGACCGTGAGCTCGAGCGTCCAGAACCCCTTCCAGCCGACGATGTAGGCAACCGGCTCCCGGCGCAGGCGCCGGCGTAGCAGTTGCTTGAACGCAGCAAGCTCCGCCGGCTCCAGCGGCTGGTCGTGGTGCACGTACAACTGGACCCGCTCGGTGTGCAGCGCATGCGCCAGCAGGATCTCCGCCGTCGCGCGCGGGCTGTCGATGCCGCGCGCCGCCAGGTAGGGGGCGGCCCACTGCAGCACTTTGAGCACCGTCCATTCCAGGTTAGCGGCTGGCGACGGCTTCGACATTCTGCAGCGCCTGGGCTTGATAGTGCGTGGTCAGCCCGTCGATCAGTTCCTGCATGGAACCCTGCAGGACGCTGTCCAGTTTGTAAAGGGTCAGGCCGATGCGGTGGTCGGTCACGCGGCTCTGCGGGAAATTGTAGGTGCGGATGCGGCCGCTGCGGTCGCCCGTCCCCACCTGGCTCTTGCGGTCCTCGGCCCGCTTCTGCTCCTGCTCCTGGATCTTCATGTCCAGCAGCCGGGAGCGCAGCACCTTGAGGGCCTTGTTCTTGTTCTTGAGCTGCGATTTCTCGTCCTGGCAGATGACCACCAGGCCGGTCGGCAGGTGCGTGACCCTCACCGCCGAGTCCGTGGTGTTTACGCTTTGGCCCCCCGGCCCCCCCGACCGATAGACGTCGATGCGCAGATCGTTCGGATTGATGGCCACGTCCACCTCTTCGGCCTCGGGCAGCACGGCCACGGTGACCGCCGAGGTGTGGATGCGGCCCTGGGTTTCGGTGGCCGGCACCCGCTGCACCCGATGGATCCCGCTTTCGTATTTCAAGACGCTGTAAGCGCCTTTGCCCTGGATCATGGCGATGACTTCCTTCACCCCCCCCACTCCCGTGGGGT
>Ga0316603_10000491_pt1 | contig 19917 bp, 17 predicted proteins | sample OWC_soil_day10_n_FD_207649 | JGI IMG/M metagenome (GOLD analysis project Ga0316603, IMG submission 207649) | Wetland soil microbial communities from Old Woman Creek delta, Ohio, United States - OWC_soil_day10_noCT | ecosystem: Environmental > Terrestrial > Soil > Wetlands | place: USA: Ohio... | reverse complement strand
GTCCTGTCCCAGGGGAGGTACGACGGGTGCGACGGGCTGTTCGTCGGCCTGCCCGCCAAGCTGGGAGCCAACGGCGTGGAGGAGGTGGTCCGGTTTCCGCTTTCCGGGACCGAGGCGGAGGCTCTCAAGCGGTCGGCGGCGGCGGTCCGGGAACTCTGCGAGGCGGTGGACCGGCTGGGGTTCTGAACCCGGCGCCGGATGTCGTCCATCGAAGGCCGGAAGGCGCCCGGGAGACCGGGCGAGGCAGCTGAGCGCGAAGGGGGGACCCCGCGGTCCCCCCTTTACCCGTTCAGGGACGGCGTTCCAGCGCCGGACCGGATCGACCACAAACCAACCGGGAGGGACCGGAGGACATGAACATCCACGAGTATCAGGCCAAAGCCGTGCTGTCCAGGTACGGCGTGGCCGTTCCCAAGGGGAAGGTGGCGGACACCCCGCAGGAGGCGGAGGACATCGCGAAGGAGTTCGGGACCGCCGTCGTCGTCAAGGCCCAGATCCACGCGGGCGGCCGCGGCAAGGGCGGCGGGGTGAAGTTCGCCAAGACCCACGACGAGGCGCGGGAGTACGCGAAGCAGATCATCGGGATGAACCTGGTGACCCATCAGACGGGGCCCCAGGGGAAGAAGGTCAAGCGCGTCCTCGTGGAGCAGGCCGGGAAGATCAAGAGGGAGCTCTACCTCGGCATGGTCATCGACCGGGCCGTCTCCAGGGTCGTCATGATGGCGTCCACGGAGGGCGGGATGGAGATCGAAACCGTGGCCGCGAAGACCCCGGAGAAGATCCTGAAGGAGTGGGTCGACCCGGCGGTGGGGCTCCTGCCCTTCCAGGCCCGCAAGCTCGCCTTCGGGCTGGGCATTCCCGCGGAGCTGACGGGGAAGGCGGTGAAGTTCATGACCGCCCTGTACAGCGCCTTCGTCGACACGGACTGCTCCCTGGCGGAGATCAACCCCCTCGTCCTGACAGAGGACGGCGACATCGTCGCGCTGGACGCGAAGATGAACTTCGACGGGAACGGCCTGTTCCGGCACAAGGACATCCAGGCGCTGCGGGACTTCGACGAGGAGGACCCCACGGAGACCGAGGCGTCCAAGTTCGACCTCACCTACATCAGCCTCGACGGGAACATCGGGTGCATGGTGAACGGCGCGGGGCTGGCGATGGCCACCATGGACATGATCAAGCATTGCGGCGGGAACCCCGCGAACTTCCTCGACGTGGGCGGCGGCGCGAACGCGGAACAGGTGACCAACGCCTTCCGGCTCATCCTTTCCGACCCCAAGGTGAAGGCGATCCTGGTGAACATCTTCGGGGGCATCATGCGGTGCGACGTCATCGCCGAGGGCGTGGTGGCGGCGGCGAAGACCCTGGGGCTCTCCGTTCCCCTGGTCGTCCGGCTCGAGGGGACGAACGTGGAGAAGGGGAAGGAGATCCTCGCGGCATCGAAGCTGAACATCATTTCCGCGACCGACATGGCGGATGCGGCGAAGAAGGTCGTCGCCGCAGCCGGTCCGGCGAAGTGAGGGGGGCGTAACCGATGAGCATCTACATCGACAAGAACACCAAGGTCCTGGTCCAGGGAATCACCGGCTCGGTAGGGGCCTTCCACACCAAGCAGATGCTGGAGTACGGCACGAAGATCGTGGGGGGCGTGACCCCGGGGAAGTCGGGCTCCCGGGTGGAGGGGGTCCCCGTCTTCAACACCGTCGTGGAGGCGGTGAAGGCAACCGGCGCCAACGCATCGGTCATCTACGTTCCGCCCGCCTTCGCGGCGGACGCCATCTGCGAGGGATTCGACGCGGGGCTCGACGTCGTCGTCTGCATAACGGAGGGGATCCCGATCCTCGACATGGTGAGGGTGAAGCGCTTCATGGAGGGGAAGAGGACGCGGCTGGTGGGCCCGAACTGCCCCGGCGTCATCACACCCGGGGAGTGCAAGATCGGCATCATGCCCGGGTACATCCACAAGCCCGGGACGATCGGCATCGTCTCCAAGTCCGGAACCCTGACCTACGAGGCGGTCCACCAGGTCTCTGTGCTGGGCATGGGCCAGTCCACCTGCGTAGGGATCGGCGGCGACCCGATCAACGGGACGAACTTCATCGACGTCCTCTCCGCCTTCGAGGCGGACCCGAAGACCGAGGCGGTCATCATGATCGGCGAGATCGGCGGGACGGCGGAGGAGGAGGCGGCGGCCTTCGTGAAGGCGAAGATGACCAAGCCCGTCGTGGGGTTCGTGGCGGGTCAGACCGCCCCCAAGGGGAAGCGGATGGGCCACGCGGGCGCCATCATCTCCGGCGGGAAGGGGACGGCCGCGGAGAAGATCGAGGCGTTCAAGGCCGCGGGGATCAGCGTGTCCGAGACCCCCGCCGACATGGGGAAGACCCTGGTGCGGCGGCTCGGCAGGAAGGTCAACTGACAGGAAGGTCAACCAACCGGAAGGGAAAGGGAGCGATGGCGAAGGGACAGGCGGTAGAGAAGATCGAGGCGACGGAAAATCCGAAGGTCAAGATCAGCATCATTCCCAGGTACTGCAAGGGGTGCGAGATCTGCGTCAAGCTGTGCCCCACCCAGGTGCTGGGGATGGAGATGTTCAAGGTGAAGGTGGTCGACATCGACAAGTGCACGATCTGCATGGCGTGCGAGCTGCGGTGCCCCGACTTCGCCATCTTCGTCGAGAAGAAATAGGTCCCCATACGAACCGGACAAAGGAGAAGACAGGTGGGTCAGATCAAGCTGCTCCAGGGTAACGAGGCGTGCTCGGAAGGCGCCCTCTACGCGGGGTGCAACTTCTTCGCCGGCTACCCGATCACCCCGTCGACCGAGGTGGCGGAGTATCTGGCGAGGCGCCTTCCGCTGATCGGCGGGGCGTTCCTGCAGATGGAGGACGAGATCGCCGCGATGGCCGCGGTGATCGGCGGTGCATTGGCGGGCTGCAAGACCCTCACGGCCACCTCCGGCCCCGGGTTCTCGCTCAAGCAGGAGAACATGGGATTCGCGATGCTGACGGAGGTCCCGTGCGTGATCGTCAACGTGATGCGCGGCGGGCCGTCGACCGGCGTACCGACCGGCCCCGGCCAGAGCGACATCATGCAGTGCAAGTGGGGGACGCACGGCGATCACCCGGTCATCTGCCTCACCCCCGCCTACGTCCAGGAGATCTTCACCGAGACGGTGCGGGCCTTCAACCTCTCGGAGAAGTACCGCACCCCCGTGATCATCGCCTTCGACGAGATCGTGGGGCACATGCGGGAGCGGATCGAGATCCCCGACAAGGGGGTCCTGCCGGTGGTGGACCGGACGAAGCCGACCTGCCCGCCCTCCGAGTACCTTCCGTACGACGACAGCAAGGGCGACGTGCCGGCGATGGCGAACTTCTTCGAAGGGTACCGGTACCACGTCACGGGCCTGAACCACGGCACCGACGGGTTCCCGGTGAACGCCTCCCCGCGGATCCATACCGACGAACTGCGCCTGATGCGGAAGGTCGAGGCCAACAAGGCGGAGATCATAAAGTACGAGGAGTACCTGCTCGCCGACGCCGAGGTGGCGGTCTTCGCATACGGCGTCTCGGGGCGCTCGGCCAAGACGGCCGTCGAGCAGGCCCGCGCGGAAGGGATCAAGGCCGGCCTGTTCCGCCCCCTGACCATCTGGCCCTTCCCGGAGCAAGAGGTCGCGGCGCTTTCCGCCCGCGTCAGGGGGATCGTAGTCCCGGAGCTCTCCCTGGGCCAGATCATCTTCGAGGTGGACCGGTGCGCGAAGGGGCGTTGCAAGATCGAGGGGATCTACCGCGTGGACGGCGACCCGATCACCCCGGCGCAGATCCTGGCCAAGGTAAAGGAGGTCAAGTAGATGGCGTTCAACTACGATCAGTACATCCGGGGCGGGAAGCTGCCCCACATCTGGTGCCCGGGCTGCACCTACGGGATCGTCTTCAAGTCGATCCTGCGGGTCATCGACTCCATGAAGTTGAACCGGGACGACATCGCAATGGTGTCCGGGATCGGCTGCGCGTCCCGGCTTCCCGGCTACGTCGACTTCAACACCCTCCACACCACCCACGGCCGGGCATTGGCCTTCGCCACGGGGCTGAAGATGGCGAAGCCCGACAAGCACGTCATGGTGGTCAGCGGCGACGGCGACGCAACCGCAATCGGCGGGAACCACTTCATCCACGCCTGCCGACGGAACATCGACATCACCGTGATGGTGTTCAATAACTTCATCTACGGCATGACCGGCGGACAGTACTCCCCGACGACCCCCTCCGGCCACCTCGCCACCACGATGCCGTACGGCAACGTGGACCCCTCCTTCAACATCCCCGAGCTGGCGAAGGGGGCCGGGGCGAGCTTCGTCGCCCGCGGCACCGCCTACCACGCGGCGGGACTGGACCGGCTGATCATCGAGGCGATCCAGCACAAGGGGCTGTCGGTGGTCGAGATCATCAACGCCTGCCCGACCACCCACGGACGCCGGAACAAGTTCAAGAGCCCCACGGACATGCTCCTCTGGATGAAGGACACCTTCCTCCCTGTGGCGGCCTTCGACAAGCTTCCCGCCGAGAAGACGGCCGGGAAGTTCCCCATGGGCGTCCTCTACCGCAAGGAGGGGATGCCGGAGTATTGCGAGACGTATTACGGCATGGCCGAGCGCGTGAGGAAGCAGAAAGAGGGGAGGGCCTGATCCCATGAGCGGACGATACGAGATCCGGTTCTCCGGCTCCGGCGGGCAGGGCCTGATCCTCGCGGGCGTCATCTTCGCGGAGGCGGCGACCATCTACGACAAGAAGAATGCGGTCCAGAGCCAGTCGTACGGCCCGGAGGCCCGCGGGGGCGCCTCCAAGTCGGAAGTCATCATCTCCGACAAGACGATCGACTTCCCCAAGGCGACCGAGATCGACCTGATGCTCGCCCTCACGCAGGAGGCGTGCTCGAAGTATTACAAAGACATCAAGCCGACCGGCACCCTCCTCGTGGACGAGGACTTCGTGAAGGAGATCCCCAAGGGCGCCTTCAAGGTGATCAGGCTGCCCATCATCCGAACCGCGTCCGAGGAGATCGGGAAGGCCTTCGTCGCCAACATCGTGGCGATCGGAGCCATCGCCGCCCTCACGGGCCAGGTAAGCCTCGAGGCGGTGCAGAAGGCGGTCCTCTCCCGCGTCCCCAAGGGGACGGAGGATCTCAACAGGAAGGCGCTGATGGCGGGGTACGACCTCGCCAAGGCGAAGACCGCCTGAGACGACGCATGGGAACGGAGCGCACCCTCTCGATCGTCAAGCCCGACGGCGTCCGGAATGGGGTCGTCGGGGAGGTTATACGCCGGTTCGAAGGCGCCGGCATCTCCATCGCGGCGATTCGGATGATCCACCTCGCGAAGAAAGAGGCGGAAGGGTTCTACGCGGTCCACCGGGGACGTCCGTTCTTCGCCTCCCTCACCGACTTCATGTCCTCCGGCCCCATCGTGGTGATGGTGCTCGAAGGCGACGACGTGATCGCGCGGAACCGGAAGATCATGGGGGCTACCGACCCGGCGAAAGCCGACAAAGGGACCATCCGCGCGGACTTTGCCGGGAGCATCGAGCAGAACATCGTCCACGGCTCGGACGCACCGGAGACGGCGGCAACGGAAATCCGCTACTTTTTCAGTGAACTGGAAATCGTAAGCTGAGGCATCGCATCATGTACGTTTCCCGCCCCGGGAGCTTTTCCACCCGGGGCGTTTTCATTCCGGGGCGGCGCGCACTTTCCTTTCAATTTTCGTAAGAAAGAAGTAACGTTTCGTTTCGGAATATTGGTTGGGCGGCCCATCCGTAACAATCCCGAAGTGCATGATGGTTTTATCCCGTCCAAAAAAGGTGACGAGGCCGATCAAAGAGGTCCCGTCGCTGAATTCGAGGTACAGGCGGGGAGGGAATTTGTTGTACTCGATACGGCAAATCCCCTCACGGTTTTCGGTGGCCCCGCGGGGGGAACTCAGGCGGTACTCCACCCGGCCATCGTGGTGAAACAGAAATTGGGCTTCCAGCGGATTGGTGAAATCTTTGTAATACATTTGGCCGCTCCATTCCCCCACGTGCGGCGCCGGTGACGGGGAGCATGCCAGGAAAGAGGCAAGGGCCAGGGCGGCGACGATCCCGGAAATGCCCGCCGCGCGCTCCCCCCGGAACTGTTTCGAGGGATGCATTCCGCTGTTTCCGTTGGATCGGACGGGGGAAGCAGCACGTCTCATACCGTCCTCCCGTTGCTGCGCGGTCGTGCCGGGGAAACGGGCCGATCCGTTCAGTGACTCACCTTCCTGAACAATATTCATTCGTGTCTGCCGATGTCAAGGAATATTCATTTCTTTCGATGGACATGCATCCTTCGGCCGGGGACGCGGGGCGGAACGGACTTCTTTCCGGAAGGGCCGGGCCCCTCGCGGCTCCGGCGCGCCGAAAGAACGGCGGGGGGCGTGGTAAGGTAATTGGATGACGATCGGACGACCGGAACGGACCGACCTGAAGGGGATGACGCTCCCCGAGATGGAGGCGTTTTTCGCCGCCTGGGGGAAGGAGCAGTACCGCGCCCGCCAGGTATTCCGGTGGATCTACCGGAGATACGTCGACGACTTCGCCGCGATGTCGGACCTCTCGAAGGAGTTCCGCGCGCTGCTGTCGGATTCCTGCCGGGTCTCGGCGCCACCCGCCGAGTGCATCGAGACCTCCGCCGACGGGACGGAGAAGTACCTCTTCCGCCTCGAGGACGGGGAGGCGGTGGAGAGCGTCCTGATCCCGGATGGCGACCGCCGCACCCTGTGCGTCTCCTCGCAGGTCGGGTGCGCGCTCGCCTGCTCCTTCTGCGCCACGGGCGCGATGGGGCTCCGCCGCGACATGACCTCCGCGGAAATCGTCCACCAGGTCTGCTACGCGGCGAGGCGCCTTTCCGGCCGGGGCGAGCGGTTGACGAACGTCGTCTTCATGGGGATGGGAGAGCCATTGCGGAACGTGACGGAGGTGTCGCGGGCGATCGGCATCCTGCTCTCCCAGCACGGCTTAGGACTTTCCGGCAAGCGGGTCACCGTCTCCACGGCCGGGATCATTCCGGAGATGCTGGCGATGGCGGAGAAGGTTCCGTTGAGCATCGCCGTCTCCGTCAACGCGTCCCGGGACGAGCAGCGGTCCCTCCTAATGCCGGTCAACAGGAGGTACCCGCTGAGGGAGCTCGTCGCCGCGATGAAGCGGATCCCTCTGCAGAGCGGCCGGAAAGTGACGGCCGAGTACGTCCTCCTGGAGGGAGTGAACGATTCCCCGGAAGACGCGCGGGAACTGGCACGTCTCTTCCGCGGCGGCAGGATCAAGGTGAACCTGATCCCCTACAACCCGCTCGAGGAGGCCCCGTACCGCGCTCCCCCTCCGGAGGCGGTGGACCGGTTCCGGGAGATCCTGCTCGGCGCCGGAATCCAGGCGATCACCCGCGAGCGGAAGGGGGCTGACATCCGCGCCGCCTGCGGCCAGCTTCGCGCGGCGTCCGGGGGAAATAGGGGTTGAGGGGCGTTCGCGTTCTGCCTATAGTTGTAAGGATATCCACCCGATAAGGAAGGTACCATGTCCGACATCCTCGGGATCATCGGCGGCTCCGGCCTCTACGAAATGGAGGGGTTGCGCAACGTGCGGAGGGTGACCGTGCGGACACCGTTCGGCGAACCGTCTGACGCCCTCACGGTGGGGGAACTCCAGGGGAGAACCCTCGCGTTCCTCCCGCGCCATGGACGCGGCCACCGCCTCTCCCCGTCGCAGATCAATTACCGCGCCAACGTGTACGCCATGAAGAAGATCGGAGCCGACGCAATCCTGTCGATCTCCGCCGTAGGGAGCATGAAGGAACGGATCCGCCCCGGGGACATCGTGGTGGTCGACCAGTTCTACGACCACACGAGGATCCGCCCGAACACGTTCTTCGAGGGCGGGATCGCCGGACACATCGCCTTCGCGGACCCGGTCTGCCCGGCCCTCGCGGGGGTGGTGTACGATGCGTCGAGGAGGGCGGTGAGGCGCGTGCACCGCGGCGGTACATACCTCTGCATGGAGGGCCCCGCCTTCTCGACGCGCGCCGAGTCCACCATCTACCGGAAGTGGGGGGTGGACGTCATCGGGATGACGAACATGCCGGAGGCGAAGCTCGCGCGGGAGGCGGAGCTGTGCTATGCCACGCTGGCCCTCGCCACGGATTACGACTGCTGGCACGAGACCGAGGAGGACGTAACGGTCGGGTCGATCCTCGCGATCCTCAAAACGAACGTGGAGAATTCGAAGAAGATCGTCCGGGAGGTGGCCCGCCGCCTGCCGTCCCCCGACGGGTGCCACTGCCGGGAGGCGCTGCGGCATGCCCTCATCACCGACCGGAAGAGGATCCCCGCCGCGACGCGGAAACGCCTCTCCCTGCTGATCGGGAAGTACCTGTGACAGGGCGGCGGGCCGTCTCCCGGATCCTGCTCGCCTGCCTGCTGGCCTCGTCGGTTTCCGCGTGCGCCGGCTCTTCCGTCAACCGGAAGAAGGAGGCGGAGGCCCGGGTGCAGATGGGGGTCACCTACCTCGAGCAGCGGAACCTCCCCATGGCGATGCGGGAGCTGACGCGGGCGGACGAGCTCGACCCGGGGAACCCGGAGGTCGAGATGATGCTGGGGCTGACCTACCAGGCCCGCGGCGACCTGGCGAAGGCGGAGGAATACCTCCGGAGAGCCCTCGACCGGAAACCGGATTACGGCGACGCGCACAACAACCTCGGCATCATCCTCGCAAAGCAGAAGCGGCTGGACGAGGCCGCGCGGGAATTCGAGGCGGCGGCGGGGAACGTCCTCTACACGACCCCGGAGTGGGCGTACTACAACCTCGGGGAGGTCGAGCGGATGCGGAAGGAGCCCGCGAGGGCGGAGGAAGCATACCGGCGGTCCCTGAGGGCCAACGAACGGTATGCCCCCTCCTACATCGGCCTGGCCTCCCTCCTCGGCGAGAAGGGGAAATGGGACGAGGCGGCGGCCGTCCTCGCCCGGTGCGTGCAGCTGCTCCCCGAATTCGCCCCGGGCTGGATGGAGCTCGGGCGAATCCATGTCCGCCTGAAACGCCCCGCGGAGGCGGAGAACGACTTCAACAAGGTGCTCGCCGTCTCGTCCGACCCGGAACTACGGAAGCAGGCCGCGGGATATCTTGCCATCCTACGGGGGGAGAAGCGGTGACGGCGGGAAGCGCGGGGGCGACGTGGAAGGCGCGGCGCGAGGCCATGGGGAAGACCCTGGAGCAGGTGGCTGCCGAGCTCCGGGTCAGCCGCCGCTACCTCGCGGGGATCGAGGAGAGCAACTTCCGCGGCTGGCCAGAGCGCGTCTTCTCGTCGGGCTTCATCCGCGCCTACGCCAAATACCTGTCCGAGGATCCGGGCCCTGTCCTGACGGAGTACGAGCGGACGGTGGATGGGCGGGAGGAGGGCGAGGCCGCGGACACGTTTCGCCCCGAGTGGCTGGAGCGGGAAAGGCAGCGCGGATCCCGCAGGACCGCCTACACCGTCGCCGCCGGCGTGGTGCTCCTCGTCGGCCTCGTCCTGTCGTGGGTCTCCCTCCAGAGCACGAGTCGCCCGCCTCCGCCCGCTCCCGTCGTCGCCTCGGCGCCGGCTGCGGCGCCGACGGGGGACAACGCCGCGGCGACGGGGGACAACGCCGCGGCAGTCGCCTCGGCTCCCGACAACGCCGTCCCGGCGGCGGGTCCGACGGTCCCGGCCACCCCCTCTCCCGTGCAGGCCCCGGCGCCCACGGTGGCGTCGGTCGGCGGGAGCGGGCCCCTCGCGGGGCCGTTCCAGCTGTTCCTGGAGGCGAGTGAACAGACGTGGCTGATGTACAGCTTCGACGACGGGGACCCGATCGACGTCACGCTGTACCCCGGGGACAAGATCAGCATCCAGGCGCAGCGGCGGATCGGGCTGAAGCTGGGGAACGCCGGCGGCGTGGCGGGGACCCTGAACGGCCGTCGTCTCCCGCCGTTCGGGGAGCGCGGGCAGGTCCGGAAGGTGTCGTTCGGCCAGTGAGGAGTACGGCGGCGGGAGGGAGCGTGTGAACCGGACGGTGATCCACTGCCGGAAGTGCGGCCAGTCGATGAAGCGGGAACGCACCGGGGTCGACAACGTCCACTGGGTCTGCACATGCGGTTCCCGGGAACGCACCCCCCTGACCCGGGTGTCGTCGGGCGGCAATCCCTATCAGAAGGGGGACGTGTTCGCGCAGATCCGTTTCCGCGCGGGCGGGGACGTCATGCTCGAGGTCGCGCGCAACAACGACGAGCGGTTCGAGCTCATTTCCCTGGATGAGATCACCCGCCTCGTGAGCGAGGAAATCCCGCTGGCGAACGCGCTCGACGAGATCGCCGGGAAGATCGCATCCCGGATGCGCGTGGAGGTCTGCTCCATCTACCTCAACCGCGGGGGGCAGCTCGTCCTCTCCGCCACCCACGGTCTGGCCAGGGAGGCGGTGGGGAAGGTCCGGCTGGCTATCGGGGAGGGAATCACCGGGGCGGCAGCCAAGACCGGAAAGCCCATCGCGGTACCCGACGCGGCCGCCGACTCCCGGTACCGCCACTTCGCCGTCGCCCGGGAGGAGCGGTACAAGGCCATGCTCTCCCACCCGATCCTCGGGGAGGGGGGGAGGGTGGTCGGCGTGGTAAACGTCCAGACCGTCCGGGCGCGAAGCTTCACTCCCGCGGAGCTGAGCTACATCTCCGTGGTGGCGGGCCTCATCCGGGCGTGCCTCCGTCTGCGGGACCGGGTGCGCGACGTCCCCGTGGAGGCGCCCCCCGACGGAAGGTAGCGGGGCCGCCGTGACCGCCGCCGGGGCGCGCTCCCTCCATTCCTCCCCGGCTCTCCTCGTCCGCGCCATCGACATGGGGGAGGCCGACCGCAGGGTCACGTTCTTCACGCGCGAGGCCGGCGTCGTGGTCACCGTGGGAAAATCCGCCTGGCGCAGCCGGAAGCGGTTCGGGGGCACGCTCCAGCGGTACGTCCTGCTCGACATCTCCTGGTCCGAGAGCCCCGGGCGGATGTCCGTGCTGTCTTCCGCCGCCCTGTCCGAATCGTTCTGGCCCGTGGTCGAGGAGTGGGAACGCGTCCGCCACGCCGACTACCTTCTCGAGATGGCCGTGGAGCTGTTCCCGCAGGCGGGCCCGAAACCCAGGGCTTTCGAGATCCTCCTGAAAGGAATCCGATCCATCGCAACGGGCGAGCCTCCGGCCGAGACGGCCCGGAGGGTGGAAGGGGCATTCCTGGCGCTTGGCGGGTGGGGGCCCCACCTGACCGGGTGCCGCAGGTGCGGGCGGGCGGAGATGGGTCGGTACCGGTTCCTCCCGTCGGAAGGGGGAATCCTGTGCGAGGCGTGTCCGCCGGGGGGTGGAACACCCATCTCGCTGGGGGCCGTCAAGACGTGGCGGGTTTTACAGACAGGGAAGGGGTGTGCGACGGGGCGCCTTCGCATTCCCTGCAGGATAGTCGAAGAGTTACGGGGCATTATGTCGGGATATGTCGAGTATTGCATTGGCAAGCCAGTGAGGAGCCTCGGTGGGAGTTCATAGCGGTCCAAGGTAAAAACCCTCATTTTTCTAATGATTTATCTTGACAATCCACGAACCGGAATGGTAACTATGCTGCCTATCACTTCCGCCGGGAGGCCACGGTGCTCTTCCAAGATCTGGTCCTGTCCCTTCAACGCTTCTGGGCAGAGAAGGGGTGCGTGATCCATCAGCCGTACGACATCGAGGTGGGTGCCGGCACGTTCAACCCCGCGACGTTCCTCCGCGCCCTCGGCCCGGAGCCGTGGAACACCGCCTACGTGGAGCCTTCCCGGCGCCCGACGGACGGCCGGTACGGGGAGAACCCCAACCGCCTCCAGCACTACTACCAGTTCCAGGTGATCATGAAGCCATGTCCGTACGACTACGTGGAGATGTACCTGGACTCCCTCCGCGCCGTCGGGATCGACCCGCTGAAGCACGACATCCGGTTCGTCGAGGACGACTGGGAATCGCCCACTCTCGGGGCATGGGGCCTCGGGTGGGAGGTCTGGCTCGACGGGATGGAGATCACCCAGTTCACCTACTTCCAGCAGTGCGGCGGGATCGACCTGAAGCCGGTCCCGGGGGAGATCACGTACGGCATCGAGCGGATCGCCATGTACCTCCAGGACGTGAACAACGTCTTCGATCTGGCGTGGGTCGGCAACGTCACCTACGGGGACGTCCACCACCGCGGCGAGGTCGAGTGGTCGAAGTACAACTTCGAGGAGGCCGACATCCCGATGCTCTTCTCCCTGTTCACGATGTACGAGAAGGAGTGCCTCCGGCTCATCGGCCGGAAGCTCGTCCTCCCCGCCTACGACTACTGCCTCAAATGCTCGCACGCCTTCAACATGCTCGACGCCCGCGGGGCCATCTCCGTGACGGAGCGCACCTCCTATCTCGGCCGCGTGCGCAACCTGGCGCGCCAGTGCGCGGAGGGGTACCTCCGGTCCCGCGAGGAGATGGGGTTCCCGCTCCTCGCGAAGTCCGGCCGCTGAAGAATACCTGCCAAGAGGGTCAAAGATGGAACGCGACTACCTGCTCGAGATCGGCTGCGAGGAAATCCCCGCGGGGTTCGTCGGCCCCGCGCTCTGGTTCGGCGGGCAGCAGTTCGAGGAGACGCTGCGGAAGAACCGCCTCTCCTTCCGGAAAGTCGACATCTACGGAACCCCGAGACGCCTGACCTACATCATCCGGGGGCTCGCGGAGCTCCAGGAGGCGTCCCGTGAGACGGTGCTCGGGCCCCCGAGAAGCGTGGGATTCGACGCCTCCGGCAAGCCCACGAAGGCGGCGTTGGGATTCGCGAAATCCCAGGGGGTCGGCGTCTCTGCACTCGCCGTGTTCCCGACCGACCGGGGCGAGTACCTGGGATTCGTCCGGGAGGAAGCCGCCCGTCCCGTTGGAGAGATCCTTCCGAAGATCGCCGCCGACTTCCTCCCCGCCATCCCGTTCAAGAAGTCCATGCGGTGGGCCGATCTCGACGTGCGGTTCGCCCGGCCGGTGCACTGGATCGTTTCCCTCTACGGGACGGAGGTCCTGCCGTTCCGTTTCGGCAACGTCGAGGCGGGCCGGACGACCTTCGGGCACCGGTTCCTCGCCCCTGCGGCGATCCCGCTCCCCTCGACGGACGTTTATTTCGACCGGCTCGCGGAGGCGAAGGTCTTCGTCGACCTCGAGGTCCGGAAGGAGAAGATCCGCGCCGGGATTCGGGAGGTGGAGAAGCGCACCGGGATGAAGTGGGTCGAGGACGAGCCGCTGGTGGAGACGGTGGCGAACCTCGTGGAGTTCCCCGTCGTGCTGATGGGGCGGTTCGAGGAGAAGTACCTCTCCCTGCCCCGCGAGGTTCTCGTCACCTCGATGCGGAACAACCAGAAATACTTCGTCCTCGAGGACGAGATGGGCGGACTCTTCCCCGGCTTCGCCTTCGTCTCGAACATGGTGGTCCCGGACTACGGGGTGGTGGTCGCGGGGAACGAGCGGGTCCTCCGGGCCCGCCTGTCCGACGCGGAGTTCTACTACTGGGACGACCTGAAGAAGCCCCTCTTCGACCGCACCGAGGCGCTCAAGAAGGTCCTCTTCCAGGCGGACATGGGGACGTACTGGGAGAAGGTGGAGCGGATGGCGGACATCGCCTCGTACGTCGCCTCCTTCGGGTTCCCCGCCAAGGCGAAGGATTGCCACCGGGCGGCGTTCCTGAGCAAGTCCGACCTGACGACCGGGGTCATCAAGGAGTTCCCCGAGCTCCAGGGGGTGATGGGACGTCACTACGCTGAGAAAACGGGGGAGACGGCGGAGGTCGCGCAGTCGGTATACGAGCACTACCTCCCGAAGGGGCAGTCCGACGACCTCCCGGCGACCGACGTCGGCGTGGCCGTTTCCGTGGCCGACAAGATCGACATGGTGTGCGGCTGCTTCGGCGTCGGGCTCATACCCACGGGGACCGCGGACCCGTACGGCCTCCGGCGGCACACCCTCGGGATCCTCTCGATCCTCGAGGCGCGGAAGCTTCGCATCCCCCTCGAGGGGCTGGTGGACCTGTCCCTCGCCGTCCTCGCCGCCAAGCTGAAGCACCCGGCGGAGGAGGTACGGCGGAAGGTGATGGAATTCATCGCCGCCCGCTACCTGAACCTCCGTGTCTCCCAGGGCGTACCCGCGGACCTGGTCGAGGCCGTCCTCGCCGCCGGCCTGACGGACGTCGTGGATCTCCGGGCGAAGCTCGACGCGCTGGTCTCCTTCCGCTCCGACGCGGCCTTCGAGCCCCTCGCGGAGGTCTTCAAGAGGGCGATCAACATCACAAAAGCGTACGATGGGCCCCTCGCCGTTTCTCCGATGCTCTTCGAGCACGACGAGGAGCGGGCGCTGCACAAGGCGGCCTCCGGAGTGGCGGGGAGGGTGGCCGCGGCGGCGAAAGACGGGCGGTATCCCGAGGCGTTCCGGGAGATGGCCGCCCTGCAGCCGCTGGTTTCCGCGTTCTTTGAAAAGGTTCTGGTGATGGCGAAGGACGAGACGGTGCGAAACAACCGGCTGGCGCTCCTGAAAGGGCTGTCCGCGGCATTCTCCGCGGTGGCGGACTTCTCCAAGATCGGGTCCGCCGGCCAGCCGAAACCAGCTTGAGTGATTCAATTCACAAATACGGTTGCATTCGAGCGCCGCTACATCCGCTCCGGCTGCGTTGCGCTCCTTGCGCCGTACTCGCCAAGTACGCCTCAGTCGCGCGCCTTGCCGGAAGCGGCGCATCGACGCTCTCGGTGCGTAACCGTATTTATGAACTGAATCACTAAGCAGGAGGGACAGCGGATGGCCTCGAAAAGGGTTTATTTCTTCGGCGGGGGCAAGGCCGAGGGTCACGGCGCGATGAAGGACATCCTCGGCGGGAAAGGGGCGGGGCTCGCCGAGATGACGAACCTCGGGGTGCCCGTTCCGCCCGGTTTCACGATCGGCACCGAGGTGTGCAACCTCTACTACAAGAACCGAGGGAAGCTGCCTTCCGACGTGAAGCGGGAGGTCGCGGGCAACCTCGCGAGGCTCGAGCGGGCCATCGGCAAGAAACTGGGCGACCCGAAGAACCCGCTGCTGGTATCCGTGCGCTCCGGGGCCAAGTTCTCCATGCCCGGGATGATGGACACCATCCTGAACCTGGGGCTGAACGACAGGACGGTGGAGGGGCTCGCCCATCGCTCGAAGAACCCCCGGTTCGCATACGACTCCTACCGCCGGTTCCTCATGATGTTCTCCGACGTGGTCCTCGACCTCTCCAAGGAGAACTTCGAGCGCATCTTCGACGCGAAGAAGCGCGAGCGTGGCGTGGCGTTCGACGTCGAACTGACCGCAGAGGATTTGAAGGACCTGTGCGGGAAGTACAAGGCGCTGGTGAAGGAGCGGCTGAAGAGGGAGTTCCCGCAGGACCCGCTGGTCCAGCTGGAACTGGCGCGCGACGCCGTCTTCCAGTCCTGGAACAACGAGCGGGCCAAGTATTACCGGAAGGCCCACGGGATCCCGGACGACATCGGGACGGCGGTGAACGTCCAGGCGATGGTCTTCGGGAACATGGGGGACGACTGCGCCACCGGCGTCGGCTTCACGCGGAACCCCGCCACCGGCGCGAATGAGTTCTACGGGGAGTACCTGATCAACGCCCAGGGCGAGGACGTGGTGGCCGGCATCCGCACGCCGCAGCACATCCGCGACATGAAGAAGGAGCTCCCGAAGGTCTTCGACCAGCTGATGCGCATCACCGCGAAGCTCGAGAAGCACTACAAGGATGTGCAGGACTTCGAGTTCACGGTGGAGGGGAACCGGCTCTACATGCTCCAGACCCGAAGCGGGAAGCGCACCGCGGCGGCGGCCGTCAAGATCGCCGTGGACATGGTGAAGGAGAAGCTCATCACGAAAGAGGAGGCGCTTCTGCGCCTCGAGCCGCAGCAGATCGACCAGCTCCTGCACCCCGTCATCGACCCCAAGGCGCGGGTCGACGTCATTGCGAAGGGGCTCCCCGCGTCCCCCGGGGCGGCCTCCGGGGCCGCGGTGTTCCACGCCGACAAGGCCGTGGAGTGGGCCACCGAGGGGAAGGACGTGATCCTCGTCCGGAAGGAGACCAGCCCCGACGACATCCACGGGATGGACGTGGCCCGCGGGATCCTCACGGCGAAGGGCGGGATGACCTCCCATGCAGCGGTGGTCGCGCGGCAGATGGGGAAGGTGTGCGTCGCGGGGTGCGAGGCGATCGACGTGGACGAGGCGACGAACCGGTTCATGGTGGGCGGCCGGGTGATCCGGGAGGGGGATTTCATCTCCCTGAACGGCAGCACCGGCGAGGTGATCCTCGGGAAGGTGCCCCTCATCGCCCCGAAGATGACCGGTTCCTTCGGCGTCTTCATGTCCTGGGCGGACGCCGTGCGGCGGCTCAAGGTCCGGGCGAACGCGGACACGCCGCGGGACGCGAAGGTCGCCCGCGACTTCGGCGCCGAGGGGATCGGGCTGTGCCGGACCGAGCACATGTTCTTCGCGGAGGACCGGATCCCCATCATGCAGGAGATGATCCTGGCGCGGACGAAGGGGGACCGCGAAGCGGCGCTTGCGAAGCTGCTTCCGATGCAGCGGGAGGACTTCAAGGGCCTGTACCGCGAGATGAAAGGGTACCCGGTCACGATCCGGCTCCTGGACCCGCCCCTGCACGAGTTCCTCCCGAGACGGGAGGAGCTGATGGTGGAGGTGACCAAGCTCGAGCTGATCCACGCGGACCGCACCATCGTGGAGGAGAAGAAGCGGTTGCTGGACCGGGTCGAGGAGCTCCACGAGTTCAACCCGATGCTGGGCCTGCGGGGCTGCCGCCTCGGGATCTACTACCCGGAGATCACGCGGATGCAGGCGCGGGCCATCTTCGAGGCGGCGTGCGAGGTGACCCGGGAGGGGATCAAGGTCTCGCCCGAGGTCATGATCCCGCTGGTCAGCATGGTGAAGGAGATGAAGGCGCAGAAGGACATCATCGTCGCGGTGGCAGATGAGACGATGAAACGGTACCGGAAGAAGTTCCCCTACACCGTGGGGACGATGATCGAGCTGCCGCGCGCCGCCGTGACGGCCGACGAGATCGCCCGGGAGGCGGAGTTCTTCTCCTTCGGGACGAACGACCTCACGCAGACGACGTTCGGGTTCTCCCGCGACGACTCGGGGAAATTCATCCAGAACTACATGAACCGGTCGGAGCTGTGCTCGCAGTGCGGCACGAAGCTGGAGAAGGACCTCTCGTGCGCCCCCTGCAAGGTGACGTACCAGAAGAGGCCCGAAAACATCCTCGATGCGGACGTGTTCGCCACCCTCGACCAGGGGGGCGTCGGACAGCTCATCCAGATGGGCGTCCAGAAGGGGCGCGCCACCCGTCCGAACCTGAAGGTGGGGATCTGCGGGGAGCACGGGGGGGACCCGAAGTCGGTGGAGTTCTGCCACCGGACGGGCCTCGACTACGTCTCCTGCTCGCCGTACCGGGTGCCCATCGCCCGGCTCGCGGCGGCCCAGGCCGTGCTCCGGGAGCGTTCCGCGGCCCAGGCAAAGAAAAAGTAACCGTTTTCAATAGCGATTCTCGCGGGCGGGCCCCTCCGGGGGACCGCCTTTTTTCCTTTACATTCCCCGGCAAACACCATATATTGCGTCTGGCGGGGGCGGAACCCACAGGATGTTGAGGTTCCGTCCACTTTTCGCGCACCGGGTACAGGCCTGGAATGAAGCTGAAGCGCCTGGAGTTGATCGGATTCAAGTCTTTTTACGATAAGACGACGTTTGATTTCTCCGACGGCATCAGCGCCATCGTCGGCCCCAACGGGTGCGGCAAGTCCAACATCGTGGACGCCGTCCGCTGGGTCCTCGGCGAGCATGCCCCCTCCTACCTCCGCAGCAAGGCCCTCGAGGACGTCATCTTCGCCGGATCCGACGCGGCGGGTCCGCTCGGGATGGCGGAAGTGACCCTCACCTTCGTGAACGACGACGGGAACGCACCTCCGGGGTACGAGTCGTACGGCGAGATCTCGGTCACCCGCCGGACCTTCCGCGATGGGGAGAGCGAGTTCTACATCAACCGGATGCCGTGCCGCCTCAAGGACATCGCGGAGCTGTTCCTCGACACGGGCGCCGGCGCGCGCGGCTACGCCATCGTGCAGCAGGGGAAGGTCGGCGAGGTCGTGAAGGCCCGGCCGGACGAGAAGCGTCTCATCATCGAGGAGGCCGCGGGGGTCGCCAAGTTCCGGGTCCGCCGGAAGGAGGCCGAACGGAAGATGGAGAGCACCCGCCAGAACCTCGCGCGGGTCATCGACATCCTCGAGGAGGTGCGCAGGCAGATCGGCTCCCTCGATCGCCAGGTCCGCAAGGCGGAGAGGTACAAGGCACTGCGGGCGGAGCTCCGGTCCCTCGACTTCCGGGTCGCCGCGCGGAAGGGCGCGGCGACGGAGGCGGAGGGGAAAGCGGCGCGGGAGGCACTCGGCGGGCTTTCGGACGCCCTGACCGGCGCGCGCTCCGACCTGGTGCGGCTCGAGGCCGACCGCGAGGCGGCCCGCGTCGGGCAGGCGGAGCGGGAGAGGCTGCTCTCCGACCTCCGGGAGGAGCACGCGCGGGGGAAGGAGGAAGCGGTCCGGCGGGAGGCGGAGTGGGAGGGGCTGCGGGGCCAGGCGGAGCAGCTCCGGGCGATGATCTCCGAAACGGACGGTGAGATCGCAGCGCTCGAGGAGGAGATCGCGGGACTCGAGGAGCGGCTGCGCGCTGCGGAGGAAGAGGCGAACCGGCGGACCGGGGAACTCGGCGAGGCGCGGCGCCGGTGGGCCGAGGAGAAGGAGGCACTCGCGGCGGCGCGGGAGGAGTACCAGCGCGCCCAGGAAGCGGCGGAGCGCGCCAAGTCCGACCTGGTGGTGCGCGTTGTCCAGCACTCCGACGCCCGCTCCGGCGCCGAAGCCCTTTCCCGCAGGATCGAGGAGGCGGAGCGTTCCGCGGCACGGCTCGCCGGGCGGATCGACGAGGCCGCCGCGGCGGTGGGGAAGGCGTCCCGGGAGTGCGAGGCGGCTGCTGCTGCGGAGGAGGCCGCCCGCTCGTCCCTGTCCGCGGCGGAACGGGCGTGGGAGGAGGGGGGCACGGCCCTCGCGGCGGCGAACGCGCACCTCGAGGCGGTGGTCGAGTCTGCCCGGAGGGCGGAGGGGGAACTGCAGTCTGCCGAATCGCGCCGGGAGACCCTTCGCACGGTATACGAACGCCGGGACTGGGCGTCTTCCGGCGTCCGGGCCGTCCTGCAGCATTTCCGCGCCGGAGATTCCCGGGAGGCCGGCGGTACCGGAATCTACGGGGTAATGGGTGACCTCATCGAGACCGACGCGGCGTACGAGAAGGCGGTCGAGGCGATTCTCGGAGAGCGGATGCAGTCCGTCGTGGTCCGGGACCAGGCCGAGGGACTCGAGGCGATCCAATACCTGAAAGTGTCCCGCGAGGGCCGGGGTGCCTTCGTTCCCGTGGCGTTGCGCACGCGGGATGAGGAGGTCGCGCACGTCGGGGAGGAAGGGGTCGTTGGCCCGCTGACCGACGTCGTCCAGGCCCCGCCCGAGTGCCGGGAACTGGTGCGGGGTCTCCTCGGCGGGACGCTCCTCGTCCGGTCCCTCGACACGGCGGTACGGCTGTGGAACCGCAACGGGGTGTGGAACTCCTTCGTGACGCTCGACGGGGAGGTGGTCACCGCCGACGGCATCCTGATCGGCGGGGACCAGGGGGGCGGTGAGGCGGGCGTGCTCGCCCGCAAGCGGGAGATCCGGGAACTGGAACGGGAGATCGGGGAGGTGCGGCGGGAGCGGGATCGCCTGGTGTCCGCGGAGGAGGAGGTCCGT
>Ga0316603_10000490_pt1 | contig 19964 bp, 12 predicted proteins | sample OWC_soil_day10_n_FD_207649 | JGI IMG/M metagenome (GOLD analysis project Ga0316603, IMG submission 207649) | Wetland soil microbial communities from Old Woman Creek delta, Ohio, United States - OWC_soil_day10_noCT | ecosystem: Environmental > Terrestrial > Soil > Wetlands | place: USA: Ohio... | reverse complement strand
TGCCAATTTTCCAATCATTATTTGCAGAGTTTTATACCGTAAAGATACATAATCCTGCAAATATATGCAAGTATTTTAGAGGTTATATTGTTCATATACTGATATATAAGAAATAATAAGGAGCGACCAATTAAAGTCCCCCATGGTGGATTTAGGGGGCTTTTTCCTGAGAGGGACTTAGGAAAAGGCATGTTTTCTACTTACAAATCACGCAACCTTCGCATTTGCTAAGTTCTCCGCGCAATCGTTTTTCCACCAGTAGTTTTATTCTGTCCTGAAGGGCGTCGATCCGGATATTGTCAATAACATCAGCTGTGAAGGCATACATCAGCAACAAGCGGGCTTCCTTTTCGGTAATTCCCCGCTGACGCATGTAAAACATGGCTTTATCATCGAGCTGCCCGATGGTGGCTCCGTGCGAACATTTCACATCGTCGGCATAGATTTCGAGCTGCGGTTTGGTGCGCATTTTAGCTGTACCTTTCAACAGGATATTTTTATTTGTCTGATATGCCTGTGTTTTCTGCGCGTCTTTTGCCACATAAAGTTTACCGGTAAATCCGCCTTTAGCAGAATCATCCAGTACATATTTAAAGAGTTCAGAGCTATGACTGTTGGGCTTGTTGTGAATGACCGAGGTAAAATTATCTATCTGCTGATTTTTGTCTGACAGCGCCATTCCACACATTAGTGTTTCGCAATGCTCTCCATCCAGATCAATTTCCACCGTATTGCGGGTTAAACCGTTATGAAGCGTAATTACATTTCCCAGAAAACTTGAACAAGTGTCCTGATCAACAAGCAGGGTACACAGATTGGTTGTTTTGTTATGTACATTCTCCAGCTTATAATGCTCATAACTTGCATTCTCGCCAACAAAAACCTCCGTAACCCTGTTCGAAAAAAAGCGCACATCATCTACGGTGTGATCACAAACCAGAAGTTTTGCCTTTGCTCCTTTTTCAAGAATGACGAGGTTGTGGCTGTTGGCCATAAAATCAGCATTGGAACGCAGGATATTGACTAACTGTACCGGTTTGTCGATCGTAACATTTTCGGGAACATACATAAAGAAACCATCCTGAGCAAACGTTCCATTGAAAGCAACCAACCCGTCATTTTGCTTAACGGACAGTTTACCGAAATACTTCTTAACGAGTTCTGAATGTTCTTCGGCTGCCGTTTTCAGACTTCCGATGATGACGCCTTCGGGCAAGGTTTCATTGCGGGGTGTACTGACCGGATAAAACCCTTCGTTGACCACGAAATACAAATACGACGAAATACCCGGCACATCACATTTGAACACATCGTATGGATTGACGGCAAACCTGACACGATTGATATTCAGTCCGTAATCCACGGTGAGCGATTCGCTAAGGTCGGTGTATTTGTAGTTTTCGAGACGGGAATCAGGAAATCCCAGAGCGCAGAATTTCTTAAACGCCTCATCACGCCCTTCATTCAGTACATCGGCCGAATGTTTCTTTATCGTTTCATGATGTTGCGAATAAAGTTCAATATACTGAAGTTCGGCTCCACCCGATTTCACCGAAGGAGATGAGACTGGATTCGCTCTGTTATTTGTATCTGTATTATTCATAATGACTTGTATATTTATAAAGTTCCCCATCGGGGGATCATCAGGAGGCTTTATTTCAGCCAGTCGTAGCCTTTTTCTTCGAGTTCCAACGCCAAATATTTATCTCCGGTTTTTACTATTTTGCCGTCATAAAGCACATGTACAAAATCGGGAATAATGTAATCGAGCAGTCTCTGATAGTGTGTGATCACAATACTGGCATTATCCGGTGTTTTCAGTTTATTGACTCCGTTTGCCACGATTCGCAGGGCATCAATATCCAGTCCGCTGTCGGTTTCGTCCAGAATGGACAGCTTTGGATTAAGCATGGCCATCTGAAAGATTTCGTTCCGTTTCTTCTCCCCACCCGAAAAGCCTTCATTCACCGAGCGATTGGTCAGTTTATTATCCATTTCTACCAGTTCTTTTTTCTCACGCATCATTCGCAGGAAATCGGTTGCAGCAATGGGTTCCTGTCCGCGATACTTTCGCTGTTCGTTGATGGCAGCACGCATAAAGTTAACCATACTAACTCCGGGGATTTCCACGGGATACTGAAAACTCAGAAAAATTCCTTCGCTGGCACGTTCCTCCGGGTTGAGTTCAAGCAGGTCTTTACCCTCAAATATCACTTTTCCTTCAGTAACTTCGAAAGCCGGATTTCCGGTAAGCACCGAAGCCAGAGTCGATTTTCCTGCGCCGTTTGGTCCCATGATGGCATGTATTTCACCTGCTTTGACTGTAAGGTTAAGACCTTTTAGTATTTCTTTGCCGTTAATATTGGCGTGTAAGTTTTTAATTTCTAACATATACAAGCCCCCCACCTCCCAAAAGGGAGAAGTTCCTGAAATGTCTGGGGTTCAGGAAATTAATAATTATTTCGTTTTAATAAGTCCTTATTCAATTCAAATAAATTCATTACTCTTTCTTATCCCCCTTTAGGAGGTTAGGTGGCTCGTGCTTTTCTACCCCACACTTCCTTCCAGCGTTATCTGCAGCAGTTTCTGTGCTTCCACCGCAAATTCCATCGGGAGTTTATTGAGTACTTCTTTGGCATAGCCATTCACAATTAACCCAACAGCTGTTTCGGTGTTAATACCGCGCTGATTGCAGTAGAATATCTGATCTTCGCTGATTTTGGAGGTGGTTGCTTCGTGTTCTACAATAGCTGTATCGTTGTTTACATCCATATAAGGGAATGTGTGAGCCCCGCATTTGTCGCCAAGCAGCAGGCTGTCACACTGCGAAAAGTTACGTGAGTTGTCGGCTTTCGGATTCACACGCACCAAACCCCGGTAGCTGTTGTTACTGAAACCGGCGGATATTCCCTTCGAAAGGATGTGACTTCTCGTATTCTTACCGATATGCATCATTTTAGTTCCGGTATCGGCCTGCTGATGGTGATTTGTAACGGCTACCGAATAAAATTCAGCCGTTGAATTATCACCCAGCAAGATGCACGAAGGATATTTCCAGGTTATTGCTGAACCGGTTTCAACTTGTGTCCACGACAGTTTTGAATTCTCGCCTTTGCAAATCCCCCGTTTTGTAACAAAGTTATAGATGCCGCCCTTTCCGTCCTTATCGCCCGGATACCAGTTCTGTACGGTTGAATATTTCACTTCGGCATTTTTCATCACCACTATTTCAACAATGGCCGCGTGAAGCTGATTTTCATCGCGCATAGGAGCCGTACAGCCCTCCAGATAGGACACGTAGCTGTCTTCGTCGGCAACAATGAGCGTGCGCTCAAACTGACCGGTATTCATTGCGTTGATGCGGAAGTAGGTGGAAAGTTCCATCGGGCAACGAACACCTTTAGGTATATACACGAACGAGCCGTCACTGAACACCGCGCTGTTGAGTGTTGCAAAAAAATTGTCGGTATAAGGCACTACCGATCCCATGTATTTCTGTACCAGATCGGGATGATGCTCTACCGCTTCGCTGAACGAGCAGAATATAATACCCATCTCGGCCAGATTCTCCCGGAAAGTGGTTTTCACAGAAATACTGTCCATGACAGCATCCACAGCCATACCCGACAATGCTTTCTGTTCGTCGAGCGGAATGCCTAGTTTATCAAAAGTTTTGAGTAATTCGGGATCTACTTCATCGAGACTTTTTGGTGCATTCTTGCGCGGCGCTGCAAAATATGATATTTTCTGATAATCAATTTCGGGTATCTTCAGATGTGCCCAGGTCGGCATCTGCATGGTAAGCCAGTGCCGGTAGGCTTTCAGGCGTAAATCCAGCAACCATTCCGGCTCTTTCTTCTTTGCCGAAATCAGGCGGATAACGTCCTCGTTCAGTCCCACAGGGATTACTTCGGTTTCAATATCAGTAGTGAAACCATACTTGTAATCGCTTTGGGTTATCTCATGTAATATATCGTCTGACATAAATTTAATTGAATAAAATGCTTGACTAATAACGTGCAAAGATAATATATTGTTTTCAATTAGTGAGATTTTAATCCTAAGCTCGCACCACATCATCTGATTATCAGCACTTTGAAAATTGGCATTTTATATTCTTCCAAAAACATTATAAACTTTTAAGGGATTTATCTGTTTTACTGAGAAATAATTATTTACATTTGAAACAAGTTCTGAAATATCGGGACAAGCCATGCAACAACTATAAATAAAATAAAAAGAACGCATGAAATATATCGGAGCCCATGTAAGCGCGTCGGGGGGTGTGGAAAACGCCCCTCTTAATGCCCGTAATATCGGTGCAAAAGCTTTTGCACTTTTCACCAAGAACCAGAAGCAGTGGCTGGCGCCAACATTAACGGCAAAAAGTATCGAACTTTTCAAACAACGCTGCCGGGAATTTGATTACTCACCCGCTCAGATACTGCCTCACGACAGCTATCTGATTAATCTGGGACATCCTGAAACGGAAGGACTTGAGAAATCGCGTACAGCATTTTTGGATGAAATACAACGCTGCGAACAATTAGGACTTGACCGACTGAATTTTCATCCCGGAAGCCACTTAAATGCAATTTCACAGGATGAATGTCTGGCCAGGATTGCAGAATCAATTAACCTTACACTGGAAAAAACCACAGGTGTTACTGCTGTTATTGAAAATACGGCAGGACAGGGCACCAATATGGGACATACGTTTGAGCAAATTGCACAAATCATCTATCAGGTGGAAGATAAAAGCCGTGTAGGTGTATGCATAGATACGGCTCATTCACTGGCAGCAGGGTATGAACTTCGGACACTGGAAGGATACACTGAAACATTCGGAAGATTTGACACAATTATTGGTTTCAACTATCTGAAAGGCATGCACATCAACGACAGCAAGAAAGAACTCGCCTCCCACGTTGACCGGCACGATAACCTTGGCAAAGGGCTGATGGGATTGGATACGTTCCGCTTTATTCTACGGGATACACGGTTTGATAACATTCCATTGATACTTGAAACCCCTGATGAAACATTATGGGCTGAAGAAATTGCCTTGCTTTATTCTCTCGGGTAAAACTTCCGTTGACAAATATATAAATACAAGAGCCGCAGTTTTGCGGCTCTTGTGTTATTTAAAAATTGTCATAATTACAGAATTACCTTATACGTTTTGCCTCCGGTTCTGACCAGATATACGGCATTGGGTCGCACCGGTATTTGTATGAGTTCACCTTGCGATTTCAAACTACATATCCTCGAGCCATTCATGGTAAACACATTCACAGTTTCATCATCAGAGATCCCGTCAACTATTATATTTGAATTATTTGTGTAAACCTTCACATCGCTTATTCCAATAACAGGGGAAGCCGTCAACGAAACGTATGATATGGTAAGAGTCGTATTTTTTGTAACCGGAGGCACAGTATATTCTGAATTTGATGCTTCTGCTGTAATGTCTGAACCATTATATATTATTGTATTAATTTTCCATCCCGGTTCAGATACAAAACTGAAAGTTGGTGTTGCTCCATACTCACATACAAGATTTACCACACCGGTTATTGCATATTTTATTGACAGATTGTATTTAATCTTTTCGAAAGTTACAGCAAGCGTTTTATCTGAGGTAATTAATGGTGTAACATATATACCATTATTTACTTGTGTTGTCACAAACACACCACCATATATTACTGTTGCTATCCTGTAACCTACATCAGGAATTATAGTGAATGTTCTTGTACTTCCATTGTTTGTACTCAAAATCGTATCACTTTTGAGTACATTGTTATTTTCCTTGATATTTCCACCAACACCAAAAACAACTTTCAGATTGTAAGTATTTGAAGTTGTTTGAAGTTTGAAAGTAACACTTAATGTGGTGTTAGCATTAATATTAGGTGTTGTATACTGATTATTAACTAACTGATTTTTCACATCCAAACCGCCTAATGTCAAAGTGGCAACTTCATACCCTGCATTAGGTTGAATAGTAAAAGTTTTCGTAGAGTTTGCCTCAACATTCACTGAAGCGTTATTCGAAAGTACTGTAAGACCATCTTTCACAGCTCCTCCTGTACCTGAGTTGATTGTAATGCTGTAATTTATTTTTGCAAATGTGACATTCAATATGGCATTTCCGGTTACTGATGGTGTCGTAAACTGACCATTGCTTATCTGACTTTTCACATCGTTAGCATTGTATGTCAAAGTAGCTACTTCATAACCAGAACCAGGCAAGATACTGAATGTTCTTGTTGTTCCTTCCTGTGCCTGTAAGCTGGTATTATTCGCTATCGTTGAATTGTTCTCTTTTACACTACCACCTACTCCTATCTGTATGGTGATATTATACACCTGAGGTATCTTTTTGAAAGTAACCTTTAATGTGTCGTTCGAGATAATAGGCCCGGCAGATAATATATTATTTACGATTTGAGATTTCACATCAACATTATGTAATCTCACAGTATCCAGTTGATAGCCTTCATCTGGTATTATTGTAAATAATTTAACAGCATTAATTTTTGCTGTCACCAGATCATTATTATTCAACTGTAAATTATTTTCTTTAATCGTACCGTTTAATCCTTTTAAAATTCGGACAGTATAAATTTCTGTCGATTCTTTGAACACAACTTTTAGATCTGCATTACTGTTAATGGCTGGAGTAACAAATTGATTGTTTGTCAACTGTGATTTAACATCGTTTCCGGCATATAATAGTGAGTCAACGACATAACCTTCCTGAGGAATAATTGTAAACGTTTTTGTTGCGTTTTGATCAGCTTCTATCATTGCACCATTTGTTAACTCTGTTCCATTTTCTTTCACCTGACCACCTGCATTGGTTTGCAGGGTAATTTTGTAGGTAATTTTTTTAAATATGGCTTTAAGTACAGCATCAGTTTTAATAGAATCGGTTGTGTAAAGATTATTCATTAGCGGCAGATTACAACTAATTCCACCATAAAATAAACTGTCCAATACATAGCTCTCAGCAGGTACAATTTCAAACGTTTTGGTTAATCCTTTGTAAGCAACAAAAACAGTATCATTTTTCAGATCACTACCATTGTACTTAATTGTACCACCTCCGGATTGAGGATCAATTTTGATTGTAATTTTTTGTGCAGAATGAAATTTGACATCCAGGACTGAATTACCAACAACTGCCGGAGTTATATATTGATTATTTATAATTTGGGCAGTCACATCCACACCGTTATACCGCAAAGTATCAATGACATAATAATCATCTGGAACAATTGTAAATTTTACACTTGAATTTTTGTCGACTACAAAAGCAGTTCCTGATTCAATGATTGCTGAATTAACTTTTACCTTTCCGTTTGCGCCAGAATTAACCGTAATATTAAATGTACCGGCATCTTCTGAAATTAAACTAAATTGCTTCCAATAATCTGCTGTTTGATAGTCAGATTTCTTTCCTATTGGTACTTTCAACTGACAAGTGGACTTATTTACATAACCAAATGTATTGGAATAAATTGTAGGAGGTAACGAATTAAGTGAATTAATCTTTGTCAATCCAGAACAGCTGTAAAATGCTTCATCACCAATCGAGGTTAGATTCTTTGACAATGTCAACTCAGTTATCTTACTGCATTCAGTAAATGCAGAACCCTCAATAGTTGTAACTGATGCCGGAATAGTAAGACTGCCTGTAAGTCCGGAACAGGTGGCAAAAGCTCCATAAGGAATTTTCGAAACACTTCCTGAAAGTGTAAGATTTCCATTTAGACCTGTACAGTTTTGAAAAGCATAACTTCCAAACGTAACAACAGACTCTGGCAATACAAGTGAACCGGTCAATCCAACACAATCCTTAAAAGCAGAATTACCTATAGATACTACATTTGAAGGAATTACAATACTTCCAGCAAGTGATTTGCAGCCATCAAATGCATTATTCCCAATTGTTTGCACATTAGAAGGTAAAACCAGATCACCTGTCATCAGTTTGCAGTTGTAGAAAGCTCCTACACCGATTGTAGTCAAACCAGAGGGAAGGGGCACACGTGAATTAAGATTAACACATGAATTGAAGGCATTGTCGCCAATTACCATGACAGACTCGGGCAGTTTAACATCAACTAAAATACCTTTTCCTTGAAATGCTCCGGAAGGTAGGGTGTTCGCACTAAGTGTTGCCTCGGATAAATCTATTTCCATTAAAATCTTAAGACTGTCTCTGATTAAATAAATATCACTATTGCTCAATTGTCCTGTCACCTTGAGTTTTGTAATAGATGACAGCGGTACCTGGGTTTGAGCTGAGAATGCACTTTTTAAACCGCCAGCAGTAGTATTATTGATTGTAATCAATGAACTTGATCCAATGTTTAAAAGCTTCCATCCATCTGCAGATCTGTATGTATTAATTGATTGAGCAGGCACGTATACCATCGAAAGGTAAGTAAATCCAAACGGATTAACGAGTAGCACAGGCGCATCTGTATTCTTACAGTCAATAATTTTTAAATTGTGGCATTCATAGAACGCTTGATTCCCAATTTCATTGAGTTTGCTTCCAAATGTTATACTGGTTATTGCATGACAGAACTGGTATGCTGAACTTCCAATTGATGTTACGTTATCAGGAATAATAAAATTTTTTAGACTTGTACAAGAATAAAATGCATTATTCCCGATGGAAGTTAAAGATTCCGGTAAACTCACATCTGTCAAATTAGCACAATACTGAAACGCAAAATTACCTATAGTATGAATCGATAATGGTAATTCAACTTGCTTAAGACTTAGCTTACCGATGGTTACGTCTTTGTTAAATGCATATTGAGGCAATATATTTTCGGGATATTCAGCAAAACCCCACGATGACGGAAATGTACCATCATTACCACTGTAAGCTACTATTGAGACATTTCTCAGGTCAAGAACAGACAATACAGAAAGTTCATCACGTAAACATTTAAAATCTCTGGCATCAAGACTTCCTGTGATAGTTAAATCTGTAACTGTAGTCTTTTCTGTCGCAGTTAAGAGTTCTGTTAAAGAACCTGCACTGTTTACTGATATTGTTTTGGTTACCTGTGCTACTGATTGAACTGCAATTACTAATAATAGTAGGGATAAATACTTTCTCATATGAATTTTTCTTTTACAAATTCTAATTCAAAATACAAACAAATATTTCGATCAGGTAAGTTAACAATTGATGTCCAATTTTGATTTTCCTGAATTTATTTGTTGGCAAATATACAATAAAAATTTATAAAATTAATCTACTCTATTCAACTCAAACATTCAAGTTCTGAATTTATAATTTAAAAAAAGAAAGGCGTCAATTTGACGCCTTTTCCTTTTTTTTAATCTTGATGATTATTTTCTTTTAATGCTTGAAGGACCTACTGTCTTATCAACAGTTACAGTAACCCAAGTATTTACGATTTCACCCCAATAATATGTAATTGTAACAGGTACATACAATTCGAACGAATTACCGATTACGTTACCATTATTCTGATATGTCAGGTAGCCGTATTGAGCTGCAGGTAATACACCCGGTACAGAAGTTGCATAAGCAACTTGCAGACTTGGGAATGTGCTGAGTGCTACCCTTGTACCGTTCAGGTTAGTTTCGATGGATTTAGTTGTTGACAAAGCAATGCTAGTAACTCCATAGTAACCGTAGAGGTTAGGATAAGAGGCAAACGAATAATCTCTCCAGTCTGACAAACTTACCATCTTAGCAATTTCAATATATGTATTAGGTTGACCAAATGATTTACCGTCTACAAACTTATCTGGACTTAAAGCAGCAGCTTTAATTGGACGTACAAATACTACGTCGAATGTCGGCTTACCATTTACAGTAATTGGCTGCAAGAAATTGAGTTCCGGGCAATATTTTGTGCGAAGAGCAATACGTGCTCTGAGAACTTCTTTACCATTGTTAAGCAACATTTTAGCTGTAGCAGAATTTCTGTTAAGTTCAAGAATATCACCAACATTAGCCACAAAAGGATTAATTGTTGCAATTACTTCAGATCCGTTCAATAACTGTTTACCATCTGTACTTGGAGTAAATTGATAATTAACACCGTTGATCGCGATTACAGGTTGGCTGATAGCTGGCTGACCAACTACGTTAGGTACAAAGTAATATTCGTAGTTGCTGAAACCTTTCAAGCTCTTATCTGCATTTTGCAGGAACGCCTGGCTAAGATCATTCTTTATAGTACAGTTTGTAGTTGTACTTTCATTTACATCCGGTACATTAACGTTATGTTTAACTTCATCAAATACTGTTGCGTTATTTGCACCATTCATATCATACCAGTACTTCTTAATCAAACTACCTTCAGCGATATTCAAATCAGCAGGTTTGGTGAATTTGCGAGTAAAGGTAATAGTGATTTTCGGATATACTGTTGGCAAACTAGGAACATATTCTACAGTTTGTGTAAATGTTGCAGGATTAGCAGTCATCAATGATGTCCAAATTTGCTGTGCAGTCAGTGTCCATTGTAATAACCATGTATCAGTTGTCTGACCATCAGGATTTTTAATTTCCTGAACACCATTTACAGTAGAAAGAGTATATACTGAATGGAACTCTTCTTTGCTCAAACCAACTTTATTGTACAGTTGTTCATTCATTTGTTGAACAGTAGTTCTTCCTAATACATCTGCGCATCCTGCTTGAGCATCAGCAAAAGTAAATGGAACTGTAATAGGAGTAGGCAACGGTTTTTCAGCCATAAATACTTTAACAAAACCTAACAATACAGGACATGAAGCATTTTTTTCATTATACATCCATACACGTACTATTGGAGTGCGACCCTGAGCAGCTGCAATTTCAGCTTGAGTAAATACTTTAGCTTCGATCGTTCCTTTTGCTGCGTCGTTAATCTTAATAAACTGTTGTTGGTCTGTATTATTAGAACCTCTGTTATAAACAATTACATTTCCGTTTTCATCCAACAAATCAAATTTATATTTCAAACCATATTTTACTACGTCGAATGGAGCACCTGAGAAAATTGCTTTTACTTCGTTAATCAGGTCAAGTGTTTTTCCATAAGGCAAAGTAACTACCTGAGGAGCTGTTACTGTTGCGCCATCAACATCTTTTACAGATAAAGCTTTAGCATCTGCAAGTGTCTGAGGAAGTATTGAATAAGTCGGAGCATTATTGCGTGCAAGATATACGTCAGTCTGAGCTAACATATTTTCTCCGTACAGTCTTACATAATCAGATGTAATAACCCGGTTAGCCGGATATTCGGTACTGCCTACAACAACCATTTTACCATCATTGTCAAGTTGAATAGCATTTTCCTGAACAGCTTTCTGTGAAAGTGGAATCTGAAGAGCTATCGAACGGAAGGTTTCAAGTGATCCACCTACATAATTTCCACCTTCAACACCAATTAATGTATTGTAATCATTTACTGAAACTTTTACATAGATGATGCCAGCAGTTTGATCGATATGATCATAAATAGCTGCAACTTGTACGGCTTCATTGGTTCCCTGAACTGCAAGATAGTTGGAAGTTAACATATTAGAACCTTTTTTTACTACAAATGCCATATTACCTGTTTCGATATCAGCTTCTTTGATAAATGAAGGATTGAGATGATATGCGATTGTAACAGCAGGAGTAATAGGATCACATTTTGACATCAATGTAGAGAAATTAATAGCTTCGATGCCGTTAACATAGAATCTGCTCAATTCGGTACCTGAAAGGTCGCCTGCATAAACAAGACTGCTTAAACGACTGCTTAACACTGCAAAATTAAGATGCATAGCATTAGCAACAGCCTTCAGATTAGCATTGATAAGCGCAAGGTCAGTTCTGATAGCAGTGATATCAGCAGTGTTTTTGGCAATGTCAGCAGTGTTCTTTGCAATGTCAGTAGTATTTTGTGCTACTTTTGTTTCAAGAGTAACTGTTCTTGCTTTTAGAGCATCAAGCTGAGCCTGCAAATCAGCAATTTTAGCTGTATTAGCATCAATCAAAGCTTTCTGTGCTGTTAAGTCAAGTTGGATTTTGTCTATAACTTCTGATTTACCATTCTTGATTTTCAACACTCCTTCGAGAAGTGCAAGACGTGCTTCAACGTCAGCTTTCAAAGCTGCGAGATCAGTAATGTTCTTTGCAATATCAGCTTCGTTTTTAGAAATTCTTGCTTTTGCTTCATCCAGTTGAGTTCCCAGAAGATTAACACTGGTTTGCAGGCTATTAACTTTAGCGCCTAATGCAGTAAGTGTGTTTTCAATTTCAAGTACTTTTGCATCCAGACGGGTAGCAAGTGCTGTCAAATCAGCTTTGGTTGCAGCTGCATCTACTTTCGTTTTCAGCGAAGCAAGTTCTGCATCAACAGTTGTTTTGTAAGCGTTGAATGCTTCTAAAGTAACAACTTTGCTCATAATCTCAGTTTTGGCAGTGGCAATGGCTGCGGCAACTTCTGCATCGGTAGCGCCTGTTTGTTCCAGAGTAGTTACTCTTGCTTTCAGAGCAGTAATGTCATTATTAAGAGTAGTAATCTGCAATTGCAAAGCGTTTTGTGTTGCAGTGTTGAGAGCTGTTAAATCAGTCTTCAAGCTTGTAAGATCGGTGTTCAGTTTATCGATGTCTTCATCGTAAGATTTACAACCTGTAAATGTTACAAGCGATAGAGCCATAACCATAGCGAAGACTTTGGTTATGCTTTTCAATTTAATCTGAAATACTTTTTTCATAAATTTTTTTTTTTGATAATTAAATTTGTTTTATAGTTATAGTTATTCATTTTTTACTGAATCAGAATACAGTAATAGTAAGTAAAGTAATAGACGCCACAGTTACATAAACCACAGCAATCAATTATTCGATTAGATTTTCCTCATAATTAATTAGTTTTAAATATTTACAACTTTATTGCCTCGTATATTAAAAAAACCTACAAATATGCTAAAAAATCCTTTAACGCCTGTTTGTTTATGTAGTTTTTTGTATTTAACAAAAAATCAACAACTTAATCAATAACTCATCATCTAATTCAAAATAACATCTACACAAAAAATCAACTCAAAATTATCCATAAAATTAACAAAAACACTATACTTACGAACCCTGAAATCAGATTTTTACAAAGTATTTAAATGCAAAGATATATAAATCAAACAGAATTCAAAATATTTTTGCCTCTTTTTATTTAAATATTTTAACCTTGACGGCATAAATTAATAATTCATCCAATTATTACCCTGTCACAAACCCACATATACAGCCATTTCAAGCAATTTTAAATGCAAAGATATAATAATCAAACGGATTTCAAAATAATTTACGTGTTTTTTTATAAAATATGATAATCTGTTAATCTGCTCGCAGTATACTTTTTATCCTGAAGGTGCGAACCAGCAAAATTCAGATTTTATGTTTAAACTGCAGACAAATGAATAAATATATAAATAACAAAAAAACACATCGTTATCAACATAGTATCTACATCTGTTCTTGTAATTACACCATCAGGTTGTCAGGTTAGCTCAAACGATTACCTAAATGCTACTTAAACTAATAGTAAATTATTACATTCAGTAATAAAATATTTGTAATACCAAAAATACAGAAAAAAGAATGTTACAAATGATTTCGTTCAGTATTGATTTTTAAATATAAAAAGTAAGAGCATATGAACGAAAATCTTTATCGGTTAGGTTCTCACACCTTAAACGTGAGGCAAATTTATGGTATTTTTTTTAATTTGCAATTTTTTTATAAAATATTTACGCATCAGACACATTAAACATCAACATTCTGTATTAATTCTATTTTTTTCATCAAATAATTCTAATTATTTTTCACAATTAGACATAATCCGCAAGAATAGTTTTGAATAGAATGTGTAATGATAAAAACATATCAGATAAAAATTAAAACCATTACAAATCTGAATAATAACTTATAGACCTGTGCAAATATAAGTTCTTTTTCAAATATGAGCATTTCATCTGTATAAAGCTATATCCGACTCGAGCCTATCGATTTTTCCAACAATTCATTTTTATCAATGCAAGCATATTTGAAGACTGATATAATATTTAATGTATATATAGTCCGGAAATTTAATCAAACATATTATCGAATATGCAATCGGTATATGCATTTCTTTAAATCCAGATGCAATTATCAATAATATTGAAGTCCCAAAAACAAAAAAATAGCAATAAAAATATTAATTTTGCGATCAATTATACATGTTAGCTAAACTTGCTTCACAGCACAAGAGAGCTTTTATAAAATTATATTTGTCATAACTAAAAATATTAAACTTAAAATGAGCAAATCAGGATTATCCTTCAAATATCTTATCATTATATTGACAGGTATCCTGATATCATGCTGCAGTACAGATTCACCTCAGTTGACCATTAGCTTTGATAAAAGAGCATCCATGCCCGGTAACGGACGCTCCTCAGCCGTTGGATTTGCAATTAAAGGCAAAGGATATGTTGCTTTGGGAAGGAATGCGGTCAATGTTCAGCTGAATGATTGCTGGGAATACGATCCACAGTTGGATATCTGGAAGCAAAAATCTTCATTTCCCGGAATTGCACGGGTGAAAGCGACTGCAATTGTATTAAACGACAAAGCATACATCGGACTTGGACACAACAATGCTGTAAGTGTATATAATCCGGCCTCTAGTCTGAAAGATTTCTGGGAATATGAACCAGAAAAGGATATCTGGAGGAGATTAGCCGATTTTCCAAGTAACTATACCGATGCATGTATAAGTTTTGTTTATAATGGCACAATATACATTGGCATAGGTTTCAGCGAATCATCTTACGGAAGTGAACTCTGGAAATATATTCCGGTTGAAGACAAATGGATTCGACTGAATGATTTTACAGGAAGACAACGTTTTGGCGCTATCGCCTGCCAGAACGACCGTCATATATTTTTCGGAACAGGTTATCGAACGGGCAACCTCCATGATTGGTGGGAATATCATCCCGATTCTGACAGCTGGACCGAACTTGAATCCATGCCCGATAATGGAAGAGTAAATAGTGTATCGCTTTGCATTGATAATCGATTTTTTGTAGCTACAGGCAGACACTTTGGCGGCAATCTGACGGGTGGTCATGTCAAGTCCGATCTGATGGAATATGGACCATCCATTGATGGTTGGCACCAAAGAGGCGAAATACCAGACGGTAACCGCGAAAATGCTATAGCTTTTGTCATTGACGGACGAGGTTACATCGGATTCGGAGAAAACGACAATGGGGTACTGAATGATTTCTGGAGCTTCAAACCCTAAAAAATAATAAAATAATGAATCCTCAGACCCAACTCAATCATATCCATTGTAATTTTTCCAAAAAATTACTTTTACTGAACTTAACACTCATCTCAATGGCTGTATTTTCCCAAAAAGACAGCATCAGTTTTTGCACAGAAATTACAGGAGTTTACTCTACGGGAAAATATGCTCCTTTTTGGTTCCAAAGCAATCAGTATGGCAAAATTTGTTCGTCTCCGGCAAGCGCCTTTTTATCTGCAGGTATCGAAAAAGCTTATAATAAACCTAACAGGCTTTTTGATTATGGCTTCAAGGCTGATTTACTGACACGTACCGATAAAACTAGAACTGAATTATACCCGCATGAACTTTACGCAAAAGCCCGGCTTGCGGTTTTTAATTTTACTGTTGGTTCCAGGGAACAGATTTTTGGCAATCAGGACTCAACTTTATCCTCCGGTGGAATTCTATTCTCAAAAAACACACGACCTATGCCTGAAATAGGTGCCGGAATAGAAAATTTTACTCCGGTTCCTTTAACTTCGGGTTATATGGAGGTAAAAGGTGGCCTGAGACACGGCTGGTTTACTGATAACATATATACCAAAAACATATTGCTTCATCATAAATATGCATACCTGCGGTTTGGCGGTAAGCTACCTGTACACGTAGAATACGGACTGGAACATGTAGCTCAATGGGCAGGCACCGATCCGGTTTACGGCTCATTGCCCGGTGGATTGAAAAATTATGCACGAATATTTATGGCAAAATCTGGAGGAGAAGATGCCAGCCTTAGTGACCAGATTAATGTTCTGGGAAATCATCTTATTTCACAGGGTCTTAAATTCGAACTGAATGTGACAGGTATAAGACTTAACGGCTACTGGCAAAATATATCGGAAGACCGTCCCATCAGGTTTATCGGATCAAACCGGATTAATAAACCGGACGGACTTTGGGGCATTTCTCTTAAAAACAGCAGATTTCCATATATCCGGGGCATTTTGTACGAATTGCTCAATACCACCGACCAGTCGGGACCTTATCACGATAAAGACGGATTGATTTACGGAGGTACAGACGGGTACTTCGGAGGTTCTTATCCTACCGGATGGAGCTATTACTCCCGTACTATCGGGACACCATTTATCACTTCACCGCTGTACAATGAAAATGGCACATTACATACGACCAATAGCCGTGTTCGTTTGCATCATTTCGGCATGGAAGGGAATATCCGGGGGGTTGAATACAAAGTACTGGCCTCCTTCAGCAGAAATTACGGAACCTATGGTTCGCCTGTGAGCATGACAAACAAATCTTTTTTACTGGAAGTTCAGAAACATATTTCCTTGCTGTCGGGTTTTGATCTGAGTTGCTCGGCTGGTGGTGATGCCGGCAACTTATTTGGCAATTCGGCGGGCGTACTCTTTTCAATAAGGAAGAACGGATTGCTGCTTAAATATTAAAAAAAGTTTCCCGGATAGCCCCGGAAAACTTTTTCTGTAAATTTATCAATCTGACCATTTAAGGCATCATAACTGACTATTTTTGATTTTTTTTCTGAACATTGTAAAAAATCTTCATCTGGTTACCCAGAATTTTCGTAAAGCCTTTCACATCGTCGGCTGTCCAGGCTTTATTTACTTCTCCGTATTCTCCAAAATCGGTTTTCATCAAATCAAAATCGCTCTCGATACCTACAAGTGTATAACAGTACGGGCGAAGTTTGATAATAACACGTCCTGTAACATTTTGCTGTGAACTCTGCAGGAATTGTTCGATATCGCGCATGACAGGTTCCAGGTATTGAGCTTCGTGCAGAAACATGCCGTACCAGTTGCCAAGCTGATCTTTCCAGTACTGCTGCCATTTGGTGAGTGTATGTTTCTCGAGCATTTTATGAGCATTGATAATCACCATTGGCCCTGCGGCTTCGAACCCTACCCTGCCTTTGATACCGATGATGGTATCACCAATGTGCATATCGCGTCCGATGCCATATTTATTAGCAATTTCTTCAACCTGTGTGATGAGTTCGACTTTATTGGTGTTTTTCACTCCATTAACAGCGGCTATTTCACCCATTTCAAAATCGAGTGTAAGCACTTCTTCGGTTTCTTTTACAACCTGACTGGGATAAGCACTTTCGGGTAAAGTCTGTTCCGATTTCAGTGTTTCCTTACCTCCGATACTCGTTCCCCAGAGTCCTTTATTAATGGAATACTCCATTTTTGTAAAGTCGGCAACATATCCATGTTCCTTCAGGTAGTTGATTTCATACTCGCGAGTCAAAGTCATATCCCGTGTAGGTGTAAGAATCTTTATTTCGGGAGCTAATATCTGAAAAGTCAGGTCGAAACGCACCTGATCATTACCGGCGCCTGTACTTCCATGAGCTACATAATCGGCTCCTATTTCCTTGGCGTAATTGATAATGGCAATGGCCTGAAATATACGTTCGGAGCTTACCGAAATCGGATAAGTTCCATTGCGCAACACATTTCCGAAGACCATATATTTTATGCTTTTTTCATAATACTCCTGCGTAATATCAAGCGATACATGTTTTACCGCGCCAAGACGATACGCTTTTTCTTCAATTACCTGCAAATCCTGTTCGTTGAATCCACCGGTATTTGCTACCGCTGTATATACCTCGTAACCTTTTTCTTCTGCTAAATATTTGGCACAAAAGGAAGTATCCAACCCTCCGCTAAATGCTAATACTACTTTTTCTTTCATCGTTTTATTTTTTTTCTTTTTCTTTTTGTTGTTTCTGTAGAAGAATTTTTGGAGACATCCATTCTCCCATAACCTGAATCAGTTTCCACATTTTATTTTTTCGGGGCTTCTTTTCGCTCCCGTTATTTTCCTGCCATGCCGGGTCGTAAAGCATACCGGTACACAGGCAGTGCTTCCGTCCTGTGCGTTGCAATATGTCGTAGTTTACACAACTTTGACAGCCTTTCCAGAAAGCTTCATCGTTGGTAAGTTCGGAAAAAGTAACGGGGCGGTAACCAAGTTCGGAATTAATCTTCATCACTGCAAGACCGGTGGTTAGTCCGAAAATCTTTGCATCGGGATACCGTTCGCGGGATATCTGAAATGCTTTTTGTTTTATCCTCTTTGCCAGTCCCTGTCCTCTGAATTTATCCACAACGATTAAGCCCGAGTTTGCAACGAATTTTTTATTCCCCCATGTTTCAATGTAACAAAATCCGGCAAATTCATCTCCCTTGAGGGCAATAATTGCTTTACCCTCCTTTATCTTTTGCTGAATATATTCGGGTGAGCGTTTGGCAATACCAGTACCCCTAATTTTGGCAGCTTCCTCAATGGTAGTAAGTATGGTCTGAACATAAGGCAAGTGACTTGTATCGGCCAACTGCACTATTATGTCATTATTTTCTGTATTTAATTTGTTCATTTTGGTTTAAGAACTCTTTCTATTTTTTTTCGTGAAAAATCAGGTTTATTATTTTTGTTATTTCATCCCTGGCTACTCCTTCGCGAGGTATGAGCAAAATTGTATCATCACCTGCAATAGTTCCAAGCACTTCGTCGGTAGCACGATTATCAATATCCCAGGCAATGGCGCTTGCATAACCCGGCTTGGTTTTAATCACAGCAAGTTGCCCTGAGAATTCCAGATTCAAGACTGCACCGTGTGAAGTAAAATTGTGCGCATTCAGTTCGCCGGGAATAGGTTTAATCTGAGGTGGCAACATATATTTATATGCTCCGTTCGACAGAGGGGTTTTAGCAACTTTCAGCACTTTGAGGTCCCTTGACAACGTAGCCTGAGTTACGTCATAGCCTTTTTCACGAAGAAGTTCGAGAAGTTCTTCCTGACTACCTACTACCTGCAACCGAAGCATTTCAGATATTACGCTTAATCTCTCTCTCTTATTTTTCATTTTTGTATAATTATTAAATTCAGGCGCAAATTTACAACTTTATGCAGATTTTCCCAAATTTATCAGTATGTTTTTCCAGAAATAATTTTAGAAAATGTAAATTTATGCAATAGTTTATGTGTACCATTCTGATTTATAGATAAAAAAAATATATTTATCTTTCATGTTACTATCAGAAAAAGATTTTTCAAAATATCTTTTGTATTTTTGCAATATAAAATATTTAAAAGATGAGTGTTGTAGAAAAAATTAAATCTGCAAAAAAAACGGCTTTCTCGTTTGAATTGCTGCCTCCATTGAAAGGCAATGGGATAGACGGTGTTTACAGAACCATCGATGCGCTCAGGGAATTTGATCCAAAGTATATCAATATTACCACCCATCGCTCCGAAGTTGTTTTCAGAGAAAATCCACAGGGATTATTTGAACGTATTGCCGAACGGCACCGACCCGGTACTGTTGCAGTGGCTGCTGCCATTAAAAACAAATATAATATTCCGGTCGTTCCTCATATTATTTGCAGCGGATTTACACGTGAAGAAACAGAATACGTGTTGATTGACCTTAAATTTCTGGATATTAACGACTTGCTGCTTCTGCGTGGAGATAAGGCAAAGAGCGAAAAAGGATTTACACCAACCGGTCATACACACGCTACGGAACTTCAGGCGCAGGTTAACCGTTTCAATGAAGGATATTTTCTGGATGGTTCGAAAATGAAAATCAT
>Ga0316603_10000489_pt1 | contig 19984 bp, 25 predicted proteins | sample OWC_soil_day10_n_FD_207649 | JGI IMG/M metagenome (GOLD analysis project Ga0316603, IMG submission 207649) | Wetland soil microbial communities from Old Woman Creek delta, Ohio, United States - OWC_soil_day10_noCT | ecosystem: Environmental > Terrestrial > Soil > Wetlands | place: USA: Ohio... | reverse complement strand
GCCGGACTTTGTTTACATCCACCGGGAACTGCGCCGCAAAGCCGTCACCCTCGCCTTACGACGGAAATTTATTTGCACTCCATAGGCGATTCGGAACGTGAGGCCATGCAGGTGTTGAACGATGGCCTTGAAGAAGTTTCACACACGGAGTCACACACAAAAAACAAAGGGCTACAGACCTAAATCTGTAACCCCTTGATTTCTGTGGCGCGCCCGGAGGGTCTCGAACCCCCGACCTACGGATTCGAAGACAGAGCCTCTGAGTTTCCTAAACTCCTCAATTTAGGCTAACTAATTGAAACCATTAAGACCTAATTTGTCAAATTTTCGACACTGGCCCACGTTTTAGCAGATTTTTGACGGCTTTTCACACACAAAAAAGGGCCGGCCCAAACTAATTCACGGCATCCTTAGATTCATGAACCACCATTTTATCTCAGGCGATCTGTCAATTGCCTTCGCTCTCTTGACTGTCTTCTTTGATTCGTGATAACCAAACTCGGTTGGAGTAATGTCACCGTGAAATACGCCGTTTGTAACGAACTGTTCGGATCTATTTCGTTGCAGGAAGCTGGGTCGATCACGCACGACCATGGCTTTCATGGCCTGGAACTCGCACCCTTCACAATTTTTGGTGATTTCTCCGCCGGCGCGATCAGCCATGGCATTGCTTTGGCAAAGCGCGCGTTCGCGGAAACCGGTCTCGAGTTCGCCGGCTTTCACTGGTTACTTGCCAAGCCTGAGGGCTTGCATATCACCACCTCGGACAAGACGTTCCGCCGGAAATCCTGGAACCACCTGCGTCGCCTTGTCGATGCTGCAGCCGAACTTGGCGGCGGAAACCTGATACTTGGTTCGCCGAAGCAACGGTGTTCCGAGTCTGGTCAAAGCAGAGAGCAGGCGATGTCCATCCTGAGCGACGAACTGGCTTCCATTGCCCCTTACGCTGCCGAGCGCCAATCAGTCATTTTGTTGGAAGCGCTGTCGTCGGACCAGACCGATGTCGTCAATCTACTGGCCGAAGCCGAAGCTATCGTCAATTACGTTGGTAATCCAGGCGTTGGCGGCATGTTCGATTTCCATAATTGCACCGACGAGACGAGTTCTTACGAGGTTCTGGTCGAAAAGCATATCCAGCTGATCCGTCACGTGCATCTGAACGATGCTGACGGAAATCACCCCACGCCGGGGGATCATTTGTATCTCCCGGCTTTCGCCAAGCTCCATGAACTGAAGTACGACCGTTGGGTTTCGCTGGAGATATTTACCACACCCGAAGATCCTGCGACAGTTCTTCGGGAAACCATGGAATACTTGAAAGACATTGAAAGCTTGATAAAGTATAGCTCGCAAAGTCACGCAGCCGATTCATCCGGGGCGGCGTGATGGATTCTCCTGTTAATGTCGGTACAGCATGGCGGTCTGCAATTTAACCTTGGGAGGAGTCACACATGAAAACTTGGAAAATCCTGTTGGCGACGATGGTCGCGGTATGGTCCCTAAGCATGTTGGCCGGAACTGTTTCAGCCCAGGAAAAATGGAAGCCGACAAAAACCATCTCGGTCATCGTGCCGTGGCCGGCCGGAGGCGCCTCGGACACCGTAGCGCGCATGACCAGCGGCGTGATGGAACAGGCCATCGGCCAGCGCATGGTCATTGTGAACACGCCGGGCGGCGCCGGCGCCATCGGCACCAAGGAAGTCTGGGACAAGCCGCATGACGGCTATACTCTGACCGCCAACGCGACAGTCAGTATCGGCAGCTACGCCGTACTCGGCAAGCTCGAGCAGACGCACCGCGACTGGATCTATTACCTGCCGATCTTCACGCCCACCGTCATTTGCGTAAAGGGCGATTCGCCGATCAAATCGGTCGACGATCTGGTTGCAACGATGAAAGCCAAGCCGGGCGCGACGGTTCTCTCTTCGGCAGGAGTCGGCAGCTCGGGCTATTTTGCGTCGGAGCTCTTCAAGGCGGCCGCCGGCGTTACTTTCCGGCACGTTCCGTATGCTGGCGGCGTTCCCGCGGTCATGGCCGTCGCGTCCGGCGAAGCCGAAGTCGTCATGCAACTGTCGGTCGAAGTCGCCGAGCTCCTGAGAAGCGGCAAGCTCCGTGCGCTCGCGGTATCGTCCAAGGTCCCGCTCATGATCGACGGCTACGGCGAAATACCCTCGGTCCAGAAGTTCATTCCATCGTTCCCGGACTACGGCTCGTACTTCGGTCTGATGGCGCCCGCCGATCTGCCCAAGGACGTCATCGCTGCCTATGACGATGCCTTCGTCAAGGCTTCGGCTTCGCAGGCCGTCAAGGACTACGCCAAGACCAAAGGCGCCATGCCGATCTCCATCTACGGCAATGCGGCAAAGGAATTGACTGAGCGCTTGGCGAGCAAGGAAGCGTGGATCCTGTTTGACTCGGGCACTGCCGCCAAGTCGCCCAGCGACCTCAAAATTCCCAGGTAATTTCACATGACGAGTGACACCGAAAAGGCGGCAGAGGAAGAGATTCCTCTGCCGCCGGACGGTGGCGGGGAAAGCCGGCGGCCGAGGAGAGATTTCTTCGGCGCCACTTTCCTCCTTGCCATCAGTTCCGCCTTCATGGTTCAGGCATTGCGTATGCCGTTCAAGGATCCTTCCTGGGAATGGTACACCGCGCCAAACATCTTTCCTCTGGGCATGGCGATCTGCCTCGGTGCCGGCGCGCTGTTCGTCGCCATTCGCGGCGTGATCGGATGGCGCGCCAACCGGGCAACCATAGAGTCGATGCGCTGGGCGGAAAGTGCCGGAGAATGGGGAATGGGGCGTTTCCTGGCTGGAGCGGCGATGATCGCGTTCCTCATCTTTCTGTTGGGCAAGATCAATTTTTACTTGGTGGCTCCTGGTTCGATCATGGTTTTCGGCCTGGTTTTCAGAAGCGACCCGCTGGCGAAAGCTTTCAAGTCATCTGCCATTGCGGCGGTTTTCATCGTCGCGTTCCTGTTTGGCATCAGCAAGGTTTTCGGTATCGTCTTTCCGTAATCGAGAAACGACAATGGATATTGTGAGCATCCTGGCCGGAATGGGGAAGCTGCTCCTCGATCCCGTGACGATCGTTTATATCTTTCTCGGTGCGCAGGCCGGCATTATCTTCGGGATGATGCCCGGATTGACAACGACCACGGCCCTCAGTCTGTTGACCGGCCTGACCTTCTCGCTGGCTCCCGACAAGGCGATTGCCGTTATCCTGGCCGCGTACGTCGGCTCGGTCACAGGGGGAAGCCGTTCGGCTATCCTCGTCAACATCCCCGGTACACCGGCACAGGCTGCCGTCTGTCTCGACGGCTATCCGCTGGCGCAGCAGGGCAAGGCTGCGCAGGCCATCGGCCTGTCGGTGACCGCATCCACCATCGGAACCCTGCTTGGGTTCATTTGCCTCGCGCTGTTCACGCCGTTGATCGGTACGGCTGCCCTGAGCTTCGGCACCTACGAGTTTTTCTGGCTCGCCGTTTTTGGCGTCGTCATCGCCGGCAGCCTGTGCGCGCCCAACGACCCCATTAAGGGGTGGATTGCCGGTTTTCTCGGACTAATGCTGATGACCGTCGGCGATGACAGCATCCACGCGGTTGAACGCTTCACCTTCAACATGAGCGCTTTTTCGGGAGGTTTTGCGCTGATTCCGGTCCTCATAGGCGCCTATGGCATTCCGGAGGTGCTCGAATCGTTGCGCAAGAAACGCCACATCACCATTCAGACCGAGGTCGGGCGCATCGTGCCGAGATTGTTCGAAGTGCTCCAGCACAAGTGGGTGATCCTGCGCTCGGCGCTGATCGGAATCGTCATCGGCATCATTCCGGGCGTCGGCAGCGACACGGCTTCGTGGTTGTCCTACTTCACAGCAAAGAAGGGCAGCAAGACACCGGAGCAATTCGGCCATGGTTCGATCGAGGGCTTTATCGCTGCCGAAACCGGAGATAACGCCTGCATCGGCGGCGACATCATTCCCACGCTGACCCTGGCCATTCCTGGGAGCGCCCCGGCCGCCGTCCTGCTCGCCGCGATGACCATTCACAACCTGCGCCCCGGACCATTGCTGGTTGCCGAGCAACCCGAGGTGGTGGGACAGATCATCGCCATCTCGATGATTTCGACGCTGGCCGTCTTCATCCTGAGCCTGGCCTGGACGCGGCAGATGGTGAAGATCCTGCTCATTCCGCGCTACGTGCTGATGCCTTCTGTCTTCATCATCTGCGTGACCGGTGCCTACGCACTTTCCGGGCGGTTGTTCGACATCTACGTGATGTTCGCCTTCGGCCTGCTGGGCGTGTTGATGAACGAGTTGGGTTATCCGGTAGCCCCACTGGTGCTCGGCTTCATTCTCGGCCCAATGGCCGAAGACAATCTCAGGCGAGGCCTTATGATCACAGCCGGCGATCCTTCGCCATTCTTCACCCGACCCATTTCAGCGATTTTGTTCGTCATGCTTTTCGTTTCCGTGATCGGGTCAACCGGGCCGGGACAATGGATCCGCACCAGGCTGAGGCCGCTTTGGACTGCGAAGAAAAGGGCCGCAACGCCATAACTAGGAAGAAAAGATATGAATGCTCGCAACGTCAGGTTTGGGATCATCGGCGCCGGAATGATCGCTGCATTCCATGCGGAAGCGATCCGGGAGGTGCCGAACGCCGTGCTGACCGCCGTGTGCGAAATGGATCAGAAGCGGGCGCGCGAGTTCGCGGCGCAACACGGCATCGCCGCTTACGACGATCTCGACACGTTTTTGTCCGAGGGCCCGGTCGACGCGGTGACTATCGCAACACCGACCGGCTTGCACGCCACCGTCGCCATTCCGGCTGCGCGTGCCGGCAAGCATGTACTGTGCGAGAAGCCGCTCGATACCACGCCGGAGAAATCGCAGGCGATCATCGATTCCTGTCGTGAAAACAATGTCATTCTGGCCCCGGTATTCCAGTATCGCTTCGGCGCTGGGGCGGTCACAATGAAGCGTGCCATCGAAGCCGGCCGGTTTGGCAGAATTCTGTTCGTCAGTGGCCGCATCAAATGGTGGCGGAGTCAGGAATACTATGATGCCGGGGCCTGGCGAGGGACCTGGGCGCTCGACGGCGGCGGCTGTCTGATGAACCAGTCGATTCACACCATCGACCTGATGCTGCACTTCGGCGGTCCGCCGGAGCAGGTGTTCGGCTATACCGCCACGCGGACGCATTCCGGGATCGAAGTCGAAGACAATGCCTGCGCCGTGGTGCGTTTCAAGAGCGGGGCCATGGGGGTCATTGAATCGAGCACCTCGTGCGCGCCCGGCCTGCCCTTGCGCATCGAGATTTCAGGCGAGCGAGGAACTGCCGCGCTTGAGGGCGACAGCATCGCTGAATGGCGCTTCGCTGATGTCGAACCGGGTGACGAGGAGATCCTGGCCGGTGTGAAGGGTCCCAGCCTGGGCGACGGTGCCAGCGATCCCAAGGCAATCAGCGTCGAGGGACACCGTCTGCTGATCGCCGACCTGACCGCGGCCATTCTTAATTCCTCAAAACCCGCAGTAGATGCGGTGCAGGCCAGAATCCCGGTCGAGCTGATCTGCGGCATCTACGAGTCGATGAAAACCGGCCGGCCTTACATGTTCAAGGAGTAGGCGATGAGATTGAGCGGTTTTGCCGACGAGGCGGCTGACGGCATCGACGGGCAGATCGAGGTTACCCGGGCACTCGGATGGTCTTTCATCGAGGCGCGCAGCATCGACCGCGTCAACATCCATGATCTTCCCGAACCGGCTTTTGACGAAGTTCGGCGCAAGCTGGACGCGTCAGGAATCCGCATCAACTGTTTCGGCTCGACGATTGCCAACTGGAGCAAGCGGGTCGATGAGCCCTTCGAGGAAACACGGGCGACCGTCGATCGTGCGATCAGGCGAATGAAGGTGCTTGATGTGCCATATGTCCGCATCATGAGCTATGCCATTCTTGAGGACGATCGCGGCCGAGCTCTGGCGGATCAGAAAAAGGAAGAACGGTTTCGTCGTTTGCGAGAAATCTGCGCCCGTTTTCTTGACGCAGGAATCACGCCGGTTCATGAGAACTGCTTCAACTTCGGAGGCATGAGTTGGGAACATTCGCTGGAAATGCTCGCAGCCGTTCCCGGCCTCAAGCTTGTTTTCGATACCGGCAATCCGGGGCTCACGCCGGATTTCCGCAAACCATTTCCCTATCCCAATCAGGATGCCCGCGAATCCTACGAGAGGTTGCGCGAATATATCGTCCACGTCCATATCAAGGATGGGGAGCGTGATCCGGAGACCGGCAAAGAGCAGTATTTTTTCCCGGACGAAGGCGTCTGTGGGGTCGCAACGATTGTCGAGGACCTTCTTGCTTCCGGCTACGACGGCGATTTCAGCATCGAACCGCACATGGCTGTCGTCTTCCACGATGCAAACGTCTCGTCGTCGGAGCGCGCTCGATTTGAAAATTATCTGGAGTATGGCCGCCGTTTCGAAAGACTGCTGGACGAAGTGCGCCACCGGATAAAGAAATGATGAATAGGCTCATGCATACTGAGCAGGTTGATCTGCTCAAAGTGGAAGTGCATCCGAAGCGCGCAGCGATGGGGGCCGCGGCTGCGTCCGCTTGCCACCGCCGAATTCTGGAGGCAGTCGCCCGCCACAACTTGTGTCGAATGATATTCGCTGCCGCGCCATCCCAGAACGAATTGTTGGCAGAATTGCGCGCCGCCAAGGGCATTCCCTGGGAGCGGGTCGAGGCGTTTCACATGGACGAGTATCACGGTCTTCAGCAGGAAGCGCCTCAACGCTTCTCACGTTTCCTGCGACGGGCGCTCTTCGATCACGTTCCCATAAAAACAACGCATTTTCTGGATGTGGGAGGTCTGCCGATCAGCGACGAAATGCGGAGATACGCATTTCTCATGAATATGGCTCCGATCGATATTGTCTGTCTCGGCATCGGGGAAAACGGCCATATCGCCTTCAACGATCCACCTGCAGCCGATTTTGATGATCCACTGCTGATCAAGGAAGTCGATCTCGACGAAGCGTGTCGCCTCCAGCAGGTACATGACGGCGCATTCCCGAGTCTTGAATCCGTGCCCGCACGTGCGATCACGCTTACCGTACCTGCCTTGACAAGGGGCGAGTCGCTTTTCTGCGTGGTTCCTGGTCCAAGGAAGGCTTTGGCGGTGAAGACCATGCTTACCGGCCCTGTTGATGAATCGTGCCCGGCAAGCGTTTTGAGGAAGCATCCGGATTGCACCCTTTACCTAGATGCCGAATCGGCTTCTATGTGGTTGGAAACCTTCGCCTAAGGCAATGCCTGTTCGAATAACCGCGTCGAAAGCCTACAGCTGACTGATTCAGGCATGAGCTTTAACGACGGACGAAGAAGGGTTGGTCATGACCCTGCCTATGGCCGACCGGTTCCCAGCCGGCCACAAAATGAAGTGGGAGCTTTCCGGCGAAAGCCTGGAAAACGCCAAGAGCCTCGAAGCGGATCGGCGCCTACTCTTGAAGTCCGGGAAGCTGCCGGAGATCATGCGTGGCGCGAAGCTCACGTTCCAGAAACTCTCGGAATGATATCTCGAACAGGGGAGCTTGCGGGCTCTCACCTCTATCGAGATTATCAAGTTTGAGCTGAAAAAATTCAACGCGGAATTCGACAGCCGGCCGGTGAACATCATAACAGCGGACGACCTGAAGAACTACCAGGCGAAGCTACAGCGGCAGGGGTTTAAGCCCGGCACGGTGGACCAGGACTTAGGCAAGGTCAAGGCGATGGTGAACGCGGCCTTTCTGAGCGGGAAGGTCGGCGCCGATGCTTACCGGGCGTTTAAGGCTATCAAGAAAACCCTTGTGAAGGGTACCGACGTGCGGGACCGGGTTTTAATTTCCGGTGACCTCGAAGTGTATATCTGCCATGATATTAAATTTTCGCGAGTGAGGTATTTCTTCAGCTTACCATCCCAAACCTAATCCCATCGTCCTCCGGGTGTCAATCGGCATTGAAAATTGACCCACTATCGGCATCCAATTTTGACCCACCCCCGCGCATAGAAGTTTTCAGTTGAGAGCCGTCCTGAGCAATCGTTTCAGGCGGAGCGGTGTTTCATTCTCCAGGAGTCGTTTCCGGTTCCCAGGATTTCACAATGATGCGTGAGCCGGTCGAGCATGGCGGTGGTCATTTTCTTGTCGCCGAAGACCTGGGGCCATTCCCCGAAGGCAAGGTTGGTGGTGATGATCACCGAGGTCTGCTCGTAGAGTTTGGAGGTCAGATGGAACAGCAACTGGCTGGCGTTTTTGGAGAACGGCAGATAACCCAGCTCATCGAGCACCACCAAGTTAAAGCGTGATAAACTGGCGGCAAGCCTGCCCCCACGTCCGGCGAGGTTCTCCTGTTCCAGGTCGTTAGCCAAATCCACCAGGTTGTAAAACCGGGCCCTTGATCCCCGGCGCACCAGGTTGGCGGCAATGGCGGTGGCCAGGTGGGTCTTGCCGGTGCCGGTGCCGCCCACGAAGATCAGGTTGCTGTGCTCTTCGAGAAAGCCCCCCTCGTATAACGAGCGGATCTGGGCTTCATCGATCTCAGAGTCTGCGAACCGACTTGCTGAAGGCTCCCATCCCAAGGGCCTCGCGGCAGGCGGCCTCCAGCGCATCCAGCCCGTAAAGCGGCACGGCCTGCAGGATGCCCACATACTGCCGGTCCCAGTCCGTATAGCGGCGTTGCAACTGCTCGCCGATGCGCCCAAGAGCCTGGGGAAGATCCCAGTGCTTGAACGGGGCCCCGTTGCGCAACGCTCCGGGCTTGCGATCCAGAGCCGGTAAATAATGCCAGGGATCGAAGATCGTCTTGCCTCTGCCAAAATGCCGCTGGTGATCCCCGATCACCTGGCCCTCGCAGACGATCAGGATGCGCTCGGCGTAGGCTCGGATTTGTACACTCGGCCCCGCATGTTCGTTGTTCACACTGTAGCGGTTGCCGTCGAAGCGCACCAGACTGCTGGTGCTGACCCCGGCCGGACGCTCCGCATAACCGTCAAAGCGTAGCTGCAGCGGGATCAAGTGCGGCCGCTCGGCTTCATAGGCATGCCACACGCTCTGCCCGGCAAGATCCGGATGCGGCTGGGATCTCGCCCATTGCAGGCAACGACCCTTCAACCACTCGTTGAGTTCGGCATAGTCTTTGACCTTCGGACGGGGAACGAAGAAACGGCGGCGAACGGTACCCACCTGGTTCTCCACCTGTCCCTTCTCCCAACCGGCCGCAGGCGTGCACGCTGTCGGCTCGAACAGATAATGGGAGCACAGCTGGCCAAAGCGGTTGTTGAAGTTGCGCTCCTTGCCGCAGAGCACCTTGTTCACCACCGCCTTCAGGTTGTCGTAGATCCCCCGGCGGCATACCCCTCCGAAGAACTCGAAGCCGCGCATGTGGGCATCAAAGACCATCTCCTGGGTCTCGCGCGGGTAGCCCACCACCAGAAAGTGCCGACTGTGGCACAAGCGCAGGTGCGCTACCTTCACCTTCACCGGCATCCCGGCCATCTCCACCCACTCGTAGCTCCAGTCGAACTGAAACGCCTCCCCGGGGTCGAACACCAACGGGATAAAAACCTCAGCGGCCAAGCTGCTTTGCCGAATGCGCCAATACCGTACGTGCCGCCGAACGCTGTCATAGCTGCCCGCGTAGCCCTCGGCCTGCAGCTGCTCAAAGAGCACGATGCCGCTCCGACGTTGACGTCTGGGAAGCTTCTTGTCCTCTGCCAAGGCCTCCTCTAAACGCTCTACAAATGCCCCCAAGACTGGCCGAGGCTGAGATCTTCGTCGGTAGCTGAAAGCCGTCTGCTGACTGCGCACCGCCTTGCGCACGGTGTTGCGGGAAACGCAAAGCTCTTTGGCTGTCTTGCGAATCGACTTGCCGTCCCGGTGTATCGATAACCGGATCTTACGAATGGTCTCCACGATAAGCATCTCCCCTTCGCCCTCCTTCTGCCCGATTGCTGGCAGATTAGAGAGCCACAGGGGGGTGGGTCAATTTTGAATGCCGATTTGGCCTAAAGGTGGGTCATTATTGCATGCCGATTCACAACGTGAGGATTATCGGCAAAGCGAAATTAAAACTTAAAAGGTCGAAATATGGGCGTCAAATTGAAAAACCGTTGACCGGGGAAGCGCTGCTGACCGGGCTATTATAAATACTGTTTTACGACGATGATGCCCACAACGCCGATGATGATCATGGTGGCGAGGATAACTGCGGGGGAGAAGCCTTGAGGCTTCATCAGTCTTCTATCCCTATTGGTTGCCTGCGGTCACTGTTTTTTCGCCGGTCACGCATGGGGGAACCTATGGCCAGCATTTTGATAATCTTTCCGGTTCTATCTTTCACCGGAACATCCACCCAGCGAATAACAGATATAGTGCCGTTCGGTTTGATGACGGATTCAATAGAGATCAGGACTGCATCATTTTGGATGCAGTATTCTATTTTTTTGTGGACCTGTTCGCGGTTGTTCTCGGGCACCGTTTCGAGGCATGATCGGCCGATCACTTGTTCCGGTATTACGTCAAAGAACCTGCAGTATTCATCGTTGACAGACCCACGGGTAAACACCGGGGGGTCTGCATAATAGGTTACCATGATCGGTGCTTTGGACATAGATGAAATAAATGAGTTGTCTGAGTTTAAAATTGGATTTTTCAATATACCCAACATTCAAGTATTTCAAGAAAAAAATAACCGTAGCTTTCTAATAAAAACAGTGTTTGAGCTTTTAGAGGATAGATGGCACGTTCCGACCTAATGACGTTCTGGAAATTCTTGACGGATGCCAAGTTCACCGGGAGCCCGTCGAAGCTAACCGAGGATGATGTGTGGCGGATGGTCGAGGCAGCAGGGCTAATTGAACCGGAGATTGAGGCGGTGCTGCGGGGATTTCGTGAGTTTATGAAATCGAAGGAATAAAGAAAACCCCGAGCGGCCTGGAGAGGGACCGCTCGGGTTAAGGAGGGAGTATAGGAGAACCGGGGCATAGCAGGCAGCGAACCCCGATGCTTTTAGGTTAGTATCTCAGTTTGGCCGAATCCATACTGTCAATCATGTATTTTTAGGTAGGGGGGGCTTTATGGCGATCCTGGCGCAATGCCCGATATGCCGGAAGCGGCAGAGTTTTTGACTGAACCAGAGAAAGCAGACCATCAAGGGCGGGGCTTCGGTCCCGCTTTTTTATTGGGAAAATGGCCGAATCAACAGCCCAAGGTGGGAAACTGGGTGGGAAATTGGAAATTGAGGAAAAAAATTAGGGCTTAGGATCTCTCCTAAGCCCTTGATATTATTATTGGTGGTCCCAACGGGACTCGAACCCATGTTACCGACGTGAGAGGCCGTCCCAGAGCGCATTCCACCTGATTTTATTGCGTTTTTTGGGCGTCTAAAGCCGTTTAGAGGATTTAAAAGCCGTCTAAAAAGCCGTCAGCCAGAGACTCGGCAAAACCATTTTTAAATGCCGGTAGCAAATTTTTAATCGCAAAAAAAGGCCTACAGCACATCTGCCGTAAGCCTTGAAGGCAACCTCACTCCAACATAGCCAACACTTCACCGCCTACCCGCTGCAACCTAAAACTCGATTCTGCCGGCAACCCCTCCATGGCAGCAGCTCGCGTGTAAGTGTTGACCACATTAAACATGGTCTCCCCAGCTTCCTGGGGCCATGCCCATTCTACAGCTGATTTTTCCATCTCCCCGAGTGCAAATTGGCGATTGAAATTCCCGATGGTCATGAGGGGATCTACAACCGGACTCTCAAGGGACAACTTCAAGCGGTCTTTCTGCTTGCCCAACCCATCTGCCACTCGCTCGAACACCTGGGGAAGCTCGCTCAGGATCTTTGTCGATACATGCCTGTACGAAGCAGAAATCTCATTTTTAACCACCATTCCATTCGTGCAGACCAGGCGAAGGATGAACGCTGACACTGACAGACTGGCCAGACCGACTTCCGAATTTGATATGGAAATTCCCGGGGTCATCTTATCACCGTTGATCTTGAAGCTACGTTTACCGTCCGGTATCGACAACAGCATGAATTCCTCATCCAAATGGCATTGAACCTGGGTGTCAGGACCATATCCCATGGCGTCCAATCGCTCCATGATTTCGAAATTGTCCACGGGCTTGTATCTCGGCGTGAAGATCGCACGGATGTCATTACTGGCATTACTGACATATCTGACGAATAACTGTGAACGCCTCTCACTTTTGATCCAGTGGTTCATCTGTTCAGCTTGCAAGTCGACGGGACACTTCGCCAGATAGTTGTAGGGAATGCCGAGACGCCAGGCAATCGAACGCTGAGCAACAGTCCTCAACGTGTGGCGCTCATCTCCGATCTTCATTGTTTCCAGGGATTCGAAGGATATGGCGGGGACATCAACCAGGGCATCATGACAGTTCTGGTTCATGGCATCGACTCGGTCAGACACATCTCCGAGGGTGGTCATATTTGCAGACATAGGGACCTCCTTTTACGGTGATCATGGTTTGATCATAACAGGTTGGCGTGACAGATACGGTCACAGTTGACCGATAATATTTTCAGTGCTGGTGTTGGTGCTTAATGCTGGAAGTGGTCTGGTTTTGTGGCGGGGATCGGCAACAGGAGAATCAAACTCGATGGGACGGTTGCAAACTTCAATGAAATGGTTGGATTCTTCACGTTTCCTGTTAAGCTTCCGTAGTCTCCTTCCCTTCATCGGCATGAACGGATACGCCATTCTGCTCGTCACCTCCCTCCTCCTCCCCATCGGAAATGATCGGCGGACCCAGGTCAAACAATGCAATGGCCACCGGCACGGATATGGTTGGATAGAACGCATCGACCTCGGCAACGGCAAGATCACGACTGGTGCCGAGGGATGATTTTTCGCTACGGGCACTGGTCAGCATCAATATCCCGGCGTCGATCTGCTTTTTGTCGAATCCCACTTGGAGCCGGGCCAGTCCGGTCAACAGATACTCGAAGGATGCGAAGCTTCCTTCCAGGGCAACGCCACGCTTGATGCCTTTCCATTGATAGCGGCGCCCTTCCAGGATGTTCAACGGCACCCCTTCTTCGCGCCACCCGGTTTCCTCCAAAACCTGCCTTAGCAACTCCCCCCTCTGAATGGTGCCAGTCAGGACATCATGGACATATTCGAGCGTGGCCTTCACGTCTTTGACCATCTGCTTTTTCTTGAGGATCTTATCCGACCCTCTGAAATGAATAATCTCGACGTTCATAGTCGTTCTCTCCTTTCAATCTTTATGGAATCAAGACTTCATATCCTTCCTGCGCCAGCGACTCCTTGACGCCGGCAATCATGGTTTTGATCTGCCGCCTGCGACTCCTGGGATCTGGTTCCTTGACCCAGGGCAATCCACGGTCCTTGGCGTCCAGGTATTTCCAGATCTGAAACATGCAGTCGAACTGGCGTCCCTCCTCGATCTTGGCCATTAACACCTTATGTTGATCGTCGCTGGCCAGTCCTTTCTCTTGCAGTTTCATGACAAACGCCTTTACCGTATCGAAGGACGATTCCCCGTATTTCCATTGCCAGACATCATCGCCAAGCACCAAGTGACCGAACTTTTCGCAGCAGCCGAGATACCAGAGATTGCAGTCACCAGGCAGAGGGAAACCGTCAGGGTCGAAACACACACCGGCGCTCTTCATCAGAAACTCGTAAATTTCAGTCCCGGTGGCATAGGCGTTGATCATCTTTTCGCTGAAACTGTTCGCGTATATCTTGCAGTAGATGCTTACAAAGACTCGCTTATCAGGGTCCATGGCGACGCTCCTTTCATGACCGGCATGATGCGGTATAGTTTTATGCAGAACGCCTGCTGTGGGCGCTGTGGTGAAGTTTGGGAGGGGTATTACAGGCGTGATGGGGGTTGAACGTTGCCCAGGATTTCATCGAGAAAGATAGACCGCTTGGCGGGTGTGCCCAGATAGGTCAGGGAGTGCGAGAGGTAGAGCATTTTCATGGCCCGACTGATCGCTACGAATGCTACGCGCCTTTCTGAATCCAGATCCATCATACCCTTTTTGCTGGGCAACAGCCCTTCAATGAGCCCAATTACAAAGACGCATGGCCACTCCAGTCCCTTGCTACGATGCACGCTCATTAGCCGAACCCCATCCCGGTTGTCGGAGATAGCCTCATCCCGAAAACTGTCCGCATAGTCGAGAAAGGATTTAATGTCATTGAAACGTACAGCGGCCATGACCAGTTGATTCAAATTTTCGATCTTGGGGTCATCGAGCGCCGGTAGATCGCTGTCTACAACTACACGGTCATAATCGAGGGTGCTTCGGAGCAACTGGATCAATTCCGCCGGGTGCAGGTTTTCGGCATCGGCTATGAGTGGGTCGATCAGTTGGATGAACTCCCGGATATTTTTGCGGAGATAGGACAACTCAACGGGCATTGATCTCAGCTTATCGTAAAGATGCATGCTCCCTTCTCCCCTAAACGAATCCAGTTCCGTCATGAATTTCCGCCCCAGGTAGCGGTTAGGCACGTTGATAACCGATCTCAACGCTTCGTCTCCCTCCTCGGAATTCGGGCTTGAAATCAGCCTCAGATAGTCCAGCAGAACCTTAACCTCCCTGCGATCGTAGAAGTTCAAACCGTTTTCGATATGGTAGGGGATTTTGTGCTGTGAGAGTGCCTCCTCAATTACACGGGATTGAAAATTGCACCGGTAGAGGCAGGCGATGTCGGTATATGCAAATCCTCTTCGGTAAACCAGTTCCCGAATTTCGTTAACCAGGGCGAGGGCCTCCGTTTCTTCGTTTGATGACTCCAATACGATTACATCCTCACCATCCGGATTGTTTGTGCGAAGCTCCTTATCGATTTTCTTGGTATTGTGCCGGATGAGGTTCTGACAGGCCTGTAGAATCTGCGGTGTGGAGCGGTAGTTGCGGCTGAGGAACATCTGCTTGGCATTGGGAAACATATCCCGGAAGTTCAAGATGTTCGATATGGAGGCCCCAGTCCAGTTGAAAATTGCCTGGAAATCGTCTCCTACAACATAGAAGCTAGTCCCGGATTCATTGCCGTCTACCAGTATTCTAAGGATTTCGGCTTGAATCACATTGGTGTCTTGCCATTCGTCTACTAAAAGGTGCCGAAAGATGCCCCGATACTTTTCCCTGACCGCCTCGTTTTCATTAAGCAGGCGATGGGTTTCAACCAGTAAATCGTCAAGGTCCAGGAGCAGTCGTTTCTGCTTTTCCCGATCATATGCCTCGTAGATGTCAGCGATTTTTTGCATGGATTTGTCGCCCTCGTAAAGACATCGGAACTCTTGCACACTGACCATGTTGTTTTTGCCAAGGGAAATCTCGCGCAATACCATGGCCACAGACATATCCTTTGCCTTCAACCGTTTCATAACTTCCCGCATGAATATGATCTGATCGCGACCGGACAGAATTTCAAACACCCTGCCCTCATTTCGCAACAGGAAATGGCAGAAGCTGTGGATGGTGGCCAGATGAACCCGGGAGGACAATTCGTTAAGCGATGGAACCAGCTTTTGCCGAATGGCCTCTGAGGCGCTTTTCGTGAACGAAACGGCAAGTATCTCTGACGGGTCAACGGAGTATTTTTTAACGAGGGTTTCGATTCTTTTTGAAAGCGTGAGCGTCTTTCCGCTCCCGGGGATGGCAATTACGCAGCATATGCCGTCCTGAAAATCAGCCGCCGCCTGCTGCTCGGGGTTCAGTTTCATGTTGGTTTTCACCGTTACCCTCCTCCTGTTTGGCATTTCGTATGGTATTGATGGCCATTTTGAGCCTGAAATTCAGAACGACCAGATGATTTATTTTGGGGTGTGTCGGGTCCACCTTGATCAACTCCCCTAACTCCTTTTTGTATTCGGCTCTCAACTGCTCCAAGAATACGACAACAGCATTTGGTGGATGCCGCATCAGCAGCACCTCCACCGGACAGATTTGATAGACACGGTCTTCGGTAACAATGGTAATGTAGTCGCGGACCTGATTGATAACTCGTCTCGTCATCCATCACCTCCATTCAAAAACCATTCGTCACAGGCTTTTTTGTACGGACAGGTTTTACATTTCCAACTGGTATCGTTGGGGATAAAGACTTTGCTGTTTATGCCATTCCATACCGTTTGAATCTTACGGATCAGGCGCAGTTCATCGATTTCGGTACGAGTGGTATAATATTGCTCGAACTTGGGGGTCTTCGTCTTGACGAGGCAGTCGAACTTGAGCAGGATCTCCCGGTCTGCGAATCCGTTAGCCTTAGCGGCCATCTGGTAGATTGTGATCTGTGGGTTCTGGTCGATTTCGTCGATTGAATATGCTCGGCCTGTGGTCTTGTGATCGGTGATGATGATGGTGCCAGCATCATCCTCTTCGACCAGATCGATGGCACCTACGATAGGCCAGGGAATTTGATCAATTTCAAACACGAAGGCTTCTTCAACTGCGATCACCTCAAAATTATCGGCCGGCAGCTTGTTAAACCATGCGGTCAACAAGTCCGCACCCTCAATTAAGTAGGATTGAAAATCCTTTTGATCGGCATATTTGATATCCGAACGATCCTTGACCCTGTTGGTCCAGTGTTGTTTGTAAGATTCATGAATGTCTTTGAGCAGGAGCCTATCGCCAACCATCTTGGCCCGATAGAAATCAGCAAGGGTCAAGTGGATTGCCGAACCAAACTCAAGGGAGTCCGACACGAATTCCATGGGCAGGCGTTTCACGTATGCAAACCAGTAGGCAAGTGAACAGTCTACGTAGGTTGAGATGCTCGATGCTGACAGGTGGGGTTTCTGCCTAAGCTCACTCAATTCCATTTTGGGATCCTCCTCTTGAGGTTGATTCGCATTATTGTGCGAATGCAAAAGGCGATAGAAGTTTCTCCCCCTCTCGAGAAAGATTCTGCCTATCGCCTTGTCGTCTGGATGGAATGCTACCGAGTACTAAGCGGCCTGCTGAAGATTGCGAATGAAGCTACTTGCGTCCTTACTGGACAGATGTTCAAGCTCCAGACCATACGCTTCGAAGGCCATCTTGCCGAGTTCCTCGACTGAGATACCCCGCCTGCGACTGAGGTTGAAAATTGCCCGTTTCTGGGCCTCACTCATCGTAGGCACTGATGGGCTCTGGGTCTTGGTCGCTTCGGGAGTAGGCTCTGGTGCATTAGGCTCCGTAGGCTTCTTAACGGACTTGGTTCCATTACCACCATTACCGGCGTTAGGCTCTGTGCTGGCAGGCGCAGGTGTAGTTGGGCCTGGTTCTTTGGCCTTAGGATCGACCCTTGGCCGTTTGTCGGACGGTTTCGAGACCCTTTGCCGGTTTGAATCGGAACCGGTTCCGGTCAAATCACTCAGGTCAAGTTCTTCGAGGCAGGTCATCCCGATGTTGGTGAAACTGCGAAGAGCCCTTGCTATGGCACGAGTCGAAGAAAGACGAAGTATGTGTGCTTTGACCTTGCTGCTGCAATTGCCGGGGTTAGCATCACCTATGTCTGTGAATGACTCACCGGTCTTTGAAACCACACTGGCCTTGCAGACTGCGAATTGACCGTTTTCGGCAGTGGGCAATTGAACCACCTCGACCTCGATCTGTGAGATACCTTTCTGATGACCGAGATCCAGCAGGCCAGGATATTTGACGAACTCTCGGCCCTCTATGGTCGTAATCCATCGCTCATCGAGCTTTGGTTTAACCCTATCCAGCACCTGTCCGTGATGAACCTCACCGTTCGGCACACTGTTGTAAACCGATATGATGTGCTTGCAGCGAAAACCCGAATCAGCCTTGATGCCCCTGGAAAAATCACCGCATGTGCAGACCTGTTTGTCACCCTCAAACGAAACCCGGTAACAGATTTTGCCTTCCGACGATTCCACGTAAAACATACTGTCATCAACCTGCACCACGCGCAGATGCTGGGATTTCTCATTCCGTTTTTGAAGTTCCTTGGCCGTCATTTTTCATTTTTCCTTTCTTTTCCTTGAGTACGTCTCTTACCCAGTCAGCAACTTGCAGACCGACCCTAACCAGTAACTCGACCCACTCCTTTGCCATAACCCTCCTTTTTCAGAATGGCTGACCGTCTTCGTGATTTTCACCTTCCGAGAATCCCCTCCCATCGGTTCTGATGAATTCAATGTTGTTGGCGATCATCTGAATGGCGCTTCTTTTGGCACCCTCGTTGGTTTCCCATTGGGAATGATCGAGAACGCCGGAGACAGCGATCTTGGCGCCCTTGTGCAGATGCTTTTCAACGATCTCCGAGAGGCGGTTGAAACAGGTGACCTTGATCCATCCGGTCTTTTGTTTTGATGCACGGAATGCGAGGTTGAATGATGCGATGGGTTCCCCTTCTGAATTGAAATGAACTTCGGGATCACCCCCCAGGTTGCCTGCCAAGACTACGGAATTGAGCATGATGGGACCTCCTTTCTGTGTTGGTTTCGGTTTATGGCTGTTGGTGGATGCTGCGGATGCTGGAGTGTTGGGAGAGTGGCGATAGAGCGATGTGGCTTGAAATTCAGTGGTGTTTGAAATCGATCGGCTTCAGGTATTCATATATGTAGAGGATGCGGCTTTAAATGTGAGTGCGTGTTTGGAGCTGGTTGAAAAATCCAAAAAGGGTGATAGAGCCGGTCTACCACCCGCATTTTCGGTTTGACATGGGTGAGCCCACAAGGGTAAAGTTGGGATATATAGCGAGAATCAGATATGATTTTAGATTGTTGAAGGCTCTAAATACCATCGACGTATCATCAGAAGCACCAAATCTGTGTGATATGAACCTTCAAGAGGAATCGCCTTTCATCAAGATTGCCATTCTCGAAAATGCCATCGAGGCTCAGCTCCTAAGTTCTGTCTTAACTCAGTACGAAATTCCACACAGGTTGCGTTCCTACCACGACACCGCCTACGACGGCCTATTCCAGTTGCAGAAAGGCTGGGGGGAGATTTACGGCCCGGACAATGTCCGGCAGCAGGTTCTGGACGCACTCGTCGAATTGAGATCTCAAGCGGCGGACATACACGACAATGAACCCGAAAGCTGAAATAAGGAAAGGAAATTCCGATGTCATTCAAACTAATGGACTATTTCAACAAGCAGCCACGGCTGGGCACGCTCAGCACCTCCAGCAAGGAAGGGAATGTCAATTCAGCTTATTTCGGGTCGCCCTACATGGTGGATGAAAAGACGATCATCATGGGGCTGACCATGAATCGCACTTTATTCAATCTGCAGGAGAATCCAAACGCTGTTTTTATGATCATGGAGCCGGGGAAGACGATAACGGAGTGGAAAGGTGTGAGGGTTTACGTCAAGATGACCGATCTTTCGAGAGCCGGCGAGAAACTCGATACAATGAAGGCTAAGATTGCGGCGCACGCCGGAGAGGCTGCCGCCAAGATGATCTGCGCGGCGCTAACCTTTGAAGTGCAGGAAATAAGACCGCTGGCGGATTTCGGGCAGGGTTGGGAGAAATCGATTTGATGCTGCTGGCAGCATAGCGAGCAGTGAGGTTCAGTTGTTTAGGGAGTCTTTGGAATAAGACCAATAAATCACAACAATACAAGAGGGTGTGATTTATCCGACATATCTCTGAACGGCTATTTCTGAGATAGTTTCAGCCAATCTCATGAGCCGATCGCTTTCCGAATTCCAAGAAACCATAACAAATCTGACGTTTGGGAAACAGATTTGTTGGCGGGGTTACCAGACATTGGAGGTTTCTGTGCATCTGAAAATAAATGCCCAGATCGATGATGGAGAAGAGGATCGCATCCAGATCGTGGTGGATGGTATCCCGTTTAATATCTGGGTGACCGGCCCGGATGGAAGCCAGCGCTTTGTCAATCGAACCTATCGAGAGTTTTTCGGAGTGGGCGAACAAGGTGCGCTTGGCGATCGCTGGCAGGAACTCATCCACCCT
>Ga0316603_10000487_pt1 | contig 20040 bp, 23 predicted proteins | sample OWC_soil_day10_n_FD_207649 | JGI IMG/M metagenome (GOLD analysis project Ga0316603, IMG submission 207649) | Wetland soil microbial communities from Old Woman Creek delta, Ohio, United States - OWC_soil_day10_noCT | ecosystem: Environmental > Terrestrial > Soil > Wetlands | place: USA: Ohio... | reverse complement strand
GTGAGGTCCGATAAGGTACCCGGATTGGCTCATCGTGCCCCAGGCTGGCACGATCGTTGTAACGACTGTCGTGGGATCGCTGGCGCAGGCCGACGCCTGCGCTCCGCTGGAGCAGATGTCATGACCCCAAATCGCCTGGCTCTCCTGGTTCTTCCGGCTGCCGCCCTGGCGCTCGCCGGGTGCGAGGCGTCCAAGAGTTCCAACCCGACGAGCCCGTCCGTGGCTGGTCCGATCGCCGGCGTCAACATCTCGACACCCGCCCCTGTGGCTCCCGGCCAGGGCGCCAAGGTCTCGGCGAAGGAACAGCCGGTGACGCTGGTCGTGCAGAACGCGTCCACAAACGGCCAGCGCCCAATCACTTACCGCTTCGAGGTCGCGGTGGACGCCGAGTTCACCAACAAGGTCGCCACGCGCGACGGCATCGAGCCGGGCGGCGAGGGCAAGACCAGCTACAGGTTGCCCGACGCCCTTGCGGCGGATCGGAGCTACTACTGGCGTGCGAAGGCTCTCGATGGCGCCAATGAGAGCACGTACTCGGAGGCGGTCAGCTTCGCGGTCGTGACCCCGGCCGAGATCCAGACGCCCGTGCCCCTCGAGCCGATCGGTTCGGCGACCGCGGCGAGCCAGACCCCCCAGTTCAAGGTCGCCAATGCGGTCCGGTCGGGACCGATTGGAGAGGTCTTTTACATTTTTGAGATCTCGCAGAACGAATCGTTCACCGCGATGGTCGCGGCCGTGACCGTGCCGGAACGGGTGGCAGAGACCAAGTTCACCATCAACCAGGTGCTCCCCGGCGGGGTCCGGTTCTACTGGCGGGTTCGGGCGTTCGACGCCAACGTGGCCAGTGCGTGGTCGAAGATCCAGAGCTTCTTCACGCCCAAGGCCAGCGCTGCCCCGGCGCCTCCGCCGGGTCCGTCGGGGCCGCCGGCAGGAGGGTGGCCGAAGACCGGCGACGAAGTCGTCGCCTACGCCACGCGCAACTACCCCGACCGGCTGGTGGCCGGCGTGAGCCTCTCGCAGCGTCAGAACAACATGGCGTACGTCCGCGACCGCATGATCGAGGCGGGCATCTGCGGCGGCATGGAGCTCGCCTGGAACCTCAAGCGCGGCGGGCCCGAGAAGAGCATCGACTACCTCGCCTACCGCAAGGCCGGCCGGTGGATCGGCGTGGACATCGGCGCGGCGTACGACGACACCAGCATTCCGCTCACGCTTCAGTGGGGAGAGAACCCGGGGGACAGCCTGATCACCCCGGCTGGCTACTCCCCGGCTCCGAGCTGCAAGTAACGGCGTACTCCGGAGAGGCGCACGCGGCCGCTCGCCCGTGCGCCTTTCGTGTGTACGGGCGCGGGGAGCCGTTACGGCGCCGGCGTTTCCCGGATCTCGCGAATGACGTAGATGGCCTTGCCCTGCGACTCGTGATAGGTGCGCACCTGCATCTCGGCGAGGAGCCCGAGCGTGATGAGCTGCACGCCGGTGAAGACCAGCAGGATGCCGCCCAGCAGGAGCGGCCGATTGGCGATGGACTGGTACCCGAAGAGCCGCAGGTACGCGAGCCAGCCGGTGATGACCGCGCCGAGGCCGCCCATGATGATCCCCAGCAGCCCGAAGATCTGCAGCGGGCGCGTCGCGTAGCTCAGGAGGAACTTCACCGTCATCAGGTCGAGGACGACGCGGACCGTCCGGCCGATTCCGTACTTCGAGCTGCCGTGCTGGCGCGGCCGGTGGTTGACGACGTGCTCGACGATCGTCACGCCCAGCTCGCTGGCGATGGCCGGCAGGAACCGATGCATCTCGCCGTAGAGCCGGAGGGGTTTCACCACCTCGGCGCGGAACACTTTGAGCGAGCAGCCGTAGTCGTGGAGCTTGACGCCGGTGATGAGCGAGATGAGCCGGTTCGCGGCCATCGAGGGCAGCCGTCGCGACAGGAAGGGGTCCTTGCGGTCCTTCCGCCATCCGGCCGCGATATCGGCGCCCTGTTCGACCAGCGCCACCAGCGCCGGAATGTCCGCCGGGTCGTTCTGCAGGTCGCCGTCCGAGGTCACAATCAGCTGGCCGCGCGCGTGGGCGAATCCGGCGGCGAAGGCCGCGGTCTGCCCGAAGTTCCGCCGGAACCTGATGACCCGGACGCGCGCGTCGCCGGCCTGGATGGCGGCCATCCGCGCGAAACTGTCGTCGGTGCTGCCGTCGTCGACGAGGAGGATCTCGTAGGGACGGCCGGACGGTTCGAGGGCGGCCGTCAGCTGCCGATGGAGTTCCGGGATGCTCGCCGATTCGTTCCGGATCGGGATGACGACGGAGAGGTACGGGCTGTTCACGGGCGGTCGGATCATACCTCGGCCGCACGCCGGCGCTGGCGGCGCCAGTAGTAGGCGAGGAGCGCGGCCGCCGCGATCACGCTGCCCCACAGCGCGACCTGCGTGCCGTTGTGCCTGATGTACTCCATCGCCGCCGCGCCGTAGTAGTAGGCCAGCGCGCCCTCGGCGAGATAGCGCACGCTGCGGCCGAGTCCGATCGCCCAGGCGAAGGTGCCGGCCCGCATCCCGGCAACGCCGGCGCCCAGCACGAAGAGCTTGAGCGGAACCGGGGGCGGCAGCATCGCCGGGACCACGACGGCCGCCACGCCGTAGCGGCTGAACCGGGCCTGCATGCGATCGACCTGCTCACGCGAGAACTGCTTGCGCAGCAGCGCCTCGCCGCCCTTCCGGCCGATGTAGTAGACCACGAGCGAGCCGCCGACCGACCCGGCCGCCGCCATCGCGGCGTAGTAGACCAGGTACGACGGGCTCTTCGTCACCATGTAGACGATGAGGATGTCGTTGACTTCGGGAAGGGAGAGCACCGAGGCGTCGACGAACGCCACGACGAACAGCCCCAATCCGCCGATGCTCAGAGCGAAGGCCTGGGCCCACGCGATGACGTGCTTCATCCGGTTCGCGTCTCCGCCGGGCAGGCCGCGTGCGGGCGCGAGGAGCCCTGCCCGGAGGTGGTGTACGATAGCGTGACACGAGGCTCACGGTGCCCGCCCCGGTACAAGCGGATCCCCATTCGCCCAATCGCGTGATTATAACCGACATTCGGGGAGGCGTGTGGGCCGCGCGCCTCGCCGCCGCGGCGCTCGTGCTCGGGGCCGCCGCGGCGTGGTGGTATGCGCGGGCCGGCCTGACCCTGTCGCACTACGACGCCAAGGCGCACCTGGTCGTCGCCCGGCGCGTCATCGACAGCCTGACGCCGGGCTGGGTCCAGATCGGCGCGGTGTGGCTGCCCCTGCCCCACCTCATCAGCCTGCTCCCCGTGCAGTGCGACTTCTTCTACCGGACCGGGGCGTTCGGCGTCGGTCTGTCGGTGGCCTGCTTCGGGGCGACAATCTACGCGGTCTCCAGACTCGTCGCGGGCCTGACCCGCTCTGCGCTCGCGGCGTGTGCCGGCGCCCTGGCGGTGGCCGTCAATCCGAACGTGCTCTACCTCCAGTCGACTCCCATGACGGAGCCGCTCCTCGTGGCGCTGGCGGCGCTGGCGACGTGGCTGAGCGTCGAGGCCGTCCGGTCTGGCGATGCGGCCGCCGTCCGACCAGCCGGCATCGCGCTCGGGGCCGCGGTCCTCACGCGGTACGAGGCATGGCCGTTCGCGGCCGCGCTGCTCGGGCTGGCCGGGCTCGCCAGGCTGAGGCGCGGTGAAACCGTCCGCGAGTCCGTCGCCTTCGCCGGGCGCCTCGCGGCCTACCCGGCGGCGACCATCCTCGCGTTTCTGGCCTTGAGCCGGGCGACGGTCGGAGCGTGGTTCGTGACGTCGGGTTTCTTCGTGGCCGAGAATCCCGACCTGCACCGCCCCCTCCGTTCGATCGCCTCGGTGTGGTGGGGCGTTCATGAGCTGACCAGCGTGCCGCTTGCCGTGATCGGCGCGGCCGGCCTCGTGCTCCTCGTCGTCCGATCGTGGCGGTCGCGAGAGCACGCGGCCTGGCTGCCGGCCCTCGCGCTGGCCGCCATGGCGGCCCTGCCCTGGTACGCGTTCGTCTCCGGGCATCCGTTCCGCATCCGCTACATGATCCCGCTCATCCCCGCGCTCGGGCTTGGAGTGGGATGTGCCGCCGGCCTCGCCGGCCGGCTGAAGCCGCTCGCCGCCGCCGCGGCGCTCGCGGCGGCAGCCCTCGGCCCCGGGTTGTTCGACCCCGCCGCGCCCATGGTGCTCGAAGCGCAGTGGGACCGCGCGAACCGGGAGGGCCGGGCCAGGGTGGCCGCGTACCTCCGCTCACACTGGGACGGCGAGACGATCATGGCGAGCATGGGCTCCCTCGCCCATTTCATGCAGGAACTGGCGCACGACGGCTTCAGGATCCGCGACTTCCTGCACGAGGGCAACGGCGACATCTGGCTGGCCGCGCTGGAGTATCCCGATCCGCACGTCGAGTGGATGCTGGTGGAGGAACAGGCGGAAGGCGGGGACATGCTGGCGCAGCGCGCGCGCAACCGGCCCGCCTACCTGGCCGGCTACGCGCGCGTCGCCGAGGGCGGCGGCGTGGCCCTCTATCGCCGCCGATCTGAACTCCGGGACTAGAACCGGAACCCGAACGTCGCGAGGATGCTGAACCCGCCCAGGTCGAGCTTGGTGCCGAGGAAGTCCTCTGACAAATCGGCCGTGCCCCACTGGTAGCGGCCTTCCGCGCCGATGACGGCCGCCGGCGACACCTGCCCTCTCACGCCGAACACGGCGACGGGACCCACCGAGGTGCCGCTCTGGACGAACGAGTCGCGGAAGATGGTCTCGTCGGTCGCGAGGAACTCGCCCGTTTCACTGTAGCGCCAGAAGTAGACCCCGAGCCCGCCGCCGACGTACGGCTGGAAGGCGCGCTTGGCCCCGAGCGGCAGGATCTTCACCAAGGCCGTCATCGGCATGATCCTCAGCTTGAGGTCCTGCACGATCTCCGAGCCGTCCTCGTTGATCCACTCGTCGTAGACGGCAGGGACCGTCGCCTGGTAGTAGCCGAACCCCACGCCGGCCTCGATGTACTCACCGATGGCGGCCGACCAGTCGCCGCTCACGAGGAAGCCGGTGAAATCGCCGAAGTCGAAGAGCAGGTACTGACGGTTGGTCACCAGCACGTCGCCCTCGACGCGGGAGTCCTCGCCCTTCGGGATGAAGGCCCCAAGCTGCACGGTGATGGTCTGCTGGGCCGACGCCGGGCGCGCCAGGCCGGCCGTGAACGCGAGGACGAGCAGCGCCGCGACGACGACTTTCTGCACCATGAGAACCCTCCAGAGAGGACACCTGCCCCGGGATCCAGCACATCTGATGCCAGGCCGAATCGGGGCCGCGGCCCGGAATCCTGCGCGCACGCCGTGCCGATTGTCCTGCGGAGGTATCAGCCCGTCCGGTAATGTGAACGCCCGGCCCGGAACGCCCGGATCGTCTCGAGCATCGGTCCCTGCAGGCCAGGCGTGGCCGCCAGCACGTGCCCGCTTCGCACGCGGAACGGCGAGCCGTCGGTGCCCGACACGACGCCGCCCGCCTCCTCCACGAGCAGGCTGGCGGCGGCCACGTCCCACGGCTTGAGGCTGTCTTCCCAGAACCCGTCGAAGCGCCCCGCCGCGACGTAGGCCATGTCGAGCGCGGCCGACCCCAGACGGCGGACGGCCCGCGCACGCCGCACGAACTCGCCGAACAGCCCCAGCACCTCGTCGGCGTCCTCGTGCACGTTGTACGGAAAGCCGGTGACCAGCAGGGCTTCGATCAGCGTCGAGGCTGCCGACACGCGCAGCGGCGCGCCGTTGAGGTAGGCGCCTCCTCCGCGCTCCGCCGTGAACAGCTCCCGCCGGGTCGGGTCGTAGACGGCGGCGATCTCGACGCGGCCGCCGATCTCGAGGCCGAGCGACGCGCAGAAAATCGGCAGGCCGTGGGCGTAGTTCGTGGTGCCGTCGATTGGATCGAACACCCAGCAGCAGTCCGACGGGCCGTCACGCCCGGGTTCGGAGGCCAGTTCCTCGGCGAGGATCGCGTGCGACGGAAACCGCTCGGCCAGCACGCGGCGGCACATCCGCTCGACTTCGAGGTCGGCCTCGGTGACGAGGTCGATCGCCCCCTTCATGTCGATCCTGACGTCGCGGTTGAAATGCGCGAGCTGGATGTCGCCGGCGCGCAGGACGATGTCGATGGCCGTGGCGAGGAGGCGCGGGTCGTGGGCCATGAGGCGCTGGTCGGCCGGATCAGGACTCGGCGGTGAGGCGCTTCACCATGCGCACTTCCATGCCGCCTTCCGGCAGCCTGGCCATCTGGACGTCGTCCATGAAGCTGCGCATGAAGAAGATGCCCCGCCCGCTCGACTTCAGCAGGTTCTCGGGCGCGAGCGGATCGGCGATCGACTCGGCATCGAATCCGTCGCCCTCGTCCCGGACGACGATGACCAGTTCCTCGGGAGACGGCGCCGGCCTGGTCGTGAATTCGACGGTGACGTCCTTCTTCCGGTCGTGACGGTTCCCGTGCTTGATGGCGTTGATGACGGACTCGCGGACCGCCACCTCCATCCACGTCAGCGCGTCCTCGTCGAACCGCAGCCCGCGGCCGATCTGGTCACTGACCAGTTGCACCATGTCGAGCATCTCGAAGGCGCTGGAAAAGCGCAGCCGGATGGTGGTTTCTGCCTCTGGCATGGCCTTGCTGACCGCCACGGTTGTCGGCACCCGCCCCGCGGTTCTCCATACCATAGCCCAGAACGCGGCTGATGCTATAGTGCAAACGTGAATCCCGCCGACGAGTACACCGTGAGGCCGGCCCGCCGCTTCGGAGGGGTCCTCCGCGTGCCCGGCGACAAGTCGATCTCGCATCGCGCGCTGATCCTCGGGGCACTCGCCGTCGGACGCACGACGATTCGAGGGCTGGCGCCCGGCGCGGACTGCCGGTCCACCATCAGGTGCCTGTCCGCGCTCGGCGCCGGGATCAGCGGGTCCCCGGGGCCGGACGCCACCGTCTGGCACGTCGAGGGCCTGGGCCTCGGCGGTCTGCGCCCGCCCCCGGGTCCCCTCGACGCCGGCAACTCCGGCACCACGGCCCGTTTCCTGTTGGGCGTGCTCGCCGGCCACCCGTTCTCCGCCACGATCGTCGGCGACGAGTCGCTCAGCCGCCGGCCGATGCGGCGCGTGGCCGAACCTCTCACGCTGATGGGCGCCCGCATCGCGACCACGGCGGGGTGCCTTCCGGCGACGGTCACGGGCGGCCGCCTGCGCGCCGTCACGTGCGAGATGGCGATCGCCAGCGCGCAGGTGAAAAGCGCCGTGCTGCTGGCCGGGCTGCACGCCGACGGCGTGACGGTGGTCGTCGAGCCGCAGCAGACCCGCGACCACACGGAGCGGGCGCTCTCGGCGTTCGGGGCCGAGGTCACCGTCGAACCGCCGCGGGTGTCGGTCCGCGGCGGCGCGGCGCTCGCCGCCGCCGACCTCACGGTGCCGGGCGATCTCTCGTCGGCCGCCTTCTGGGCGGCGGCCGCCGCCGGCGTGCCCGGCGCGTCCGTGACCATCGAGGGTGTCGGCCTCAACCCATCCCGGACCTCCTTTCTCCGCATGCTCGGACGGATGGGTGCGCGCGTCGACGTGCGCATCGACGACGGCCAGGGATTCGAACCGTCGGGCACCGTGACCGTCTCCCACGCGGAACTCGGACACGCGGACGTCCGGCCCCACGAGGTGCCCGGCCTCATCGACGAGCTGCCCGCGCTGGCTGCCCTCGCGACACACGGCGGCGGCCTCGCGGTGACCGGCGCCGGCGAGCTCCGGGTGAAGGAGAGCGATCGCATCGCCGCGCTCGTCGCGGGGCTGCGGGCGCTCGGCGCGGACGCCCAAGAAGCCGCCGACGGGTTCGTCATCACCGGCGGGCGTCGTCTTCCCGGCGGCGTCGCCTACGCCGTCGGCGATCACCGGCTGGCGATGGCGTTTGCGATCGCCGCCCTCGGCGCCGATGGCCCGTCGCTCATCCGCGGCGCGGCGTCGGTGGCCGTCTCCTACCCCGGGTTCTTCGACACGCTCGAGAGGCTGTGCGCGTGAGGGCCGACAAAGTCTACCTGGTCGGGTTCATGGCGGCCGGCAAGTCCTCGCTCGCCCGCGAACTCGGGCGCCGGCTGGACTGGCCGGTGGAGGACGTCGACGAGCGCATCGAGGCGCGCGAGCGCCGACCGATCGCGGCCATCTTCGCGGCCGACGGCGAGGCCTACTTCCGGGCGGTCGAGCGGGCCATCGTCCAGGAGCTGCTGCCGCCCCGCCACGTCGTGGTCGCGACAGGCGGCGGGACGTTCGCCGATCCGGACCTGCGCGCGCTCATGAAGGGCGACGGTGCCGTCTTCTGGATTGACGCGCCCGTCGGCCAGATTGTCGACCGGCTGCCGCGCGACGGAAGCCGGCCGCTTGCAGCCAATCGCGTCCAGCTGGAGGCGCTGTACGAGTCGCGGCGGTTCGCCTACGCGCAGGCGCACGTCCGCCTCGACGCGTCCCATGCGTCGGTCGGCGAGTTGGCGGACCAGGTCATCGAATGGCTGGGAGCATAGGAACCGGCATGCGCTGCCTCGTGCTGAGCGACATCCACGCCAACATCGACGCGCTCGACAGCGTGCTGGCCGACGCAGCCCGCCACGGCGACCTGCCGCTCCTGCTGCTGGGCGATCTCGTGGGCTACGGCGCGGATCCCAACGCGGTCGTGGATCGGCTCCGCGACCTGCCTGTGGCGGCCGCGATCCGCGGCAATCACGACCGCGCGGCGTGCGGGCTCGACGACGGCGAGCACTTCAACGAGGTCGCGCGCGCCAGCGCCGCGGTGACCGCCACCCTGCTCACCGCCCGCAACCGCGAGTATCTCAGGGCGCTCCCGCCGGGCCCGCTCGTGCTGAGCGACCTCACGGAGATCTGCCACGGCACGCCGTTCGACGAGGACGCGTACGTCTTCGACGAGATGGACGCGGTGTACGCGCTGCGCGCCGCCTCGCGGCCGCTCTGTCTCTTCGGCCACACCCACACGCCGTTCGCGGTCCGGCTGAGCAACGAGGATCTCGAGTTCCTGGATGCCTCGCCCGGGGAGGCGATCGCGGTTGGACCGGCGACCCGCGTGCTGGTGAACGTCGGCTCGGTCGGCCAGCCGCGCGACGGCGACCCGCGCGCGGCCTACGGGGTGCTCGACGAGGAGGCGCGGACGATCACCTGTTATCGCGTGGCCTACCCGGTCGAACGGGCGCAGGCGCGGATCCGCGAAGCGAGGCTGCCGGAGCCGCTGGCCAAGCGGCTGGGCCTGGGGCGCTGACGGGACGCGGTGCCGTCCGTCCTCAGGCCGGCGGAGCCTTCGCGCGGGCCGCCTTGGCAGCCGCCCGGGCGGCGGATTCCTCCCGCCGCTTCAATTCCGCGGCGAAGGCATCCCGCGCGGCGCGCGACCCGAGGATCCAGCCGATCACGACCCCGAGCAGGATCGTCGCCGGGATGTAGATGAAATGCCCGGCCCCCATCTCGCCCATCGTCCGCTCCCCTACGGCTTCCGCACGCGGCGCTGCAGGTCCGCCAGCTCGCGCTCGAGCTTCGTCATCCGCTTCCAGAGCGACCAGACGTAGAACAGCAGCGCCACCCAGACGAAGGCATAGGCGCCGATGACGAGCGGCGCCGCCGGCAGCTGCTCCGCCTGGGGCGGCAGCGCGTTCACGGGCACGAAGTCCCCCTGGGCCGAGGACGGCGGCGCCGGTTGCCGGGCCGTCAGGGAGGCGCCCGGCAGCAGCGCGAGCAGGACGAACACGAGCACGATTCTCTTCATGGGCCTGGCCTCACGACACGCGACGCCGTCCTGGTCATTCCTCGGTGGCGAGGTAGAGCTGCTCCACCATCGCCTGCCGGTCTTCCAGGCGCTTCCGCAGCGTCAGGAGCAACACGTACAGGATCGCGAACGCCGCGACGCAGAACCAGAACGCGGCGCGCATGCCCGGCGCGAGGCTCATCACCACGCTCGTCTTGGGGTGCAGCGTGCGCCAGTAGTTGACCGAGACGTAGACGAACGGGACATTCGCCATCCCGAACAGCGCCATGGCTCCGGCGAGCTTCTCCGATCCGGGGCCGCCGAACCGGCGCACGAGCAGGTACGCGAGGAAGATCATCCAGAGCAGGAGCGACGAGGTCAGCCTGGCGTCCCATTCCCACCACACGCCCCACGCCTTCCGGGCCCACAGCGGCCCGGTCACGAGCACGATCACGCCGAACAGGACGACCAGCTCGCCCGCGGCCACGGCGACCCGGTCGGCCGCGGCCGGGCGGCGGAACAGGAACACGGCGCTTGCGATGCCGCAGACGAATGCCGACACGAACATCAGCATCGCCGACGGCACGTGGTAGTAGAAGATCTTCTGCACCAGCCCCATCGTCTGCTCGAACGGCGCGCCGGCCACGACGAGCGGGGCGGCCGCGAAGAGCAGCATGGCGAGGAGGACGAGCGGCGCGAACACGCGGGACATCGCTACTCCGTCATCAGGGGTTCGAACGTCCACAGCGACAGGGTCACGAACACCACGTCGAAGAACACGAGCAGCGCGGCCCAGAACCGGGCCATCGGCTCGTCGGGCGTCGCCTGGAAAATCGCCGCCGTGCCCCTGACTCCAGCGATGATGACCGGAATCGTGATCGGATACAAGAGCACCGGGAGCAGCACGTCACGGCTGCGCGCGCGGACGAGCATCGCGGCGAAGAGCGTCCCGACCGAGGCGAACCCGAGCGTCCCGGCGGCGAGCAGCGCGGCGAGCCAGTGCGGGCGCGCGAAGATCGGCGCGTGGAACAGCAGGCCGATCATCGGGACCAGCACCGCCTCGACGATGGCCATGAGGACGAGGACGCCGAGGAGCTTGCCGACGTAGATCGCGGGCCGGTCGGACGGCGCCAGCATCAGGGCGCGCAGCGTTTCGGTGTGCCGCTCGCGCTCGAACGTGCGCCCGAGCGCCAGCGTGCCCGCGAACGCGATCGAGATCCAGAGGATGCCCGCCGACGCGTCCTCGAGCGGCCGCCCTTCGCGGACCAGCGCGAAGGCGAACACCAGCACGCACGACGCCGCGAAGAAGACCGTGGTGTAGACGATCTCGCGGCTGCGCATTTCGACCGTGAGGTCCTTGCGCATGACGACCCACGCGACGCGCAGGAACTGCCTCATCACGCGCGCCCCTCGCGTGACGCCGCCGGCGGGGCCGCCGTCCTGATCGTCTCGCGGTACCGCTCCCGCAGCGGCCCCGACGCCCGGGGAACCGTCAGCAGGCGGCCTTCGCGGAGGATCACCACCTCGTCCAGCAGGCCCTCGGCGAGATCCAGGTCGTGCGTGGCCGCGATGACGATGGCGCCTGCGTCCCGCAGCCCGCGGAGCCGCCGTACCAGCGCGTGCCCGGACGCGTCGTCGAGGCCCGTGAACGGCTCGTCGAGCAGCAGGAGCCGCGGGCCGTGCAGCAGGGCGCGTTCGAGGGCGAGGCGCTGGCGCATGCCGCGCGAAAATCCCGACACCGCCTCGTCGGCGCGGTCGGCCAGCCCGGCCTCGGCCAGGGCCCCGTCCGCCCGGTCTCGCGGGCGGGCGAGGCCGTAGAGCCGCGCGAAGAACTCGAGGTTCTCGCGGGCGGTCAGTTCGGGATAGAGGTACAGGTCGTGGCCGAGGAGGCCGAGCCGGCCCCGCAGCATCGGCCCCGCCGAGCGGGCGTCGTGCTCGCCGTAGCGCACGCGCCCCGAGGTCGGCGCCAGCAGCGTGGAGAGGATCGCCAGCAGGGTCGACTTCCCTGCCCCGTTCGGGCCGAGCAGGCCGAGGATCGTGCCCGCGTCGCACGCCAGGCTGACGCGATGCAGCGCACGCCGGCGGCCGAAGTGGCGCGAGACGTCGTCGACAACCAGCCGGTCGAAATCGAACGCCACGGCCGTCAGACCTCGGCGGTCGCGCCGGGATGCCGATCGAGTTCTCCGTAGACGCGCTCGAGCTGCGCCACCAGTTCGGCGCGGCGCGCGGCGTGGCGGGGCTCGTCGATCGTGCCCGCCCGCCGCTGCTCTTCCGCGCGGACGAGGTCGGCCATGAGCCGATCGCGCCGGTCGACGAGGGCCGCGCGGCGGGCGGCATCTCCCGTCGCGTTGCGCGCGGACATGGCGGCCCAGGCGCCCGCGAGGAGCACCAGTACGGCGAGGCCCAGCGCGACGTTGCGCCCCCAGCGGCTCCGGCTCGGCAGGCCGCTCAGCGCGAGCGTGAGCGCCTGGTTCGCCGGCAGCGCCCCGCCGGTCCCGAGGATGAACGCCTGGCCGTCGCCGGCCATCTCGTTCGCGTTGGCGAACTGGGGCGAGCTGATCCGCGCGGCGCCCGCCCTCGTCATGATGACCTGCACCTGCGCCCACGGCGCCGGCAGCTGCTGCACGAGGGTGCGCTCCGGCCCCGCCGGAGCGAGGGAGAACGCGAGGCGGACGGGCAGGCTGCCCGGCGGAATCGGCCCCGTGATGCTCACGGTCCGGCCCCGGACCTGGGCTTGCGTGGACGATCCTTCCAGCATCGCCGCCTGCTCGGCGCCCTCCGGCAGCTGGAACACGAGTTCCGTCTTCGGCGTCACCGGCGCGGACGAGGGATTCGTGAGATCGAAGAGATAGAAGACCTCGAGCGCGTCGTCGTCGAATTCGATCTGAATCCGGCTGTCGCCGGCGAACACCACCTCGCCCGGCGACGCGGCGGGGACGGTCGCGCCGGCCACCGGTCCGCCGCCGCCCGCCACCAGCACCAGCCTGACACCCGCGTCGGGCGGGACGGTGAACGTCTGCGACTCGATCCGCTGCCCGTCGACCTCCGCCATCGCGTGCGCCGACGTGCCGGGCGGCAGGCCGCTGAACAGCGCCCGCCCGTTCCCGTCGGTGGTCGCGGCCTCGTTCCGCGCCCCGGCGTGCAGCTCGACGCGATGGCCGACGATGTTGTTGGCCAGATCGCCGCGCACGAGCCGCACCGACACGCTGCCGGCGGGCACGTCCGAGGTCGGCATCGGGATGCCGGACATCTGGCGCGCGTCGGGCATCTGGGCCGCGGCCGTCACGGGCAGGGCGGCGAATGCGCCGAGCGTGAGCGCCGTCCGGAGCAGGCGGTGGGTGATCGTCATCGGGCCGCCTCGATTCTGGCGCCGCACGCCTTGCAGAACCGCGCGTCCGCGTCGTGCTCCGTCCCGCACGACGGGCAGGCGCCTGCCGCCGCCACGGGCGGCGGGACCTCGGCGGGCGCCGTGGCGGCCGGCGCGCGGCCCACTCTCGTCGCGAGTTCGCGCTCGATGAGCGCCCGGTACCCCGTGCTGTCCGCGTCGAGCTGGCGCAGCAGCCCGGCCGCGCGGGCGCGCAGCCGCCCCGCCACCTCGTCGAAATCGGCGACCGAGATCTTGCCCATCGCGCGGTCGAACTCGACCTCCTTGATCGACCGCAGCACCAGCATCTTCTCGCGTTCGAGGGCGGCGCGCGTGCGCCCGGCGACCATCTCCGTCTGCTCGCCGATGTCCGGCGTGACCAGCGGGGCGACGGTCCGCGCGGCGGCGGCCGCCGCCCACGCCACCGTCGCGATCGCGACGCCGACGGCCACGGCGTTGACCGCACCCGTGCCGCGCGTGGCGAACACGCCGGCGGCGATGGCGATCACCGTCGCGACGAGCAGCAGGTGCCACCCCCGCATGCCGCCGTCGCTGGCGGAGGCCACGGGGGCGGGCGGGCCCGGCTGGGCCGGTGCGCCCGATCGTCTCGGCTTGTCGGTCGTCTTGCGCGCCATCTGCATCCTCGGCCTGCTCCGGACCCTGCTAGCTGGTGCTCGCCTCGGCCGGGACGCGGGCGAGGGCGAACGCGAACGCGCGCTCGGGCAGGAGCGCGATCCCGGTGCCCAGCACGAGGATCCCGAACCCGGCCCAGATCCAGTTCACCAGCGGCGTGACCACCACCTGGAGGCTCATCGATTGATCGTTGACGTCGTAGGCCGGCATCACCAGGTACAGGTCTTCAGCCGCCGTGCGGCGGATGGCCACCTCGGTGGTCGGCTGCTCCTCGTGCTTGCGGAAGAACCAGCGCGCCGGGTACATCGTGCCGATGGCCTGGCCGTCCTCGGCCACGGTGACGTGGCCCGTCACCATCTGCTTCTGCCCGTCGTCGGTGACCTTGACGCCGTTGTTCTTCACCGTGAAGTGGCGCACCGTGGCCTCCTGGCCGAGCGTCAGCAGGACCTGCTGGTCGGTCTTGAAGCCCTCGCCGGCGAACCCGAGATACATCAGCACGATGCCGAGGTGCACGATGTAGCCGCCGTACCGCCGGCGCTCGCGCATCACGAGGCCGATGCCCGCCGTCAGGGCGTCGGTGCCGGTGGCGGCCCTGCGCACGCGGGCGCCCCGCACGAACTCCTGCGTGATCGCGGCCGCCACGAAGGCGCACAGCGCGAAGCAGATGCCCGAGGACCAGACGCGCACGCCGAGGCCCACGAAGATCGCGGTCACCGCGGCCATGAACACCACGGGCCACAGGAACGACTCCCGCAGGTTGGCGAGCGTCGAGCGCCGCCACGCGAGCAGCGGCGCCACGCCGGTCAGCAGCAGCAGGACGAGGCCGATCGGCGTCATCCAGCGGTTGAAGAACGGCGGGCCCACCGTGAGGCGGTTCCCCGTGAGCGCCTCGCTCATCGTCGGGAACATCGTGCCGAACAGCACCAGCATCGCGGCGATGAGGAGAATCCAGTTGTTGGCGACGAACGCCGCCTCGCGGGACATCCAGGAATCGAGGTCGTAGCGCGGCTTGAGCAGCGGCAGCCGCCGGATCACCCAGGCGAAGCTGAACAGGAGGATGGCCACCATGAACACGGTGAACATCCACGTCAGCGTGCGATCCTCGCCGAACGCGTGCACCGACTGCACGATGCCCGATCGCGTCATGAACGTGCCGAAGATCGTCAGGAAGAACGTGACGATGACGAGCGACACGTTCCAGACCTTCAGCATGCCCCGGCGCTCCTGCACGATGACGGAGTGCAGGAAGGCCGACGCGGTGAACCACGGCAGCAGGCCCGCGTTCTCCACCGGGTCCCAGCCCCAGTAGCCGCCCCAGCCGAGTTCCTCGTACGCCCAGATCATGCCGAGCGTCAGCCCGAGGCTCAGGAACAGCCAGCTCACCATCGTCCAGCGGCGCACGGCGCGCAGCCACGAGTCGTCCAGGTGCCCGGTGATGAGCGCCGCCATGCCGAACGCGTACGGGATGGTCATGCCCACGAAGCCGATGTAGAGGCTCGGCGGGTGCACGACCATGTAGATGTTCTGCAGCAGCGGGTTCAGCCCGCGCCCGTCCTGCGGCGCCTGCACCAGGAACGTCTCGAACGGGTTCTTGTGGACGATCATCATGAACAGGAAGAACAGCTGCACCGCCGAGATGATCGCCACGACGTACGGAATCAGCTCGCGGTGCCGGTCGCGGTTGACGTACACCGCCAGCGCCCCGAACATCGCGAGCAGGAAGACCCAGAACATGATCGAGCCGTCGAGCCCGCCCCAGTACGAGGTCAGCTTGTAGAACAGCGGCTGCGCCAGGTCCGAGTAGTGCTGGACGTATTTGATCGTGTAGTCGTCGGTGAGGAAGGCGTGGACGATGACCGCCGAGGCCACCGTCATGAGGGCCGCGGACAGGTAGAACGCCCCGACGCCGCTCTCAACGAGGCTGCGGGATCCGCGCCTCGCACCCGCGATCGACGCCGCGACCGCGTACGCCGACACGACCAGCGTCGCCATCAGGAGGAACGAGCCGAGAGAGGCCATATGTCACCTGCACCTACCAGGGGCCGCCGGCGGCCGTTCCCCGTCGGGCACGGCGCGCAAGCGGGTAGGGTTGCTGTTGAACGCGGGAGAGGATCGCGGCGGCTGCACCCCGGCCCCACGTCAGGCGCCGGGGCCGTTCAGCCCTTTCTTCGCCTCGTACTTGGACGGGCATTTCGCCATCACACCGTTCGGCGCCACGTGGAAGCCGTCGGCGGCAAGCCGGCCCTTCAGCACGACTTCCGAGTCATCCTTGAAGGTGTCCGGCACGATCCCGGTGTAGGTGGCGTCGACGACGGAACCCTTGCTCTGGACCTTGAACCGGTACTCGAGCGAGTCCCGCTTCCGGAGGATGGAGTCCTTCACCACGAACCCGTGGAGCTGGAGGTTCTTCCCCTGCCAGGCCTCGGGGTTGACCATCACCTCGTCGACGTGTTTGTAGAACTCGGTGCCCTCGCTGAGCGTCGAGTAGAGAAGTCCGCCCAGGGCGAGGACCAGGACGAGGCTCGTGATTCCGATCTTGACGGCTTTCTGTTTCATAAGCAGGCAGTTACGGGCAGTAAGACCCCCAAAACAGAATACCCTCACCCGCCTGCCCGGTCAAACGGCGCCGGCTCGCGCCAGCTCGCCGCGCGCGCGGGGTCGCCGGGAGGGAACCCCTCCGCTTCGAGCAGGGCCCGCACGGCACCCACCGGCAGCCCGACGACGTTGCTGTAGGAGCCCTCGACGGCTTCAACGAATCGCGATGCCAGCCCCTGCACGCCGTACGCGCCGGCCTTGTCGCGGGGCTCGCCGCTGGCGACGTACCAGTCGATCTCGGCAGGCGATACCGTCCGGAAGCGAACCCGGGTGTCGACAACGGCCGACGACTCCCGTCCGCCGCGCACGAGCACGACGCCCGTCAGCACGTCGTGCGTGCGTCCCGAGAGCAGCCCCAGCATGCGCCTGGCATCGTCGTCGTCCGACGGCTTGGCCAGCATCCGGCCGTCGATTACCACGGTCGTGTCGGCCGCGAGCACGGTGTCGCCGGGGTGCCGGGCGGCAATCGCCCGGGCCTTCAGCGCGGCCACGCGGAGCACGTACGCGCGCGGCGGTTCGCCGGCGAGTTCGGATTCGTCGACACGGGCCGGCTCGACGTCGAAGGCGTAGCCCGCATCGGCGAGCAGGCTCATCCGCCTGGGCGACGCCGACGCGAGGATCAGGCGCATCCTGGAATGATACACTTGCGGTCCCGCGGAGTTGACTCGAGCGCCATGGAGCCTGTCCAGTCCCTGCTGTCGAGCGTCGTCGCCCGCCTGGTGCGGCCGGCTCCCCTCTCTGCGGAGAAGGTGGCGTTCGCCTGGCGCGCGGCGGTCGGCCCGGCCGTCTCGCGGGTGACGCGGGTGAGGCTCTCCGGTCTGCTCGGCGTACTCGAGGTCATCGTCGACGACGATCGGTTCGGCGATGAACTGGCGCGCTCGGCGCCCGTGGTGCTCAGCCGGCTGCAGGCGCTGCTCGGCGCCGATGCCATCGACCGCATCGACCTGAAACGGCCCGGCAAGCCGCCGGCCCGCCGCCGGCGGACAGGGGCCCGGCCGGGGCCCGGAAGACAGAAGGGAGTCGCGTGATGATCAGGACCGTTGGCGTCATTGGCGCGGGCACGATGGGCAGCGGCATCGCCCAGGTGTTCGCCCAGGCCGGGTTCCAGGTCCTCGTACAGGACCTCGCTCAGCCTGCGCTCGATCGAGGCAGGGCCGCCATCGAGAAGAGCCTCGCGAAGTTCGTCGAGAAGGGCAAACTCGACGCCGGGGCGCGCGACGCGGCCCTTGGGAGGCTCGCGTTCACCACCAGCCTCGACGGGTTCGCCGAGGCGGACTACGTCGTCGAGGCCGCGTTCGAGGACCGCGACACCAAGCGCGCGCTGTTCGCGACGCTCGACGGGCTGGCGCGGCCCGGCGTCATGCTGACCTCGAACACCTCCTCGATCTCCATCACGACGCTGGCTGCCGCAACCAGGCGGCCTGAGCTCGTGCTCGGCATGCATTTCATGAACCCGGTGCCGCTCATGACGCTGGTCGAACTGGTGCGCGGCCAGGCCACGTCGGTCGAGGCGATGGCCACGGCCACTGGACTCTGCGGCACGCTCGGCAAGACGCCCGTCGAGGCGGCCGACTACCCCGGCTTCATCGCGAACCGCATCCTGATGCCGATGATCAACGAGGCCGTCTACGCGGTGATGGAAGGCGTTGGCACGCCGGAAGCCATCGACACCGTCATGAAACTCGGCATGAACCACCCGATGGGCCCGCTCACGCTCGCGGACTTCATCGGCCTCGACGTGTGCCTCGCGATCCTCGACGTGCTCCACGACGGCCTCGGCGACCCGAAGTACCGCCCCTGTCCCCTGCTGAAGCGCATGGTGGCGGCGGGACACCTGGGACGGAAGAGCGGGAAGGGGTTCTACAGCTACTAGATCCGGGGCTCGGGATTCGGGATTCGGGATTCGGACGGCGTGCTGCAGCGCTGCGCACCTCCGGTGCCCGCGGTCCTCTGGCGGCGGAGCCAGAATGCCGCTGCGGCAACCGGGCCGAGGATGAGGACTTCGCGGACAACCGAGACCGCGTTCTTGAGGATGAACTCGTCGGGCTTCCAGTAGCGGCGGGACACCTCGGCGAACAGGTCGATCCCGGAGTAGTAGTAGGCCGTCGACACCGGCCAGAGAGCCATCACTCCTCTCGGCGTGTTCGAGTCACGCCCGAGCCAGTCGAGGGCGACGTGGCTGGCGACGGCGAGGCCGCAGGTCAGCCCGAAGACGAGCCCGGGCAGGCCGAACGCCCGCGCGATGGCGCCGCAGGCAACGGCCGCGACGGCCACCGCCCCGGCACTGTGGGTGAGCGTGCGGTGACTGGCGAACAGGATGTCGAGGTCTGGGGCGAGCGCGAGGACCGCGCAGGCCAGGACGAGCGGCGTGAGCACGGGCGCGGCGGCGGGGCCGCTTCCGGACGCGCGAGCCCGCATCTGTAGGGGTTCGAGCGCCTCTGCCGCCCACGCGACCGCGAGGCCGGCGACGACATGGCCTGCTGGGCTCGGCATCGAGCCAACGTAGCAGTCTCTGCCACCGTGCTGCAAGCCCGAGAGGCAGATTCTGCAACGACTCGCGATTGGGGCGAAAGTCAACATCGCCGCAAAGTGCTGATAATAAAAGGCTAGCGTGCCTTCTGGCGTTGATTTTCGCTTGACTTGAATCCGGCACGCATCTAGAATCAAGAGGATTCGCCCGCACGAAGATCAAGGAGAGCACATGGCTGTTGACGACCGAACGGAGCGCATGAAAGCCCTGGACGTCGCGTTGTCCCAAATCGAGAAGCAGTTCGGCAAGGGTTCGATCATGCGCATGGGCCAGAAGGGCGCCATCCTCCCGGTGGACTCGATTCCGACCGGCGCCGTGAGCCTCGACTACGCCCTGGGCATCGGCGGCATGCCGCGCGGCCGCGTGGTCGAGATCTTCGGGCCCGAGTCGTCGGGCAAGACGACGCTGGCGCTGCAGCTCATCGCGGAAGCGCAGAAACTGGGCGGGATGGCGGCCTTCGTCGACGCCGAGCACGCGCTCGACGCGGGGTACGCGCAGAAACTCGGCGTCGACGTCGACAACTTGCTGGTGTCGCAGCCCGACAACGGCGAGCAGGCACTGGAAATCGTCGAAGTGCTCGTGCGCTCCGGCGGCGTGGACGTCGTGGTGGTGGACTCGGTGGCCGCGCTCGTGCCGCGTGCCGAGATCGAAGGCGAGATGGGCGAAGCGCAGATGGGGCTGCAGGCACGCCTGATGTCGCAGGCGCTGCGCAAGCTCACCGGCGTCGTGTCCAAGTCGAAGACGTCGCTCGTGTTCATCAACCAGCTGCGCGAGAAGATCGGCGTCATGTTCGGGAGCCCCGAAACGACCACTGGCGGCCGCGCGCTGAAGTTCTACGCGTCGGTGCGGCTCGACATCCGGCGCATCGCGAGCATCAAGGACGGCGAGCAGGTCGTGGGCGGCCGCGTGCGCGTGAAGGTCGTCAAGAACAAGGTGGCGCCGCCCTTCCGCGAGGCCGAGTTCGACATCCTGTACGGCGAAGGCATCTCCAAGATGGGCGACCTGCTCGACCTCGCCGTCGACCGCAAGATCGTCGAGAAAAGCGGCACGTGGTTCTCGTTCGATGGCGAGCGCCTCGGCCAGGGCCGTGAGAACGCGAAGCAGTTCCTGAAGGACAACCCCGCCGCCTACAAGACGCTCGAGGGGCGGGTGCGGAAGGAACTCGGCC
>Ga0316603_10000486_pt1 | contig 20044 bp, 16 predicted proteins | sample OWC_soil_day10_n_FD_207649 | JGI IMG/M metagenome (GOLD analysis project Ga0316603, IMG submission 207649) | Wetland soil microbial communities from Old Woman Creek delta, Ohio, United States - OWC_soil_day10_noCT | ecosystem: Environmental > Terrestrial > Soil > Wetlands | place: USA: Ohio... | reverse complement strand
CTCAATCCCACAATTTCACCATTTACCAGATCGATATTCGCCGCTTGGGGTTCTTTGGGCAGACCGGGCATACGCATAATGCTTCCGGCAATTGCAACGATAAATTCAGCACCGTTGTTTAATACCAGTTCATTCACATGAAAATCAAAATCCCGGGCAACACCATAAGCACGTTCATCATCTGAAAACGAATACTGTGTCTTGGCAACGCAAACAGGATATTCGGCACCGCCCATTTCCAGAATTTTTGGTATCATCTTCAGTGCTTTTTCAGAGAATATTACTCTCCTTGCGCCATAAATCTTCTGGGCAATTTTTTCAACTTTTCGCTGAATAGTATCGGTGTCTTTGTATGTAAAGTGTATTGGTTTTTCGGTTTTTCCGGAAGTCATTTCCACTGCTTTCTGTGCCAGCTCCACAGCACCATCGCCTCCACGGGCAAATGCATCGTTCACAGCAAAACCAACATTCAGCGATTTACAATGCTCCCGCACCAGGTTAATTTCTTCCTCTGTATCAAAGTCATATTTATTGAATGAGACAAGAACCTGCTGACCGAATGATTTTAAATTCTCAATATGCTTGTCCATATTCTCAAAACCTTTCAAAAGACCTTCATTGTGAGGTAGTTTAATTTCTTTTATCGTTACGCCACCATGCATTTTCAAGGCTTGTGTAGTAACCACAAGTACCGACAAATCTGGCTGAATACCTGCTTTACGGCATTTTATATTCATGAATTTTTCAGCTCCCAGGTCAGCACCGAAACCGGCTTCAGTAACGACATATTCGCAAAAGTTCATTGCCATCTTGGTAGCAACAACCGAATTACAACCATGTGCTATATTTGCAAACGGTCCGCCATGAACAAATGCGGGAGTTCGCTCGGTAGTCTGCACCAGATTGGGATGCATGGCATCTTTTAGGAGTACAGCAATGGAGCCTGCAATGCCCAGATCTTTGACAGTAACCGGCTTACCCGAAAAAGTATATCCCAGGAGAATTTTCTCCAGTCGGCGTTTAAGATCATCTTCATTTTCAGCCAGACAAAGTATGGCCATAATCTCGGAGGCGGGGGTAATATCAAATCCTGTTTCGGCCGGAATGCCATTGGTGAGGCCTCCCAGACCCGTAACCACATTCCTCAAACTACGGTCATTAACATCCAGAACGCGCTTCCAGAGTACCTGTTTGATTCCGTCAGCCTGATCCTGATGATGATACATGTAGTTGTCCAACAGTGCCGCAATCATATTATTGGCCGAAGTAATGGCATGAAAATCGCCCGTGAAATGCAGATTAATATTCTCCATAGGCAATACCTGCGCATAACCACCACCGGCAGCGCCTCCTTTCATCCCGAAACAGGGACCCAGCGAAGGCTCACGAAGCGCGACGGCAGCAACTTTTCCAATTTTGTTTAATCCCAGGCTAAGCCCGATTGACACAGTAGTTTTCCCGATCCCGGCTTTGGTGGGAGTGATAGCGGTCACCAAAATCAGTTTGCTTTTTTTTATCTTTTTGCTGTCAATCAGACCGATTGGAATTTTGGCAATGTACGGTCCGAACGAAATGATGGATTCACGATGGATACCCAACTTATGAGCCACATTCTTTATTCTTTCGAGTTCTATTTCATGAGCGATTTCTATGTCCGATTTCATATATTTTGAATTTGACAGGTTAATAATTTACCATAAACAACAAAAGAGACCCGAAAAAAGTCTCTTTTGCAGGGAAATATTTGAAAAAAAATTATTCGGTGTAATCTTCCCATTTGGTATCGAGCATGTTACCGCTTTTGGCAAACTGCATGTGCATACCAAATCCGGCAGCCAGATTGACAGGAGTATGACCATTCTTTTCACCCAGTTTGAGGTAATCGTACATGAGCTGACGGTAAGCCGGATCAACACAGTTTTCGATAATGAGATGAGCGCGCTGAATGGGCGATTTTCCTCTCAGGTCGGCAATACCATGTTCGGTAATCAGCACTTTTACCGAATGTTCGGAGTGGTCGTTGTGAGAAACCATCGGTACAATAGCGCTGATTTTTCCGCCTTTAGCTGTAGATGGTGTTGTGAAAATGGAGAAATAGGCATTACGGGTAAAGTCTCCCGAGCCACCAATTCCGTTCATCATTTTGCTGCCAAGCACATGTGTGCTGTTTACATTTCCGAAAATATCGGCTTCGAGCGCTGTATTAATAGAGATCAGACCCAAACGACGTGCAATCTCTGGACTATTGGATATTTCCTGAGGACGAAGTACTATCTTATCACGGAAAAAGTCGAGATTATCATATACTTCTTTCAGCATATCGGGCGACACGGTAAGCGAACAACCGCTGGCAAATTTCACCCTGCCCTGTTTCATCAGATCAATAACAGAGTCCTGAATAACTTCGGTATACATTTCGAAAGCTGGAATATCCTTATTGGCACCAAGTGATGCTAATACTGCATTTGCAATATTACCCACACCGGACTGCAGAGGTAAAAATTCTTTCGGAATTCTATTCTGTTTCAATTCGGAAGCAAGGAAAGTCGCCACATTCTCACCAATACGGGCTGTAACTTCATCAACAGGAGTAAATCCGCCCACTTCATCCATCTGATTGGTATCAACAACACCGAGAATCTTTTTCGGATCCAACTTCAGCGTTGTAGTTCCAATTCGATCGGAGGGTGTATAAATCGGTATTTCGCGGCGTGATGGCGGATTGGAAGCTTCATAAATATCGTGAAATCCCTTCAATTCCTTCGGATGATAATGATTCCACTCCAGAATTATGTGTTCAGCCAGATTGACAATCGTAGGTGAGATACCTACACCGGCGGTAAGTACAACTTCTCCATCTGGCGTGAGGTCGCAAATTTCAAGGATAGCAAATTTTGGGGGAGCAATAAATCCATAGCGTAAACTCAGCGCCAGCGCGGACAGATGAAGGTCGTAATAAGCTACCTCACCACTGTTCAGGGCGTTTCGCATATCTTTGTTGGACTGATAAGGAGTTCTGAAATTCACAGCTTTCGCACGGGCGAGTGCTCCGTCGAGGGAATCGCCGGTTGAAGCGCCGGTGTACATTCCGATTTTAAACTCTTTTCCTTCGTTGTGAAATGCTGTTGCACGGTTAGCGATAGCGGTAGGTACTACTTTCGGGCAACCTGCTGCGGTAAATCCGCTGAAACCGACAATGTCCCCATTGTTGATGAAAGCTGCTGCCTCATCAGCGGACATAAATCTGAAATTGTTTTGCATAATATGATTTTTTACCTGAAAATTAATTCTTTTTTGAAAACGCAAAATTACCAAAATTATTCCAACAATCAAACAATCAGTAAATATCAAACATAAGATATACTCGTGATCATCCAATGTTGAAAGAACCTTCAATAATCATAAAATAAATTTATAAAATATAAATTTGAAAGAATAATTGATGATATTTGTAGATAGAAAAAAACTATTCAGTAATACAAAATAACAACATAAAAAATTACGACTATGAATTCAAATGACATCCGGAATTTAGAACCCAAAGCCTTGTGGGAAAATTTCCACGGAATCACACAGGTTCCTCGTCCCTCCGGCAAAAAGGAACAAATCGGTAAATATCTCGAAGATTTTGGTAAATCGCTGGGACTGGAAACCCTTCGTGATGAAATTGGCAATGTGCTGATACGCAAACCGGCCACACCGGGTATGGAAGACCGCAAAGGAGTTATTCTTCAGGCTCACATGGATATGGTTCCTCAAAAAAACAGCCATATTAACCACGACTTTGAAAAAGATCCCATCCAAACGCACATCGATGGTGAATGGGTGACTGCCAACGAGACAACTCTCGGCGCCGATAATGGTATCGGGGTAGCAGCCGCCATGGCAATAATGCAATCGACGGGTGTAGCTCATCCGGCTATTGAAATGTTTATCACCGTGGACGAAGAAACCGGCATGTTCGGTGCATTCGGTCTTGAACCCGGTTTTCTGAAAGGCGACATACTTATCAATATGGACTCCGAAGATGAAGGCGAACTCTATGTAGGCTGCGCCGGTGGAATTGATGCCGATATTACATTCAAATACAAAGAAGTGGAAGTACCCGAAGGAGATGTTGCTTTCAAACTTTCGCTCACCGGGCTGAAAGGTGGTCACTCGGGGGTAGATATTAACCTGCAACGAGCCAATGCCAACAAGTTAATGTTCCGTTTTCTGAAAGAAGCAGTTGCCGAATATGATGTTCGTCTTTGCTGTATTGAAGGCGGCACACTACGCAATGCCATCCCACGCGAAGCCTTTGCTGCCATTACTATTCCCGAAGAAGGTGTTGACGAGCTGATGGAACTGATTGATGAATATGAAACTCTTTTCCTTACAGAATTCGAAGGCGTGGAAGATGGAATTAGCTTTACTGCCGAACGAACAGACAAGGTAAAATCATTAATGCCCGAGGAAGTTCAGGATGACCTGATTAATGCCATCACAGCCTGTCCGAACGGCGTTTACCGCTTTATACCCGAAGTTCCCGATGTAGTGGAAACTTCCAACAACCTGGCAATCGTTCGTTCCGAAGGTAATACAATTTCAGTTAGCTGCCTGATACGCAGTTCGGTGGAAAGCCGCAAGGAAGAACTGGCATCAATGGTGGAAAGTGTGTTCGCTCTGGCAGGTGCCAAAGTGGAATTCAAGGGTGGTTATCCCGGTTGGAAACCCAACCTCGACTCTCCTATTCTGAAAGAGATGACAAATATCTACGAAAAGAATTTCGGCAAAACTCCCCGAATCATGATTATCCATGCCGGACTTGAGTGCGGAATTCTGGGACGGAATTATCCTGACATGGATATGATTTCATTCGGTCCGACCATCCGGTTCCCGCATTCTCCGGCCGAAAAAGTCAACATCCCGACCGTTCAGAAATTCTGGGATTTCCTGCTTCTCACACTGGCTAACATCCCTAAAAAATAATCAACACTAATAAACCATCAGGTTTCTGCCGCATAAGTTTATGTGGCAGAAGCTTGATATTGCTTTTTTAGAATCACAAACAACATGAAACGACTACTTGCTTATTCCCTGATGCTTTGTATGACAGCATCACTGGCAGCCCAAAACTACAACGATACCACATTTAATTTCACTGTAATAAAAGAAAACAAAATTACATCCGTAAAAAATCAGGCAAGCAGCGGCACCTGCTGGTCATTTTCCGGAATGGCATTCTTCGAATCGGAATTGCTCCGCATGGGTAAACCTGCCGTTGATTTATCCGAAATGTTCGTTGTGCATCGCTCCTACACCGACAAAGCTGAAAAATATCTCCGGATGAACGGAACCAACAACTTTGCCGGAGGCGGATCATTCTACGATGATGTGTATGTACTGAAAAATTATGGTATTGTGCCCGACTCGTTGATGAACGGACTGAACTACGGAGAAACCAAGCACAATCACGGCGAACTGGATGCACTTACAAGTGCCTTTATGACTACAATGGTAAAAAATCCGAACAAAACAATTTCCACAGCCTGGAAACCGGCATTCGAAGGAATTCTGAATGCATATCTGGGTAAACTGCCCGCTGAATTTACTGTAAACGGGAAAAAATATACTCCGGTAAGTTATGCGAACTCTCTGGGATTAAATATGGACGACTACGTTTCTATTACTTCATTTACACATCATCCGTTTTACACAAAATTTGCCATTGAGATACCCGACAACTGGCGCTGGGCCGAATCATATAATATCCCGCTCGATGAATTTGTCCGGATTTTCGATTATGCAGTTGAAAATGGTTACACCGTTGCCTGGGGATCCGATGTAAGCGAAAAAGGATTTACCCGCAACGGCATCGGAATACTTCCCGAAACAAAAGCCGAAAACCTCAACGGCAGCGATCAGGCAAAATGGGTTGGTAAACAAAAAGATATGAAGTTCGACATCAAAGGACCGATGATCGAAGAAAAAATAACTCAGGAAAGCCGTCAGAAAGGTTTTGACAATTATCAAACCACAGATGACCACGGCATGCTCATTTACGGAACAGCCAAAGATCAGAACGGTACACCGTATTATATGGTCAAAAATTCATGGGGAACCGACAACAAGTACAAAGGCACCTGGTATGTGAGCAAACCTTTCGTGATGAGTAAAACCATCAACATACTAGTTCACAAAGATGCAGTACCAAAAGATATCCGCAAAAAACTGGGAATTTAATCCGGCTATACATTAAACTTATACAAGGCACAGCAAATCTTCAACTGCTGTGCCTTATTTTTTTAAATGTCTTTCAGCATCCAGACATTGCAACCCGGGTGGGTCGTTTTTCCCAGTGATTTTTCGAGGTATCGGAACCCGTATTTTTCATACAGCGAAACGGCAATATTAAATTCGGGAAGACTTTCGATATAAATACTTTGATAACCAAATTCGCGCGCAGAACCGATAGTTCTTTCCATCAAGGCTTTACCAATTCCTTTGCCACGGGCTGAAGCAGCGAGGTAAAACTTGACAAGTTCTACCGTTCCTTCGGGCAGTTCATCGCCGGGAAATAAGCCGCAACATCCCAGCACCTTTCCATCCGCTTCTGCCACCCAGAGCACAGATTTTTCTTTCCTGAAAAGTGAAAACAAATCGTCGGTAGTGGGGTCTTCGTAAACGGTTCCGGCAGTTGGCGCACCGAAATCATGAAAACACCGACGAATGATGGTTGCCAGGAGTTGATTGTCGGATGGCTGTATGGGTCTGATAATCAGCATTGCGTTCTTATTTTTTTCAAAAATAAAAAAAGTTGCCGGATTGTCGGCAACTTTCATTCAAATTTGTAGTAATCACTTTCGTGTAATTCCTCTTATTCTTTCGCAGGCTTATACATTGAATCTGAAATGCATGATATCGCCATCCTGAACGACGTATTCTTTGCCTTCCACATTCATTTTTCCGGCTTCCTTGCAGGCGGCTTCCGATTTCAGTGCAATAAAATCACTGTATTTGATTACTTCGGCACGGATAAATCCCTTCTCAAAGTCGGTGTGAATAACTCCGGCGCACTGTGGCGCTTTCCACCCGTGGTGATAGGTCCATGCACGAACTTCGTCGGGACCGGCGGTGAGGAATGTTTCGAGATGCAGCAGGTGATAAGCTGCCTTGATCAGGCGATTTACTCCGGATTCCTGTAATCCGATTTCTTCTAAAAACATCTGCCGTTCTTCGTAGGTTTCAAATTCGGCAATCTCAGATTCTATTTTTGCTGCCACAACAAGTATTTCGGCATTCTCATCGCGGGTAGCTTCACGCACGGCATCCACGTATTTGTTACCGTTTACGGCGCTGGCTTCGTCCACATTGCATACATACATGATAGGCTTGGAAGTCAGCAGGTACAGATCCTTTGCCATCTTCGCGTCATCTTTGTTGTCGAAAGTGACAGTACGAGCCGAATTGCCTTTCATCAAGGCATCGCGTATTTGAGAAAAAACATGAAATGCACGTAAAGCTTCTTTGTCTCCACCGGTTTTGGCCTGCTTTTCCACTTTATTGATGCGGGCTTCGATGGTTTCAAGATCTTTGATCTGCAGCTCGGCATCAATGATTTCCTTGTCGCGAACCGGATCAACCGTTCCGTCAACGTGTGTTACATTATCGTCGTCGAAACAACGGAGTACGTGAAGAATAGCATCTGTTTCGCGGATATTGGCCAGAAATTTATTTCCAAGTCCTTCACCCTTGCTGGCACCTTTTACCAGTCCGGCAATATCCACTATTTCCACTGTTGTCGGAATAATTTTTTTTGGATTAACGAGTTCAGCCAGTTTGTTCAGGCGTTCGTCGGGTACGGTGATGACACCCACATTGGGTTCGATGGTACAGAATGGAAAGTTAGCTGCCTGCGCCTTGGCATTGGAAAGACAGTTGAAAAGGGTTGATTTCCCTACGTTGGGAAGACCAACTATACCGCATTGTAATGACATTTTGAGTGAGGTTTAGTTCGCTTTACTTATGATATGAAGCATTATGTGCCAGTACATCAGCAAGCCTGTAATTAATATTATTTGCCTGCAAAGATACTAGAAAAACTGTCTATCCCCAAATCTGCTCAATCACTTTGGGGAAATGTTCGTATTCAAGAGCATGCACTTTGGCTGCAATATCTTCGCAAGTATCGGTTGGCAAAACCTCACATAAAGCCTGAAAAATCACATTACCTTCATCGTAATTTTCGTTTACATAATGTATTGTAATACCACTTTCAGTATCGCCCTGTTCTTTCACAGCTTTATGAACACGTTCACCATACATTCCTTTACCTCCGTATTTTGGCAGTAAGGCTGGATGAATATTGATAATTCTGTGTGGATAAGCTTTAATTATTTCAACGGGAACCTTCAGCAAAAACCCGGCTAAAACAATAGCATAAATATCGTACGATTTCAAGACTTCAAGTATTTTATCACCGGCTTCAAATTCCTGTTTCGAGAAAGTCAGCGATGGAACATTCAGGTTTTTAGCCCTTTCGTGAATAAACGCATCCGGTTTGTTGGAAAGAATAACCGGAAATTTGAGTTCAGCAGAACCGGCAAAATAGCGGATGATATTTTCAGCATTAGACCCTGAACCCGAAGCAAATATGGCAATATTTTTTGGCATAGCAGGAATGATTTTATGCTCATTTCACTTAAAAATGTGCAATAAATTGCTTTTTTTAGAAAAAATGTGCGGTGGTTTAATGAAATTTTCTTTACTTTGCAACCGCAAATTTATAAAACAAATTTTATTTAATAACTAAAAAGCAAAATTATGTCAGAAGTTGCAGAAAAAGTAAAAGCTATTATTGTAGATAAATTGGGTGTTGACGAAGCTGATGTTGTTGAAACAGCCAGTTTTACCAATGACCTTGGTGCAGATTCTCTGGACACAGTTGAATTGATCATGGAATTCGAAAAAGAATTCGGTGTTTCTATTCCTGACGAAGAAGCTCAAAAAATTACAACTGTTGGCGATGCTATCGCTCACGTAGAAGCTTTGAAAAAATAATTCAATTCCTAAAAGTAAAATTTTATGGAATTAAAAAGAGTTGTAGTAACTGGCGTCGGTGCCGTTACCCCTTTAGGACTGACTGCCGCGGAAACGTGGCAGAATGTCTTATCCGGGAAAAGCGGCGCTGCCCCAATTACTTATTTTGACCCCTCAAAACACAAAACCAGATTTGCCTGCGAGGTAAAAGGTTTTGATCCTCAGAAATATTTCGATCGCAAGGAAGCGAGAAAAATGGATCTTTACGCTCAGTACGCCATGGTAGCAACCGCTGAAGCCATTGAAAACAGTGGCATTGATCTGGAAGCTATAGACAAAGACGAAGTGGGTGTGGTTTTTGCTGCAGGTATTGGTGGTATCAGTACTTTCGAACAGGAAGTGGGATACTATTATTCAAATCTGGAGCAAGGTCCCAAATTCAATCCATTTTTCATTCCCAAAATGATTTCGGACATAGCTGCCGGACAGATTTCCATTCAATATGGTTTTCACGGACCTAATTTCTCGACAGCCTCTGCGTGTGCTTCGTCCAACAATGCGATCATTGATGCATTCAACCTGATCAGGTTGGGAAAAGCCAATATAATATTTGCTGGAGGAGCTGAAGCTGCCATTACCCCTGCGGGAGTTGGCGGATTCAACGCGCTTACAGCCCTATCAACACGTAATGACGATCCTGAAGGTGCTTCAAGGCCATTCAGTCTGAGCCGCGACGGATTTGTCATGGGTGAAGGTGCCGGCTGCCTGATGCTTGAGGAACTTGAACATGCCAAAGCCCGTGGTGCAAATATTCTTTGTGAAATAGCAGGTACGGGTTTATCAGCCGATGCTTACCACCTTACCGCAACACACCCTGAAGGGCTTGGAGCGATGCTGGTAATGAAAAGAGCACTTGCAGAAGCCGGAATGAAACCTGAAGATATTGATTATATCAATGTGCACGGAACTTCTACACCAGTAGGAGATATCTCGGAGTCAAAGGCTATTAAGGAAGTGTTTGGCGAATATGCATATAAACTGAATATCAGTTCCACAAAATCGATGACAGGTCACCTGCTGGGTGCTGCCGGAGCCGTGGAAGCTGTAATCTCAATTTTTTCGATACTGAACAACGTAGTTCCTCCGACAATTAACTTCAATGAGGGAGATGAAGATCCTGAAATTGATTACAAACTGAATTTCACTTTCAACAAAGCACAACAGCGTACTGTTGATGCTGCCTTGTCAAATACTTTTGGATTTGGCGGTCATAATGCAAGTGTCATATTCAAAAGATACGAAAAATAAGTTGAGACTGAACTTCTTAAATATGAAAAGGCTCTTTTCCAAAAAACGGAAAGAGCCTTTTTTGTCTTTTTTCAAAGTTTTGGGATTTTACCCCCGAAATATTGAATACTATCAGCTTGCCGTCAGACATAAATCAATATCTATACAAGATCCGAAGGGCAGATTTCTGAACAACGAAAGACTTGAATTTTTAGGAGACACCGTACTAAATTCAATTATTTCGGATATACTCTATCATCGGTACCCTGATGAAAATGAAGGGTTTCTGACTAACGCCCGTTCAAATCTTGTAAAACGAGACTCGCTCAATGAGTTATGTGTCCGCACCGGCCTTGACCAACTCCTGATTACCATCAAGCATTTAAATCCGGATAAAAGCAATAACATCTATGGAAACGCGCTCGAAGCGTTGATTGGCGCCATTTATCTTGATTATGGTTATGAGAAATGCGGGGAATTTATCCGCAAACGACTTTTCGTTTCGTTCGACATACTGAAAAAAACAGCCGAAGGAGATGAAAATTACAAATCAAAACTGCTCGAATGGACACAAAAAAATAGACTGGAGGCAGAATTCAGAATTGACGCGGATACAGTTGACGCGTATAATCAACATACTTTTCGCACCCAATTATTGATTGAAGGAATTGTGGTAAGCGAGGGTGTAGGTGCAAGCAAGAAAGAATCACAACAACATGCTTCTGCAGCGGCCTTTCAACTCATCAACAATAGCCCCGGTTTTGTGGACAAAATAATGGACAAAGCAAACCATAATGTGACGACAAATTAATTTTGATCAGAACATTATTAACAAACAATGTGTTTATTCATATAGTCCGGTATTTTTTGAGGATAAACCTTCATAAAAACAAAATCCGGAAAAATACATCAACAATGAATCCAAAACAATTATCAAGCCTGATAGGCACGCAAGCAAAAAAATTCGGAGAGAAAACAGTTTTATACGACAGAGCAGAAATTACTGATCCGTGGAAAGCAATCAGCTGGAACGAGATGAGCCTGAAAGTTGATATAGCAGCAAAAAGTTTTCTCGAACTTGGAGTAAAAGATCAGCAACGAGTTGCTCAGTTTTCGCAAAACAAAGCTGAAAATCTGATCATAGATTTCGCGCTTTTTTCACTGCGTGCCGTTATGATTCCCATCTACCCCACTTCTACAGTACAACAAGTTGAATTTATTGTAAACGATGCAGAAATTGAATACATGTTTATCGGCGACCAAAAGCAATATGATGTTGCAGTAGAAGTACTCATAACTTCGGGAACTTTGAAAATGCTTATAGCCTTTGAAAAGGATGTAGTATTCTCTGTTCCCGAAAAATCGATGTATTACGATGAATTTCTTGCCATCGGTGAAAAATCGACACGTATGGATGAGGTGGAAAAACTCCGTGATCAACTGAACGAAAAAGATTATGCCAATATTCTGTATACATCAGGAACCACCGGCAATCCTAAAGGCGTGATTATGACCCACGAGATGTTCAATGAAGGAATGCGTATTCATACCATGCGGTTGAACTCGATGAACGATCAGGATATTTCATTAGCATTTCTTCCTCTTACACACGTTTTTGAACGTACATGGTGTTACTTCCTGCTCTTCACAGGAGCTACCAATTACATCAACCATCGTCCGGCAGAAATACAACAAACCATCAGGGATGTTCGTCCTACACTGATGTGCGCCGTTCCACGTTTTTGGGAAAAAGTATATATTGGCGTTCAGGAAGTACTCAACAATTATTCTCCGTTCATGCTGGGAGTTGTTACGTGGGCCATAGCCGTAGGGAAAAAACACAATATTGACCATTTACGAATTGGCAAAAAGCCAGATGTCTGGTTAAATCTGCGATATAAGATGGCCGACTCGCTGGTATTTTCGAAAGTAAAAAAGACGCTTGGGCTTGAGAACGCAAAAATACTTCCGGTTGCAGGCGCGAAACTTTCAGACGATATTGCCATGTTTTTCCGAAGCATTGGAGTTCCGATTGTTTACGGTTATGGTCTGACAGAAAGTACAGCCACGGTTAGTTGTTTCGAAGAACAATATCAAATCGGAACTGTAGGCTCAATTATGCCCGATGTTCAGGTAAAAGTAGGGACTGACAACGAAATTCTACTGAAAGGTAAAACCATTACCCCAGGTTACTACAACAATCCGGAAGCAAATAAAAAATCGTTTACCGAAGACGGTTGGTTTAAAACCGGTGATGCCGGTAAGATAGAAAACAACAGGATAATACTGACCGAACGTCTGAAGGATTTATTCAAGACATCGAACGGAAAATACATTGCTCCCCAGGAAATAGAGACCCGTCTGGGCACCGATAAATATATTGAGCAGGTTGCAGTCATCGGAGACGAACGCAACTATGTGACAGCCATCATAGCACCTTCAATTCCGGCACTCGAAGCCTTTGCAAAAGAACACGACATCGCTTATAAAGACAAGGATGAGTTGTTGCTGTTGCCTGAAATCTATTCGCTGATGGAACAAAGAATCGCTGTTGCCCAGAAAGGAATGGCCCCTTACGAAATAATAAAAAAATTCACTCTGATTAAAATTCCGTTCACCATCGAAGCAGGCGAACTGACCAACACGCTGAAAATACGCCGTGCAGTCGTACAACAGAAATACAAAGCACAGATTGACGCGATGTATAAATAAGAGATTAATCAAGGGCTATCTGCACATTTAGCAACTTAAGTTTCACTTGTACACATTACAAAAAAATAGTACTTTTGCAAAATAATTTAATCACGAAACAAACTAAATAAAAAATAATCAATATGGTAAGTTACAAAGAACTCGGACTGGTTAACTCCAAAGAGTTATTCAAAAAAGCAATTGAAGGAAAGTATGCAATTCCTGCTTTCAACTTCAACAATATGGAACAAATGCAGGCAATTATTGCTGCATGTGTAGAAACAAAATCACCTGTAATTCTTCAGGTTTCGAGCGGTGCACGCAAATATGCCAATCAGACATTACTTCGCTACATGGCTCAGGGTGCTGTAGAATATGCTAAAGAACTCGGATATGCAATTCCTATCGTTCTTCACCTGGACCACGGTGACAGTTTTGAATTGTGCAAAAGCTGTATCGACTATGGCTTTTCTTCAGTAATGATTGACGGTTCACACCTGTCTTACGAAGAAAACATCGCTCTGACTAAAAAAGTAGTTGAATACGCTCATGCTCACGACGTTACTGTAGAAGGTGAACTTGGAGTATTGGCCGGTGTAGAAGACGAAGTATCGGCAGAACATCACACATATACCGAACCAGACGAAGTAGTGGATTTTGTTACAAGAACCGGAGTTGACTCTCTGGCAATTTCTATCGGAACATCACACGGAGCAAACAAATTCACACCAGAACAATGCACCCGCGACGAAAACGGACGTCTCGTTCCACCACCACTTCGTTTCGATATTCTTGAAGAAATCGAAAGACGCATCCCGGGTTTCCCGATTGTACTTCACGGATCTTCTTCAGTTCCACAGGAATATGTTGAAACTATCAACAAATATGGCGGTGCCCTGAAAGATTCAATCGGTATTCCCGAAGAACAACTCCGTCACGCTGCTGCTTCAGCTGTTTGCAAAATCAACATTGACTCTGACGGTCGTCTGGCTATGACAGCTGCCGTTCGCGAAATGTTTGCCAACAAACCTGCAGAATTTGACCCCCGCAAATACCTGGGTCCTGCCCGCGACGAACTGAAAAAACTGTATATGCACAAAACTCAGAATGTATTGGGAAGTGCTGGTAAAGCATAATACTACATTGCTGTAAAACAAAAGAACTGTTTCCTTTCAGGGAAACAGTTCTTTTGTTTTTAAATGATATTAGAAGGTAACCAGTAGTGATTTTAAAAGTAAAAGAGCCTGTCCGTATAATCGGGACAAGCTCTTGTTTACTACAAACTATATACTTGTTTTAATTATTCTCTATCAGGTATACTTTTTATAATATTACTTTAGCGGTACGATTACCTACTTTAACGAATGTAACACCTTTGGCATTCACCGGTAATACATTGTTTCCGTTGACTGTAACAGCGCTCAGTACTTTCTGACCAACAGTGTTGTAAACTTCAACAGATTGTCCAGCTTCAGCTTCGAAATTGATTTTTCCATTGGCGGCAAATATCTTCAGATTTTCTTTTGCAGTACTTACACCGGTTGAAACCATTTCGGCAAGGCTACGGGGAATAAACTGTGCGGTAGTGTTGTAAACAAGCACCACACCCACCATATCCTGAGCATTTGTCGGGATTGACTGTCCGATATAATCCAGATCGGAATACTGTGTACGAAGAACCGGATTAGTAGCGCTATTCAGATTGTGGTTTTTTCCAGACTGGAACAATCCTGTTCCTCCGTCAATATCGCTGATGGTTACACCCGAAACCTTTACAAGTTCGGCTTGATGACTAATCAGATCGCCCAGCATGAGAGACAACGGAGTGATTACATGGCCGGAAGAAGTGGCTGCTCCCGGATCGGCAACCGGTGTGAACTGCAACATATTGCTATAAATAGCCAGTGTTCCGATAATACCGGTAATTCCATCACCCAGATTATAAGTAGTTGTAATTTTCTTCGAAACATCATCTATCAGAATAGCTCCTGTAGCATCCTGAATATATTTGGCATTACGGGTTGAAGACTGAAGAGTCAGCACCGCTTCACCGGTCAGTTTATAAGCTTCGGTGGATGGAAGAGTTATGGAACGTAATCCGGCTATATTTGGGATTTCTGTTGCAGATGCCATAGTATAAGTCGCAGAAACTATAGTACTGGGGCCTTTCCCGGTTTCATAAGCGATTGCTTTTACGGTAGTAGTAGTACTTACAGTTATTGGTTCGGTGTAAGGTGTACTTTTATTGGTTGGATCAGTTCCGTTAGTTGTGTAATAAATGGATGCACCTGATCCGGCAGTAATGGATACAGCTATGGGTACGTAGATATTACCAGAAGCAGGAATTATAGCCGGTATTTGAGAAACTGGCAAACCACCATTATCTGTCATCACAATGTTGTCAATATTCATCCTCTTGTTTGAAGTATTAGTACCAGCAGCTATTATTCGGATTCTGGCATTAGCTTGATTTAAGTCAAAAGAAAAGGTCTGTACAGTAGAATTTGCCGTTATTTGTCCAATATTTATCCACGTCGTTCCATCAGAACTCCAATCAATATTATATGGAATTTGAGAATCTGTTCCATAAATTTTATATTTAAATGAAATATTCCCTATTCCCCCTATTTTGTTTGCTAACATTGTAGCAACTGATGTAGTGTAACCCCTCATTCGAAGTGATCCTGTTCCCTCATAATAATCAGCATTAGCCATAGACGCTTTTGCTATTATTGCATCAGTTAGATTCCATTTAATAGAATCAGTGCCACCCAAGTTGACATCCGCACTTGCGTACGATGATTTTTTTTCATTTTCAAAGTCAATTGTATATGTTGCTGCTTTCACAACAAAACTCATAACAAAAAACATGGATAATAATAAAGTAAATTTTCTCATATCGATAACGTTTAAATTGTGAATATTTTTTTCGAAAGAAACGAAATGTAAAGATATAATAATTTTTCCATATCAATAATTATTCCAATAAAATTCACCATATTTTAATATTGACTGACGTGCTGATACTGTCGGGAAAGAAAGAGGTTTTGTTTATCTGCTATAAAAAATCTAAAAATTGAAACTGCATTTTTCCTTGCTTCAATATGTTAAAATACAATAGTAGCCTGTTTCTGGTTATGAAACAGGCTACTATTTTTTAATATTGATTAAATGCTATCCATGTTTTATTACAAAACTACTTTTGCCACACGACTACCTGCTTTCACCAGATGTACACCCCTGGAATTTAATTCTATTTCGTTCAGACCTTCAGCGGCATTACGGCTGATAAGTTTCTGACCTACCGCATTGTATATTTCTATCGTTTCACCGGCAGTAGCTACTACCATAATTTTTTCGTTGGCAACCCAGGTATTGGCAGTTTGCTGCACTTTCACATTTCCAGTACCTACATCATCGGTAGCTGTACCAGTCAACGCCATCGTTTTGGTATCGGCACCGGTGCTTGTTATTTCAAGTGTAGCATTGTGGCTGCCCGCAGTTGTAGGTTTATATGTAATGGTTACAAACTGATCAGGAACAGCGCTTCCATCTAATGTAAGAGTGGCAGGACTAACTCCAAACATTGTGGCATCAGCGCCTGTTATGTTCAGGTTAATATTTTCAGATAAACCCGATCCGCCTACGTTAATTGTTTTGGTATCGGTAGCATTTACCTCTGCTGACATCGCCGGAATGGTAGTTTCGGTAATGGTTATTGTGGCTTGCACTTCAGAAGCAACGACATTGTCGACCTGATAAGTCGTGGTGGCAGGAGTCGTCGTATTACCGCTGTATTCGAAAACAAGAAATTTCACACCGCTGTAAGCCGACAAATCGATTGTCTCGGTGGTGAAAGCAGTAGCATATCCTGTTGCAGGAGTTGTAACAGTGATTGTTTTCACTTCCGTTTTTGTTCCGTCCTTTTGCATGACGTAAACTTTAAGAGTTGCTCCATTAGCATATCCGGCAAGCCAGTCGAACTTCACATTGTTCTTCTGTATAGCATCAAAATTAATAGCCGGTGATACGAGCAGCGTTTGATATACACCAGTTCCCCCGAAAGCCGACATTTGGGTGTAGTTGTTGGAATTATAGAGTTTCATTTCCCAATTTTTGCTTCCCTGAACCGAAACTGATTTCCATCCGGCAGGCAGAGTTGCGGGAGTGCCTGTTCCGTCACCAAACGTTTCGTTCAATGAAGTCAGAGGCGAGCTGTCGTCGAGGTTGTACGGATTAGGGATGTCAATTCCGATACCGGTTAGAGCAACCGTTTTTGTAATTGTTCCACTGGTAATCTCCAGTGCAGCCGATTTAGCACCAGCCGATGTTGGAGTGAAAGCAACATCCAGATTTCCACCGGCTGTGGTGAGAGTACCTGCAGCTGTAAACTGAGTGGCATCAGTTCCTGTAATGGTGTATGCAGGTGCAGATGTAAGATTTGTTCCGGTTACAGTCACAGCCTGAGATGCAGAAGTAATATTGAGATTGGATGAAAATGAGAGAGAAGCAGGCGAAGTAGTTAATGTAGGTTGAGATGTTGATGATGCTGTATATACTTTAATAGAATAAATGTAACAACGTTTTAACGTACTTTCAACCGATATTGTTGTCAATAGAGAACCATCTAATGAAAAGGTATAATCAGTTTGTGTACTCGTTAAGTTAGCCGAAGTAATTCCATTAACCTTAATTTGCTCAGTATCTGTTCCATATTGCTTAGCTGAAACTACTAATTTAGTAGCATTTACTTGTCCAAACGTAGTAAGCGCAAGCGTAAATTTACCTCTTGTACCACTACTTGAAAGCTTTGCACCCCCAATTCCTTTATAAGTGTTGTTCGTTGCAGTACAAGATGATATATATGAATCCCCGGATGTTACTAATGTTGTGACAAAGTTTGTTGTTGTGACAGCAGTTGAGGCATCAGTAGTAGCTGAATTTTCAAAACTAATAGTGTATGCTAATTGATTCTGTCCCCACATATAATTATTTGCAGTAACAAATACCAACGTAAGAATCACCATTCTCAATAAAGTAGTTTTCCCCATAATTAAATCATTTAGTAAATATTCTTGTTTTGATTTCGAATTTTTTCAAAAACAGCAAAGATATAATATACTTTGTGATATTCAAAATAGTATCTCCTCTTCTTATTCATTTTTACTTCAGATTGTTTCATATATTACAATGTTGTGAACCATTTGAAAATAATGAGACAAACATTAGATGATACTTCAATACTCAATAAATAATCGATAAATAATTCTTAATGAAAACAGATGAAACATGATTATAATTAATAAATATTTCTATCCGGTTAAGATTTTAATATCCAAACAATTTGTATATTTGCACGCTCATTTTGAAAAAATTCTCAATCCGTCTTATTTGGATTGAGAATTTTTGGAGCATCCGACTTAATTACTTTTATTGTTTTATATTTATTTTTCAAAATAATATGAAAAACAAATATGTAGATCTGATTGAACAGACCTTCGAGTTCCCCAATCAGGAATTCACCGTAAATGAGAATGAACTGAGTTGGTGTGGTATTCCGCTGATGGATATCATCAAGCAATATGGCACTCCGTTGCGCATTGCTTATCTACCAAAAATCGGAGAGAACATCCAGAAAGCCCGCCGTATGTTCAACGTGGCAATGGCTAAAGTGGATTATGAAGGCGATTATCATTACTGCTATTGCACCAAAAGCTCACACTTTTCATTCGTGATGGAAGAAGTGCTCAAGCAGGGCGTGCATCTCGAAACCTCATCAGCTTTCGACATCAACATCATGGAAACGCTTTTCGAACAGGGTTTGCTCAAATCAGAGACATTTGTTTTGTGCAATGGCTTCAAACGTCCGATGTATGTTGAGAATATACAAAGCCTTATCAACAAGGGTTTCAATAATGTAATTCCGATTTTGGACAATATCTTCGAACTCGATTTGCTGATGAAAGATTTCGATCAGAAATTAAAAGTAGGCATCCGGATCGCTTCCGAAGAAGAACCAAAATTTGACTTTTATACTTCGCGACTTGGTGTGCGTTACAACGACATCATCCCCTACTACGAAGAAAAAATAGCCAACAACCCACAGGTAGAACTGAAAATGCTGCATTTCTTTATAAATACGGGAGTAAAAGACACACTTTACTACTGGAATGAATTAAGTAAAGCGGTTAACTTGTATTGCGAACTAAAGAAAGTTTGTCCCACACTGGACAGTCTCGACATCGGTGGTGGTTTCCCTATTCAAACATATCTTGACTTTGAATACGATTATGAATACATGGCCGAAGAGATTGTTTCGCAGATTAAACTAATCTGCAACCAGAACGGAGTTCCCGAACCGCATATTTTTACCGAATTCGGATCATATACAGTGGGAGAAAGCGGCGCCATGCTTTACTCTATTGTAAACCAGAAGAAGCAAAACGATCGCGAGTTGTGGGATATGATTGACAGTTCCTTTATGACTACGCTACCCGACACCTGGGCTATCAATCAGCGCTACATTTTCATGGCCATCAATAACTGGGATTCGGAGTATGAGCGTGTGAACCTGGGCGGGCTGACCTGCGACAGCGAAGATTTCTATAACGCCGAAGTACATTCGAATGCCGTCTTCCTGCCCAAAATGGAGTTGGGCAGAGAGCAATACATCGGATTTTTCCATATGGGCGCTTACCAGGAATCTCTGAGCGGCTTTGGAGGAATACAACATTGCCTTATTCCGGCGCCAAAACTCGTTATCATTGACAAAGACGAAGAGGGCGAATATTTTACCAAACTCTTTGCCAAAGAACAAAGTTACAAATCCATGCTGAAAATACTGGGATACTAATTCAGGAATTATTCAAAAATTAAAACCGCAACTGATTGACTGAACTTCAACAGATTGCGGTTTTTTCCTGTTTTCCGCACATTTTATTTTAATATTTATAATATTCAGTAAATCAGCGGTTAACGAAATGAATTTTGTAATTTTGGGTGTCCCAAGTTATAAAAGCCATGTTTTTACGATAAAATTGGTTTT
>Ga0316603_10000485_pt1 | contig 20066 bp, 16 predicted proteins | sample OWC_soil_day10_n_FD_207649 | JGI IMG/M metagenome (GOLD analysis project Ga0316603, IMG submission 207649) | Wetland soil microbial communities from Old Woman Creek delta, Ohio, United States - OWC_soil_day10_noCT | ecosystem: Environmental > Terrestrial > Soil > Wetlands | place: USA: Ohio... | reverse complement strand
TTCAGCATTCAACTGCATCTTCATCAATAACAATCTCACGTATTTTATCGTTAGACGGTGTAGAATACATAATATCGCATAGAAGTTCTTCTAAAATAGATTTTAAGCTTCTAGCTCCGATTTTTCTATTAATGGCCATCTGAGCTATTTTCTCTAATGCACCATCAGTAAACTTTAAATCTACATTATCAATTTTAAATAACTTTTCATATTGAATAGTTAATGAATCTTTTGAACATTTTAGTATTTGAAACAAATCATCTTTCGTCAAAGGGTTTAAATAAGCTATAACAGGTAATCTACCTATAAACTCTGGAATTAGTCCAAACTCTAAGATATCTTCATAACTTATTTTAGGGCATGAATCTTTTATTTTACTATCAATGTTTATATTACCAACAAACCCCATACTGAATTTTCTCATTCTACTATTAACTATCCTTTCCAATCCATCAAAAGCTCCACTGCAAATGAAAAGAATATTTGTAGTATCTATTTGGAATGATTGGTTTGATGATGTATTTCTAGAGTCTTCAAAAGTAAGTTTTGTACCTTCTAATATATTAAGTAATGATTGTTGAACCCCTTCTCCATTTATATCTCTTCCCGACGAGATACTAGCATCTTTTCTAGAAAGTTTATCAATTTCATCTATATAAACAATTCCTTTTTCAGCTCTTTCTATATTATAATTAGTCATTTCTAAAAGGCGTAAGATCATACTATCTACATCATTCCCTGCATATCCTGTTTGTGTTAAACTTGTTGCATCAACAATTACTAAAGGTACATCTAATATTTTGGATAATGTTTCAATTAAATAAGTTTTACCTGTTCCAGTAGGCCCAATCAATAAAACATTACTTTTCTTCATACTTTTGTCTGATTTAAATCTAGAGTTTATTTTTTTATAATGATTATATACTGCAACACTTAATTTTTTTTTTGCATCATGCTGACCTATTACATATTCATCTAAATGTTGTTTTATATTCATAGGTTTGAAATTACTTCCATATAAATTATCTTGATGATTGGCACCAAAAGTTATAATTTCATAACACAACTCGATACACTCATTGCAGATATAAAGTTCATTATTTTTAATTAAATGTTCCACTTCTTTCTTGTCTTTACCACAAAATGAGCAATAACTACTTTTTGTAACTTCCATAACTTTACCTCTTAGTTTATCGGTTAAGACCTTTCGATTATCTGGAATCAACAAAATAATAAATCTATAATAATATACTTTCTTAATACATACTGATAGCTTACAATTTTAGTTATCAGCGTTTAAACAATACTTATATTAAAAACAACTAAATTTCATTTATTCTATATATTTTCAGTTATATTGTAACTTAATCCTATATCTACTGGATCTTTTTCATCGTATAAAGTTATTACCCCACTGCATAAAATAGATATAGCTACAACAAATGCTATAAGTAAAGATCCTAAATTCTTTTTTTTACTTTTCATCTCATATCCCCCTCTGTAATTCTATAATATTTTTTCCCATAGTTTTTCATATACTCTATCTCACTACATTGATTATTTAACCTTAGCCATATAGCTGAGCATTAGCAAGTTTCAATAATTTGTATATGATTATATATTATTCCATAATAAATATTACATTTCAAAGATGTTGCTATGTTGTTATACTCTGATATAATAAAATAAGGTATTTCAGTATAATTCTAGGCCATCAATCTGCAAAATCTAGTTATCTTTTTAACTTTGTTCCAAATTAGAACATTTGATATTCATTGGGGGAGGAATATAGTTATGAATGATTTAGGACATAAACTTAAAATTTTAAGGAAACATCAAAAACTTAAGCAAGAAGACCTGACTTGTGAATTCCTTAACAGGACTTCGTTAAGTAAAATTGAAAATAATGTATTAACACCATCAATACTACAGCTTAAACATCTTTCTCAACAGTTAAATGTAAGTTTAGATTATTTATTAGATGAAACAAAAGGTATAAATATAGATCCTAAAATTAATATTAACAATAAACTTATTGAAGAATTATTCTCAAAGGATATGTTCTTTGAAATTATAGATAAATTTAAACCTTATGATTTTACCACTTATTTTTATGTGGGAATGAGTTACTATAAACTGGATTTAAAGAAAGATGCAGAACCATTATTAGACAAATGTGAAGGAGAGTTTAATTCCTTATGTACTAGTGAAAAGGTATATAATGTAGAGAACTTATGTATAGCACTTAATAGCTTAAGAAAAATAAAAGTCAAGGATTTAAAAGATATAGATAATTATAGATATTTAACTCATGCGCTAAAATATCTAAAAATGTATAGCCAAAACAAATGTGAGATTTATTATTCTCTCAACAATAACATTGGTGTGTTTTTTATTTTAAATAAACAATTTGATAATGCCATTTTCCACTTTGAAAACTTTTTCAGTATAAATTCTGATTTTATAGCTTCGAGGGTTATGGCATCGCTTCACCTAAACCTTTCAATTGCTTATTTCGCTGCAAAATCATATGAGAAATCAATTAATTGTTTGAATAAAGCTATATTTTTCTATAATTACATTAATGATGAACATCAAGCTGGAGAATGCTATATAAATTTATTTAATTGTTATCTTTATAAAAATGATATTTCTGAATGCAGGAATATAATAAACTACGCAGCTAAAAACTTTTCACATCCTGAATTGCGCTCTAGATTGGAGGTGTTAGAGTTAACACTTTTATACAATACCAACAATTTAGAAATTATTTCAGAAAAACGGAAAACTATTAATTATAGAATTTTACCACTCTCTGCAAAAATGGATTACCATTTTATTATAGCTAGGTTAAATTTTATAAGTAATCAGTATACCTCAGCTGTTTCACATTATAAGAAGTGTTTATATTATTTAGCTGATAGAGATAAATTTTTTGATCTATCAATTGCTTACAACGATTTATTTATAGCTACTGGTAATTGTGAGTATGATTCTTTACGGAATTACTATCATAATTTGCACTTATCGGCTAAATATAACAATTCGTCCTGTAATATAAGTTCACCACACTACAACTATGAGTTTTGATCTACTAGATTTTTCAAATCTCTTCTTATAATAATAGAACTGGCTCTTGTTCATACTAGGCATCAATTCTTTTACGCTTACGTTTACCCCATTTCACTTACTAAGATTAAAATAAAATCCAGTAGAAAGCTCTTACTGCTTGCTACTGGATTTAGTTTATGAAAGAAGTTTCAAAAAAACAATATGGAGTATTTTTCACGCTTACTCTATTTTATATTTACATTATGCAAGCATCCTTATTTTTTGTTTGGTGAAATAATCTTTTTATTGCCCATATATGACTGTAGTGCATCTGGTATGTTGACTGAACCATCAATATTTAAATTGTTTTCTAAAAATGCAATTAGCATTCTAGGTGGAGCTACTAAAGTATTGTTTAATGTATGTACAAACCGATTTCCATGCTCTCCGTTACAACGAATTTTAAGTCTTCTAGCTTGTGCATCCCCTAAATTTGAGCAACTTCCAACTTCAAAGTATTTTTGTTGTCTAGGAGACCATGCTTCTATATCAACAGATTTTACCTTTAAGTCAGCGAGATCACCTGAACAACATTCTAAAGTACGTACAGGGATATCTAAAGTTCTAAAGAACTCAACTGAATTTCGCCAAAGTTTGTGATACCATTCCATGCTATCTTCTGGAATGCAGAGTACTATCATTTCTTGCTTTTCAAATTGGTGAATACGATAGACCCCTCTTTCTTCAATACCATGTGCCCCTTTTTCTTTTCTAAAACAAGGAGAGTAACTTGTTAATGTATGTGGTAATGTATCTTCTTTCACAATAGAATCAATGTATTTGCCGATCATAGAATGTTCACTTGTACCGACTAAATATAAATCTTCTCCTTCAATCTTATACATCATCGCATCCATCTCGTCAAAACTCATTACCCCTTTCACAACATCACTGCGAATCATATATGGGGGAATACAATAAGTAAATCCTTTATCAATCATAAAGTCTCTTGCATATGATAAAAGGGCACTATGTAATCTTGCAATATCTCCCATTAAATAGTAAAAACCATTTCCTGATACTTTTGAAGAACTTTCTAAGTCAACACCTGAAAAAGTTTTCATTATATCAATGTGGTAAGGAATCTCATAATCCGGAACAATAGGCTCCCCATATATCTCCACTTCAACATTTTCAGTATCATCTTTACCTATTGGAACAGAATCATCTATAATATTAGGTATTTTCATCATAATCTCTGTAACTCTTTCATCTAACGCTTTTCTTATTTCTTCAAGTTGTTCCAGTTTATCCACATTAGCCAAAACTCTTGCTTTTACTTTTTCAGCTTCTTCTTTCATGCCTAGACTCATTAGTTGCCCAATTTCCTTAGATAAGACATTTCTGCTTGCTCTAAGTTCATCTAATTCCATAATAGTATTTCTTCTTTTAATATCAAGTTCCAAAACCTCATCAACTAAGTGCAATTTACTTTCTTGGAACCTTTTTTTCATGTTTTCCTTTACAAGTTCAGGATTATCTCTAACTAATCTAATGTCTATCATGTGTATCTCCTCTCTTCAAATCAAAAAAATCGTCACTACCTAATGTGGGGCAATAGAGTTCAGTGCTTCAATATTTTGATAAATCTTACTAATTATTCTACGATAAATTATAGCCTTAAAAAACCTAGAAATCAATCTGCCAATTGAAGATATTCTTTATACCATTCAATTACTATGTTTATTCCTTGACTAAAACTATATTGTGGTTCATATCCTAACAACTCTCTTGCTTTATCAATTGAAGCATTGGAGTGTTTTATATCACCACACCGTTCAGGTCCATACATCGGTTTAATACTTACATCCAGTGCATTAACTAAACATTCGAACACATTATTCAGTGATTCTTGTCCTCCATATGCAATGTTGAATGCCTTACCACACGCTTTCTTAGGTGCTAAACATGCTTTAAGATTAGCTTCAATGACATTCTCAATATACGTGAAATCACGGGATTGGTTCCCATCCCCATTTATTGTGGGTCTTTCACCATTTAAAATTTGCCTAATAAACTTAGGTATAACAGCAGCGTATGCTCCATCTGGGTTCTGTCTTCTACCAAATACATTAAAGTATCTAAGACCAATACATTCTAATCCATACACTTTAAAATACAACTTTCCATAGTACTCATTAACTTTTTTACTTAGAGCATATGGTGAAAGAACATTACCTTCATATCCTTCTATTTTAGGCAAGGTTTCAGAATCACCATAGACTGAAGAAGATGATGCGTAAACAAAACGCTTTATTCCTTTACATCTAGCAGCCTCCATCATATTAACAGTTCCTTTAACATTATTATCTTCGTAAATTAAAGGCTCCTTCATCGATCTAGGTACAGAACCCAATGCTGCTTGATGCAAAACATAATCAATCCCTTCACATGCATTCATGCATGTTTCAATGTCTCGAATATCTCCTTCAATAAATTCATAATTTTTATATTCATTGAATAGATTCACATTTTTTCTCTTTCCATTTGAGAAATTATCAATACCCCTTACTCGATACCCAAGTTTCAATAAAGCTTCAACAATATTTGATCCAATGAATCCTGCAGCACCAGTCACCAAAAAACTAGAATCTAAATCAAACTGTAGTTTAGAATAACCCATTATAACCTCCAATATATAAATTGATCTGACATTACTATCAAATCAAACATACCTTTAATATCAATTAATGGACAATGGCTATTGCTTGTCCAGCAATACTCCTTTTAACATTACAACTATTCAACCTCAATTTCGAAACTATTACGAGCCTTTAATAACTTCATAAATAGGTTATGGTAATTTTTATCTTCAATAACAATTAGTCCCGAACTAGCTCCAGACCAATTCATTCCTTCTAATTCGTCTCCTACTTTATATGAGATTTCCACATGTACCAAACCCTCAATATCTTTAAACTCGTCAACTTCCGATATTTTTTTTATTTTCCCTTGTACGTTTGGAAAAGTAATGGACCCTACAAAATTATTACATTCATTAACTTTTAAACTATACTGTCCAAGTTCTATATCTAATAGATAATCAAAAACATTAATTCCATGAACTTTTTCAATTGTTGGCGCAATTAGATTTCCACCACCAATTCTTGCTGCCAATTCACTAAAGTATATTTCACCAAATGGTGTCACGAAATATTCAGCATGGCATATACCTCTTTGTACCCCCAAAGACTTTATTGCTATCTCATTTACCTTCTTCATATCATTCAACATTCCATTTTCATGACATGATATAGGAATTGAAATTGAACCCACTCCTAAGTTCATATTGTTCATAGAGTCTAAACAGTTATTCATATATTTACCTATAGATACATATTCAACTTTCCCATCTACAACAATTGAATCGCAATGAAACTCGCTCCCTAAAATATACTCTTCCGATAAAAAGGGATAACCATTTTCATTAATCATTTTTTCGAGATTTCTATCCAGCTCCACTATACTTTCGCATTTATACGTACTAATAGTTCCACAACTACTTATTGGTTTAATTATTAAAGGAAATCCAAATTCATTCACAAAATTATTCATATCTTCTCTCGAACTAATTATGTTACATTTTGGAACTTTAACTCCACAAGCTTCAACTCTTTTTTTCATTAAATATTTGTCTCTTACTAACATAGTTTGTTCTTCATTCAAACCATCAATATTAAATTTACTTCTTAAATATCCTGCAATGTTCATTGCCCCTTCATATGAAGTAATGACTCTGAAAACATCATGATTTGATACAATTTGACTCATAATCCTTAACATCTCATTCTTATCAAAAATGTCTTCTACTACAATAACTTCATTAAAAACTTTCTGTGCTTCCTCTAAGTTTGTAACATCGTGATCAACAATTAAAATCGTATTATATTCCTTGCATTTCGCTCTAATAGAATCATATATATATAAATACTCATATATAAATACTAATGTCTTCATTTTTCATTCCTCCCTATACTTTAATTCTCTTATCCTTAAAATTTAATTATTGCAAAACATTTTTGCTTATAACTTTAATACTTAACTGGAAAATGAATATGTCATTAAGTGTAATTTAGCCGCACATTCAGCTCTTATCAAACTTTATGAACTCTTTACCATCATTTTTCCCCTCTAAAAGATTGTATAATAATTCGTCGCACTCTCCATACTTTCCTAAATTCTGCATTAAGCCACCAAAAATAGGTGTTTCTATAATATTCTTCATTGAATCTTTCTTAATTTCATGAATTATCTTTTGAACATAACGGGCTTGACTTAATCTAGCAAGTGACATACTTTTCTTTCCATTTTTTATCTCTTCAATATTTTCTTCAATATATTTATTTGTCTTTACCACACATAATAATTCTTCTTCTAAGTCTTCTTGCTCAATTTTCCATTGTTCGATAACACTGGAACTTCCATCAGTTTCATTGATCTTTTTTATACAACATTCATCAATATCCCAATTAGGATTATCAAATGTAATATTTGCGATATATTTTACTATGCCCGTTGAATCAGTAAGAAAAAGTTGAATTTTCCGCATTCGCTTGTCCCATAAAAAAGAGCTGCTGCCATTTACAATTAGATTTTCGCCAAATTTTAAATTTACATTGATAGTATCGAGAACTTGTTTTCCAGATACTGAAAAATCACTATAAATGTAGCTGCCTCCTAAAATTTTAAAATCAGTATCAGATTCAATTCGAGAAATCATCAATATAAGATCGATTGGATGGGAAATCTCAGATATAACCCCTATTGTTGGTCTATGGTCGTTCAATCTATTCTTTCCCCAAAAAAATGTTGCTCGATTAACTTGGAGATTTTTCATTTTCATCCATATCATTAATCTCTCAACTATCAAGCTGTGTCTCTCAACAAAATGAACCGATATATCTGTATCACTAAAAATTTCACTCACCATTTCAGCCTGATTTATGGTTTCAACTAATAATTTTTCAACTAATAATCGCTTAAACTTATGTTGATATTTATGTATCTTTCTTAGCACATCAAAATGGCTATTCTCATTAGTTGCAACTATAATTACGTCATAATTATCGTCGATAAGTAAATCATCAACATTATTAAATTTCTTAATCTCCTGTCCACTAAAAATCTTTAATCTGTCAACGTTGGAATCACACACTGCTTTAAGCACAACATCACCAACAAATCTTTGTCTATAAATTAAAGCTCTTAAGAATCTACCTCCAGAGCTGCCAAATCCTATTAATGCTACAGATAACATATTCTCACTCCTTAACATTGCGATTTTCTATTAGCTAAATTGAAAATATATCAATTCATAGATTTCTCTCTACTGCTTTGCTAAATATTCGGCTAACATAAGTATTCCTAATTCTAACTCACTTATTGCAATTTTCTCATGTGCAGAATGTGCATCCGCTAAGTTACCACTACCAAAAATCAAAGTAGGCACTTTAGCTAATTTACTATACAAATGAGCATCACAACTTACTCTCCATCCATAACTATTTCTTTGTTCCATACCATATTTATTTATAATTTTAAGAAACTCAGTTATATTGATATCTTTTTCATCAATAATATATGCACTATTTTTTAGGCCATCAAATGTAACCTGTACATTATTATTAGTCCATTTATCACCAGTATCCTTGCATATATCGCTAATAGAGTTCTTTATTGTTTCCAAAGTATAATTTGGTAAAAACCCAATATTGCAGGTTATCCTACACCTCTCAGCTACAGTGCCTGGCCATTCGCCACCCTTAATCCTACCTATATTAATTTGAAGAGGTTTTTCCCAAACACTAAAGTCTTTATCTTTTTTTGCTTCATCTAATAAAAATGCTTCAAATTCCTTTAATCTATTGATTATATGATAGGCACACTCAATTGCACTTATACCAGTGTCATTACTTCCCATATGTACTGATTTCCCCTTAACATCTATAGTTGCTGTTACACAACCACGATGTCCCCTGTAAATCAATAAATTTGTTGGTTCCATAACAATTACTAGATCAGCGTCAACTCCATTCAGAATAGCTGACAATGTCCCATTTCCACTGACTTCCTCTTCTATTACTAAATCCATTTCAATATCCTTTTGAATTTCTATATTATTTTCATTTAAAAACCTAATTGCCTCACATAACATTATTAAATTATTTTTTGTATCACATGCTCCACGCCCAAATACATTTCCATCCCTAATTACAGGATCAAATGCCTCTTTAAAGTCGCAGGATCCAGGGACTACATCAACATGAATATTGAATATTACTTTTTTTCTGGGATTTTCTACTTTTCTCTTACTTCTTGCCTTAATATTAAAACAATCTGGATTAATACAAGACTCTTTGGTATTTGTGAACATTTTATGTTCTTTTAAGTCCGCCGGAACAAAATTCTTTTCTGCAATAAATCCAATACCATCCAAATATTTTTCTACAAAGTTAAATGCATCTGACTCATTTGGTGTAACAGTATTAATCTTCAGAAATGAAAGAAACTCATTTAAGATACGATTTCTATTTAATGATATCCATTCTTCAAATTGTTTTTTCATATTTACCACCTTATAATTATTAGTTTCTGTTTCTAAATCAATATGTTGTTTTATTCATAAACAGTAATTAATTGTATAAATTATATAATTGTATTTTAGGGTATGTACTTTGAAAATCAGTAATATTAATTATCTCTCTCATTACCAAGATTATTATATGAAGTAAAAAAATCATATAGGCTTGGTAGCATTTTACCTCCAAAACCTCCATTAACAGCTTCATCAAATACTTTGCACACACTTGCAACAATTTGTGTGTCAATACTGTTTTCTTCAATTAAGCTTTTAAAATAAGATAAATCTTTTCTTGCGTTTTCTATAGAGAACTGCATTATGGATTCATCCCTGTGCTCTAACCACTTTATCATTAATGGTAAAGCAGGGATATAATTTGACCCTTGTGACATAACATCATTAAGCTTATTAATATCTAAATTTTGTACTTGTGCATATGCTAACGATGAAATCACAATTGCAGAGAATGCCATAGAGATGTAATTGTTTAAAAGTTTTAACTTATGTCCAGAACTTAACTCTCCTATATAAAAAGTATTTTCAGCAAAGGACTCAATTATTTTTTTTGACTTTTCATAGATAGATGGATCTCCACCAATCATTACATTCAATTTGCCATTTATTGCATCTCTAGGACCTCTATTTAATGGAGCATCAAGTAAATGAACATTTTTCTTCTTTAACAATTCACTTAACAAAATAGTCGAATTCGGATTAGAGGTTGAACAATCAATAATAACGGAATCTGACTTTAAATGATTAAGCAATCCATCTTCACCAATAATAATATCTTCTATAACTTCAGAGCTAGGTAAACACAGTATTATAATATTACACTTTTCACCAATACAGGTTTTATTAGTCTCTAAACAAGCACCCAACTCTTTTAGGCTCTGTACATTCTTATTATTTTTATGTTCCACAATATGAAGCGTATAACCCTTTTTAATAAGATTGATGCCAATTCCATATCCCATTAGTCCAGTACCAATCAATCCAACACTTACTGCTTCCATATTATAATTTCCTCTCTTTTCATAATTAATTATATTTTTACACATAAGCTAACACTAAAAAGCTATACAATTTCAGTGCAGCACTTGTTTTTACTCTTTCAAATCATTCTTGTAAAGATAACTTCGTTATAAAAATGAAAACCTTACCTAAATATCTTTGCTCTATAATCATCATTCTAATGCTATTAATAAGTTTCTTATATCACTTACAAAATCTTCTGGCGATTTAGACATTGTAATTCTAAACCATAACTCTTCAGATGGTTGTCCGAAAACATGACCTGGAGAAACAAGAGTATTACATTTATTCAAAAAAAACTCATAAAGCTCATGTGAATTCTTTATATCAAACTTATTCTTAACATTATCACTTAATCTTACAAAAATCAGGTTACCAGCCTCAGGCTCCAGTACAACTTTTACTGCAGCATGTTCTTTTAACAATTGAGCCCCTTGCTCAATTCCACGTTTAATCTTTGAATGATACTCACTCACTTCCAACATATATGTATTCAGTGAATTTTTATTTACACTCTCCGATAACCTAACTCCTTTGCTGCACACTCTATGATGCATCTCAGTAATAGCCAAATTTTCTAAAATCCTAGAGGTTGTAAAATTAGAAAGTTCCGATAATACCATCATTTCACTATTGAATTCTTCATCTTTGCATATGCTCCACCCAATTCTGATATCATTTAATTGTGGTGTATCTTTACTAAAGCCTTTGATTTTAATCAACTTGTTGTAATTATTACATAGATTAAATACCCTTTGATATCTTGGATATGGTGGGGCTTCTTCAAAAATTGAATCAAGAATTAAGTAACAGTCTAACTTTTTTGCTAAGTCTACAATACCAACTAAATCTTCTTCCTTTATATAATTACAAGATGGATTACCAGGAGTTGTAAGGAAAATAGCGATAGTTTTATCTGAAGCTTTATTATTAATTTGATTATAAGTTGGTTGAAATTTATTATCTTCAGAAGTGTTTACATAAACTGATTCTAATCCATAATAATCTATTGTCTTTTTTAGACCTGGATATGCTGGTAATGGAATAATAACTTGATTCTTTTTAATTTGTTCTGATTTCTTCACTAAAAATTGAGTAATATTATTTAATACTCCAGTCACACCGCAGCCATTAATTATTATATTGTCCTCATTTATCCCTACTTCTTCTATAAAAGACTCGTGTTTTGAAATAAGGCTTTTTAATGTTTTGTTACCACCAAGATCAGAATAGCCAAATTCTTCATTCTCGCTATTACTGGAGATTCTTTCTAATTCGTTTTTTATACTTTTATATAGTGGGAACTGACGTATATCTAAATTGGCTTCGTCTAGAATAATTGCACCTCTGTTAAATGCTTTTTCAAAATACCAACTCCAACTATAGTCATAGATATTATTAATCATAAATATTCCTTCATTTCTTTTTATACTATAGAATTTCAAACCTACTTATCATATCGAAGTAGGTTTGAAAACATGTTACAATGCTCTTTTCATATAATCCTTAGTCCAATTTATGGAACTAAAGAACTAATATCTTCAACACTCAAAAATAATATGACAATATTAAAGCGTTGATATTTTTTCAAACATATCTTTAAACACTTTATTTCTCTTAATAAATGAAGCAGTTCTCATAAAATGTCTCCTTGTATCAGTGCTCCAAGTGAATTGATCGGTTAATATAGGACTATGAACTATTGTAGATGGAACCCACTCTGGATTTATCAAATATGCAATAGCTGCAATATCCCAAATTTCTCTCGCCCATCCATAATGATCAGATTTAAAGTTCTTAAATATTTCAACTAAAGCATCACCTATCATGTTCTTGCCGGAGAGATGTTTTTCCAACTCAGATTCTGTTGTAAGTAAATGAGATGCTACTCCCATACAAGGAATTTGTATAACAGGCACACCACTATCAAATATTACTCTTGCAGCTAAGATATCCTGTTCTACATTAAATTCCATAGTATCTGGCCAATTTAATGAATGCCCCCCCAGCCAAACAACTACAATTTTGTTAATTATCTCAGGTTCAATTAATATTGCAGATGCAACGTTTGTTATAGCAGCTATAGAAACAACATACAGAGGAGAATCCTCAGTACTATCCATTGCTCTCTTTATTAAATCTCTTGCTGCTTCGCTATCAATTGGTTCATTATAATTAGTTAAAAATTGATTTGAGCCTTTATGTACCAATCCCTCTGGAGAGATGTTCATTTTGTTCAATAATCTAATAATTTCCTGATAACTTTTTTCCATGCCATCCGCAGCACTCGTCGATCTCTTATTAAGAAATGGAGCTGCATAGATAGACTCTACATCAAGTTTCTCTTTGGAGGTTAAAGCATAGACAAGTGCAAATTGATCATCAATATCGTTATACGTATCTGTGTCTAATACCATTCTTATTCTACCTTTTGGAGGTTCTAGACGCTTTAACAGCGTGTCCATTTCTATTTTTGGAAATTTCATCATCAATCACTCCTTCTTCCAATTACTCTAATATTCAAGTGTGAATTAAGTTCTTAATAGCATCTTGCTCCCTATGCCATGGTTAAAAACATTTCATTCAGTAGTAATTTTGATAGTGTTTTCTATAACATCTGCATTGTATATTGCTTCATCTCTATCTTTACCTGTGGCAATAAAATATCCAACTCCTGCACATAACTTTTCTGGGGCCTCAACAATATCATTTATTTTATACGGAAGATAATTTAGCCATTTAAAATCATAATAACCTGGTAATTCTTTAATTTTATCTAATCCTTCTATATTAGTTATTCTCCCAGTCTCTGGGAATATATAGCGTGTAACTACACCTTTCTCACTACTTGGTTCAAGTAATTTAATATCTACTTCTTCATATAAAGCTTGTTGTAATGCTGCTTCCAATATGTTTGTACCATTCGAAAGGGGAATAATCTCAGTTCCGAATCTTGGACCTCCTAGTCTTGGTGTAATTTCAAACACTAGAACTTTTTCATCTGGCGTTATAACTAGATCACCTTTAACTATACCGTCTGTAATGCTAAGTGCAAGAGCTGCTTCCTCAGTTATTTTAAAGCAACGCTGCTGTAATTCTTTTGAGATTTTTACAGGCAAAACATCACCAATTTCTACAAAATAAGGTTTGCTCTCTTTATATCGAAAAACTCTTTCAGAAATCCCTGTTGGATAAAACTTACTATTTATCATCAATCCTTCTGTGCTGTACTCAGTACCTCTTATAAACTGATTAACAATCAGATACTCGTTTCTATTATCTTCAATATAATTCTCACTCTCAGACAAAAATCCTAGAGAATAGTTGTAAGCTTCATTTAATTCTGCTTCATTTTCAACCAAGATTGTTCCTCGTGCAGCTGAAAGATTAATTGGTTTTAAAACTATCGGATACGTTATAATTGAAGCAGCTTTCTTAATATCCTCCAAATTTTTACACACTTCAAATAAAGGAGAAGGAACATTACACTTCTGAAATATTCTTGATCTCAGTATCTTATTTGTTGAATTTTGTGCTACAAATAACGGAATAACATTTAGATTAAAATGTTCACCAATCAGTGATACAGAGATTGCAGAATCCCATCCCAAACTTAGAACTGCCTCAAAATTGTAGCCTTTTTCACTCAAAAATATTGCTGCATTTAATGCTTCATTTGGATTTTTTGAATTAGCTACAATCCACTCCTTTGTATATTTTTTTCCCACATCGTCAGCAAAATCTGAAATCATCAGTATAGTATATTTTTTATGTAACACTTCGAATATCTCAGTACTTAAAGCATTACCACAAAATAAAATAGTTTTTTTATCCATACTGTATTATCCTTTCTTGTTGCCTATAATTATAGTATTGTTTGTAATTCAGATAATGTACTAATCGTTATAGCTTGCCCCCATGATGGAGGCTCGGTGGTTTTTCTATGGATTAGAATAGATTCAACACCCGCGTTTCTTGCTCCATAAATATCTTTCTTCTCATTACCAACATATATGAACTCATCTAGTTCTATAGAAATGCTATTAGCCATTGCCTTGAAACACTCAATACTAGGCTTTCTATATCCTACATCATATGAAGTTAGTACAATATCCATCATCTCAAGTATTTTAGTTTTAGCTAATTCATCGAATACTCTTACTGGCTTCATTCCATATGGGACATCTGTAAAAATTCCAAGTTTATATTTTTTCTTTAAAGCAAATAATGTTTCTAAGGTATCATTAAACATAATACAATTTCTCTGAAAGTATTGAAAAAAACCATCAACAGCCTGATCTAAATGGCCCAATGGAACATTCCATAATGTTAGAATTTCACTAAAAATATCGTCACAAGAAACCTCAATTTCACGAGGATTCATAAGTGTGTCATACTTATCAAGAATCTTCTTGGCATCAGAAATGTTAGCGTTAGTCAGGGAATGTCTAATTATATTCTCCATATTCATTAGAGCGTCCGTATAATGCTCATCCCAATTAACTGGAATGCCTTTATAATGTATAAGAGTATCACCAAGATCAAAAAAACATGCCTTAATCATAAATTAATCTCAATATAATCATCATCATTTACCCCTACTGATATACCGACAATTGGGACACCAACTTGTTTCTGTATCTGGATTAGAAAGTTTATGAGATTCGTTGGCAAATTGTTTTGATTCCTAATTGTAGTAATATCCTCTTCCCATCCTGGGAACTTTTCTTGAACATTAATCCCATCCCGCTGAACAGTATACTCTACTTCCTTTAGACCAGATAACACATCCAGTCGAGTTAAAATTATCCCTGTAGGTCTATTAATTCTAATTGATTTCATCAGAAGATTTATGTCTAACCACCCAAAATTCATAGTGGTATTTGTTGTTTTATCAATCCGTTTGATATTACTCCAAAAATACTCTTGAAGCTCTCCAGTAATTGGATTCGGAATTCCTGAACCTACTTTAGTCATTATGATTGAAGTGATTAGATAAACAGACTCTACATCTTGTACGCCTACACCTAATCCTGTTAATACCGCTCCTATAGTTGTATTTGTTGAGGTTACTTGTGGATAATCTCCATGATCTACATCCAACAAAGCACCTTGAGCACCTTCAGCAATTATTCTCATATTACTATCAAGTAAACCGCGAATAACAATATCTGATTCAATAATATTATTCTTAAACTTTGAATAAAATCTTTCACAGATTTCTCGATCTTCTGAAGATAAACTATTCATTTTTTCTTCATTGTAAATATCACCTAGCCTGAATCCATTTCTAGAAACTTTATCTGCCACCGAAGGTCCCATTCCCATTTTAGTAGTTCCAAATTTACCATAAGCACTATTTATATCTTCTTCAATATGAGAAGATAAAATTATATGACATTTTTTTGAAAACAAAATCTTTTCAGCGATATCTGGAAAATCTGACTCCAAAATTTCAATTTCATCTAAAACTATTCTAGGATTAATAAATACACCATTGCCAATAATGGCTTTGTTAGTGTTAAATATCCCAGATGGAATCATTCTAAGTTTATAAGGTTTCCCTGATAAATAGATTGTGTGCTCTGCATTAGGTCCTCCTTGGAACCTAACGCAAGCATCAAATTTTTTGGCAAAATGTGATACAATTTTACCTTTACCCTCATCGCCCCATTGAGCACCTAAAACAGCTGCAATACTCATATAAGTGCCTCGAATTTCTTTTTCTCTCCAACATTCAAGTTATGTAAATCTAAATAAAATTCATTATCTAATTTCTTAACTTCATCACTAAAAAACATCCAGGATAAAATATCTCTATACTTCAAACCATCAGCTGTTAATTGATATTTTGTATTTGAAAGCACCTGAACTAGACCTAACTCTTCAGCAGCGCAAAGTAAATTTTCATAAATATCAGTATGTTCATGAATATTCAAATGTTTTAATTGCATTAGATCTAAATCAAAGAGGTTTAATGCAAATCTTTTTCTTATTCTTTCATCCTCAGTATAAACAAATCCTGTTTCGACTACAGTATCAGGTGAATATGGATTTGCTATATAATCATTAATTTGTTCCAATGATGGTTTACTACCGAAGTAATAATCTACTGTATTTGTGTATGTTCTAGCACCACATCCTAAACCAAGATAAGGGATACCCTGGAACTGTAAAGTCTTTTGTCTATATCCTCCATTCCCCATCTTTTTAAAACGGATATTAGTGTCATGAACGTATCCTCTACTTAATAGAGTATCTCTTGAGCTATCATATCTCTCATACAAATTAGGATCACGGTAATATTCATAATTTCTACTTAATGCTACTTTTGCATCTGGACGTACTGTCAAATAATATGTACTAATCGTATCCGGTTTTAATTCCAGTAGATTTTCTATTGATTTAGTCCAGCTTTCGTTGGTTTGTCCATATAATCCGATAATTAAATCTGTACTAATATTTGCTATTCCAAAAGAATTCAAAATGTCAAATGCTTCTTTAATCACATCATAATTAGAATGGTTTTTTCTACCAATGCTTGCCAGCTCACTTTCATCTAAAGACTGAACACCAATATTAATCCTAGTTAAACCCATATCTATTAATTCTTTGAATTTCAGCGGCTCATTAGCTATGGAAATTGGAGTTGCCTCTAAAGCGACTTCTTCAACCACCATTCTCCAATTAGGGTATATTTCATCAATACTTGAAAATATCTGTTTAAAGTGATCAAGGCTTAAAAGTGCAGGAGTTCCTCCACCAATGTAAATAGTCTTTAATGCACGCTCTTGAATAATTTTTTTGTGAGAGTGTATTTGATCACAAAGACTATTAATATAATCATCTATTATGGTTGTATTAGGTGTTCCGATTGAATATAAATTACAAAAAGTACATTTTGTTGTACAGAATGGAATATGAATATAGAGATTCAAATCCATTGATGCACTGTTTTTTTTGTCCTCTTCCCAAATTTCTGCTATTGAGTAATTATAAGATTTAATATCTCTATAGCTAGATCTAGGAGGGTATGTGTATACATATGGTGGAATAATACCATTATCAATATTGTTTTGAATAATTTTCTTAAAGTCTTGAACTGTGTTCATTTTTACCTCCATCTGCTGCTCCGTGGCAGCATAAAAATAATAAATAATTTTTTATTTTGATTAAATGTGCCATAGCTAACGAACACTAATCTCTGTTAAGCAAAGATCTTGTTTAATTCAGAATGTTCATTCATTATCTGCTGGCCCTATTGTTATATTTTCAAGTGACTCATATGTTAAAAATTCTTGGTTGATCAAATTCAGTTTCACTTTCAGCTCTTCAAAGAATAACTTTTCGCAGATTGTTTAGGAAAAGTCATTAATTATTATATTTTTCTTAACTCTTGTATAGTTGACATTAAGAACGTTAAAAGGATCATTATTACACCACAAACTATTGGTAATACCCATGGTTGCATGATGTCTACAATCAAACCTCCTAAAACAAAACTTATAGGTACAAGTCCTAAAGCAAAGGTTCCAATTATTCCTTGAACTCTACCTAACTTCTCGTTAGGAACCAATCTTTGAATTATTACTGCTACTGGAATATTAACAAGTGTCTCTGAAAATGATACTATAAATGATAAACCGCCTAGAATAAATACATACTGCCAATTACTCAGTAAAAAGAATTTCTTTGAAGCTATAATCCCTATAATCAAAATACAGGTTGACATTATGCTCAAACTTCTTACTATTCTTTTTATATTACTTTGTGCTGCAGGGATAAAAGAATAAGATATCGATGCAATCAATATCCCTAAAGGATACATCGTATTTAAAATACCAAATTGTTGTGATGTGAATCCCCATGATTGCTTTGTTATATATGGCAATGCAACATATAATCCTATTATTATTAAACTATTGAAAAGCAGAATAAAGCTATAAAGTTTTAACATCCATTTCTGACTAATTAAAAATCTAAACCCCTCACTCATATCCTTCCAAAATGTACTTTTTTTACTTTCGCTTGTTTTTTTACTAGTACCATATATTTTATCTCTAACGTTAAAATCAATGAACATCTCAGAGATTGCAGAAAGTAAAAAAGAAATCGCATTAATTAAAAGAAAAAGCTTGATGTCTAGTAAACCTAAAAGTATACCTCCAATAAAAGGTCCAGACATTGATGCAAAAGAAGATGCAAATTGACCTAAAGAATTAGCTTTTAAAACGCCCTCATCATCTGTAAACATAGGTATCGATGATGTTAGCGCTGTATAAAAGAACGCATTGCACACTGCTAATAAGAAAGTAGTAGTATATATGTAAACTAACCTAATTTCGTCTAGTATACTTAAAGCTAAAAGAGAAAATACTACCACAGCACTTAGCATGTCCAAAAATACAACTAATTTCTTTCTATCCAGTTTATCTGCCACAACACCTGCTATTGGTCCGAAAATGATTCTAGGTAACATACCTAATGCAAACGTTACTGAAAACTTCAATGCTGAACCTGTTACTTCAAGTATGTATAGACTTAAAACAAAAGCATATAACTCAGTTCCTAATAATGAAACTGTGTGCCCTATTATGAACAAAACAATATTCCTTTTTGTAAGCTTTGACACTTCTCTGTCATTCACAGCTAAATTCACCTCATTCACAATCAACACTCTCCTTCTTTATGATTTTACGAAATTGACAATATAGTTATCATCAAGGTTGTTGTAAGAAAACCTGATAAAACATTAACCTAGTATGCTGCTCTAGTTTTCAATTCTAATATCCTTTTTTATTGAAAAAATATCACCATTTAGAGCAATGTTTCCTCTTAACCAATAATTGTGAAGTGGGATATCTTTAGGAATAGAAAAATTTACAGTTATTTCAGTAATCTCATTCGATTTTACTTTGACGAATTGTGAAGATTTATCCATCTCAATATTATTGTTATATCCCCAAGCAAACGCCATTCCAGCATAACCTGTTTGCATATGCTTAGTTTTATTCTTAATTACAATTTTCTGCGTAAATTGATTGTTAACCTTTGCATATGAATCGCCTTCAAAATAAACTTCAATTTCTTCCTTATTTGCAGGACTCTCTTTTATTAGTCCACATTTGAAGCATACCGTATGTTTTCTTTCAATATTCTTGAAAATTGAATGAGAATATTTTTGACTAAATGTCTTACCACCACAATAATTACATAACACATCTGCATTTGATTTATAATCATTTTCTAGAACTAGACCGGCTTCTAATAAGTACTCATCCCACAAAAATCCTTCTCTGTCAACTTCTCTAATTAAATAGTCAATAACCTGTTTTTGAAG
>Ga0316603_10000484_pt1 | contig 20091 bp, 8 predicted proteins | sample OWC_soil_day10_n_FD_207649 | JGI IMG/M metagenome (GOLD analysis project Ga0316603, IMG submission 207649) | Wetland soil microbial communities from Old Woman Creek delta, Ohio, United States - OWC_soil_day10_noCT | ecosystem: Environmental > Terrestrial > Soil > Wetlands | place: USA: Ohio... | reverse complement strand
GCGAGCACGTTGCGTCAGTGTCGATCCCGTCTTCACACGATACAGCCGGGAACAGAGCATTCCTGCCTTCCATGCTGGGGAATGAACGGCTGAGAGATCTGCTGAACCAATCGCCCCGGGACACAGCGGCCATTGTCGCGATGGCAATGCGCTATCGGCTCTTGTGCGACTTCACTGCCCTGATCGCCCTGGAACCGAATGACACACTGCACTTCCTGAAGGACCCTCTGGATGAAAGCGGAATCACCGGGGTGCAGACCACCGAGAACGCCGAGGCGGATTCGCTGATGCTGCTGGCATACCCTAACCCCTTCAACAGCCAAACACGCATTGTCGCGACAATCGCAAAGCGTGCGCTCGTGAGCATCGAGGTGTACAATATCCTGGGGCAACTGGTGAGAGCGCTGGTGACCGAGGAGATGGCCGAAGGGCGGAGGAGCTACCAGTGGGACGGGACGGACCGGTTCGATCAAAAAGTGAGCAGCGGAGTTTACTTTGTCCGGTTGATAGCCAAGGATCTGACTACGGGGATCACCCGTTACCGTATCGCGCAGCTCCTTGTCCTGAAATAGACAAAAGAGTACGAAGCGCGCATGCGCCAGGCGTTGGACGAAGGTGGCCGGGTTTCATGAGAATTACCAGGTCACAGTTATGGGAGAGAACGCCGGGCGGCGCGGCGGTTCAGGTGCCGGCAGGTCACAACCATTTCTTTCTCTTGAAGAAGATGAGCATGCCTCCCGCCACAAGGATGATGACTCCCCAGAAGATGAAGTAACTGTGGCGGTAATGCAGCTCGGGCAGGTAGTCAAAGTTCGTCCCGTAGATTCCGGCGATGAATGTCAACGGAATGAAGATCGCTGCAAAGATGGTCAGCACCTTCATCACATCGTTCATGCGGTTGCTCAGAGAGGAATGGTAGATATTCAGCTGGTCGGTGACCATCTCGCTGTAGATCTCGACGACCTCCGTGGCGTGTGTTATCAGATCCTGAAGATCCTTCAGAAACGGCACCGTGTAATCGTGGAGGAGGTCGGAATCTACCTTTCCCAAAAGGATGATTGCATCGCGTGCCGGGCGGATGGACTTGCGTAGATAGTTGATCTCGCGTTTGGCGTTTGTGACCTCTGTGAGCACTTCCTTGTCGGGCTCGCCCAGCACCTTCTCGTCAAGCTCTTCCACGTGCCCCCCGATTCTTTCGATGACGTCGACGTAGCTGTCCACCACCGTATCCAGAAGCGCATACGTGAGGTAGTCAACTCCCAGCTGGCGGATCCGTCCCTTCATCTTGCGGATACGATCCCGGACCGGCGCGAACACATTCCCGCTTTGCTCCTGAAAGGTGATAAGGAAGTTTCTTCCAATCAGCATGCTCAGTTGATCCTGGAGGACCGCCTCCTGTTCCTGATCATACTTGAACATTTTGATCACCAGAAAGAGGAAGTCGTCGAATTCTTCCAGTTTGGGCCGCTGGCCGGTATTCAGGACGTCTTCGATCACCATGGCGTGGATGTTGAAGTGTGCACCGAGGCGGCTGACCAGGTCGACATCGTGCAATCCGTAAACGTTCACCCATCGGCATGCGGGCGCAGGCGGGAGCTCTTTAAGTTGATTGACGTCCGTCAGGTCGAATTCGTTCAGGCGCTCAGCGTCGTAATCGATCACATGTATTGAGCTTCGTTCGACCTTTTGTGTGCCGACGAAGATAAGGGATCCGGGGACCTGGCCCTGGAGCTGATCGCGTTTTCGGAAGAAGCGAGCCATAGCGGAGTCTTTTCCCCACAAAATACGACCTCCAGGGACTAATCGCAACGGGCTGGGGCATCGATGTTCACAGGCTGGGTCTGATGTGCAGGGAAGAGGCAGCTTCCCCTTTGAGCTCGCACTCTGACATTTTCAAAAAGTTTCTGCATAGCTACTCCAACTCCGTGCCCGGTCTGTGTTTGCTGTGCACTTGCTATTTGACGTCCCCGTGCCTAAGTTCTGAATAGACACACTGGCAGCCGATCGCTTGCTCACCCGCTGGGCACCTCCACCCCGCCTGCGGACAGGGCTTGGAGCCCTGAGCCGGTCGAAGGGCCGCCGCTGTGGACCCCGTTCCAGTCTCTCCGTTGTAGGGCCTGCCCCGACGACCCACGACTCCAAGCCTCAAAGGCTTTCCAGCTGCTGAGGATTTCAACCAGAATCCGGAGTGACCGGGAAAAAGATTGCCTGAAGCCGCTTGCGCGGACTTCTTGCTCATAGCGTGGCCGCTGTTTTCAAGGCCGCAATCAGGCTTGACGTGGCGCCTGGCAACTGCTCCTGGCATAACCGGACTGTTTCTAGGCCCCTTCTCTGGCAGCGTAAAGCGGAACGCTATAGTGTTATTCTTCCGATTCACCATGATAGGTATACCACACAGCAAACGTACGAGGATATTCATCCTCTTCTTGTTCGGTATCGGTTTACCGAGTCTGCTCTTGGCCTATTTGGCTTTCCGCGGTATTCAGAATGATCAGGCGCTGCTGGAACAAGAGAGACTACAGGAAAATCGAAGAGTTGCAGTACTCATTACCGATTCAATTGATAAGAGTATTTCTGAAGTAGAACAGACTTTCCTCTCTACGATTACTGTTCACCAAGAGCTCTATCACCCCTCGCTCATCCGTTCCGTGGATAGTCTGAAGCAGCAGTACCCTTTGGTGGAGGAGGTCTTCTACTTTCAAAACCTCGAGGAAATCCGACTCCCAACAGCAACACTCCTCTTTCTTCCTGACGGAAGCAGGCAGCACATTCCTCCGTCATCTCGATCCCCTGCTCTGCGTGTAAACCTTGAAAGAGCTCAGCGATTTGAGTTTCAACAGAAGAGTTACCGAAAAGCACTGATCATCTATCAACGAGCGTTTGCAGAAGCAGTCGACCACGATAGGAAAGCCGAATTGCTGAGGGCAAAAGCCAGAGTAGAAAAGAAATCACATCTCTTTGACAATGCCCTTCAATCCTACGAGACAATCCTTCACCACTACAGTGATGTACGAATTGCGGACGAGATACCATTAGGACTGATCGCCCGCCTGGAACTCGCCTCTTTATTCCTGACCATCAAGGATTCCCTGAGTGCTGTCAAGACACTGATTGAGTTACAGAGCATTTTGCTTCAGGGGGAATGGATGCTGGAAAAGGCCCAATATGCCTTTCTTGCTCAACGTGTAACTGAATTGATTGATGAGATCTCTGCACATGAACCATTGCCCTCATGGTTACAGTCATACCAGACTACTATTGACATTTTAAGAAGAGAGGAAGAGAGAAAAAGAAACGTAACGGAAAGATTGCTCACCTTCCAAGAGAGAATGGTGGGAGATCTGCTGGCAAAGTTCCCTCGCAATCCGGAAGCTTCTCGCATCTCGACCCAACGGTTCACACTGGGGACCGGAAGGCATACCTATCTAGTCTCATTGCTAAGCCCACATCCGATCGAGGGGAATCAGTCTAATGGAATATGGGGTCTTTTGCTCAATGCCGATCATCTCAAGCAAAAGCTGCTCCAACAACTATTGCAGCGCCATGTTTCATCTGAACAAACAGGATGGATTGTTAGAGGACAGGATGGCAATGCTATTTTGCAGTCGGACAACATGCCGTCAGGAACGACCACGCTTAAGACCGGCTTTGTCGCGAACTTCCCCCCATGGTTCATCGATTTCTATCAACAACAACCGCGACTCCTTGATGCGTTACTGAGTTCACGACGAAGCATCTATTTGGGGATGTTCCTCCTCATCGTGAGCATCCTCATATTTGGTACAACCCTCACCATTCGCGCCGTTGGACACGAGATGGAGCTCGCACGACTGAAATCTGATTTTGTCTCTACTATTTCGCACGAATTCAAGAGCCCTGTGACCTCGATCCGGCAACTGGCAGAGATGCTTAAAACCAATCGGGTACCCTCCGAAGACCGACGCGAACGCTACTATGATGTTCTGGTAGAACAGAGTGAAAGGCTTGCGTTGCTCATTGACAACATTTTGGATGTGTCAAAAATGGAAGAGGGGAAAAAGACATTTGTGTTTGAGCAGACAAACATTGGTGAATTGCTGCAGGAGCTTGTTTCAACGAATCAAGATCGTGTGCGACATCAAGGGTTTGCCATCCAGGCGGAGATCAGCGATGGGCTGCCATCCATCAAGGCAGATCGCGCCGCCATTGGTCAGGCCGTCAACAATCTGATAGATAATGCCATCAAATACTCCGGCAAGGCGAAGAGGGTAATCGTCCATGCATGCACGGACAATCAACATCTGATTATCTCCGTTCACGATTGTGGTATTGGCATCAAGAAAGAAGAACTCACCAAAGTCTTTGAACGCTTCTATCGCGGTGGGGACGAGTTGACGCGAGGTGTGAAAGGCAGTGGGCTTGGATTAACATTGGTCAAACAGATTGTGGAAGCGCACCATGGGAGTGTGCATGCTGAAAGCGAATTAGGGCATGGCAGCACATTTGAAATCAGGATTCCGCTGGAAGTTGCAGAGAGTGAATCTCGAACCTGAACGTGAGCTAGAGGAGTTCCCGATGATCAACGAGATCGAACACATTCTTGTCATTGAGGATGAGGAAAGTATCCAGATGGCATTGGTGGATGACCTCAAGCTTGAGGGGTATGAAGTGTCAGGCGCGAACGATGGCCTTGAAGGTCTTTCAGCAGCAAAAGAACGGAGATACAACCTCATCATTCTTGATATCATGCTGCCATCAATGGACGGATTCGAGGTCTGCAAACAATTACGCCGGGCGGGGGTGACAACACCCATCCTGATATTGACCGCGAAAACGCAGGAAATAGACAAAATTCTCGGACTGGAGCTCGGTGCCGATGACTATGTCACTAAACCGTTCAGTCCCCGGGAACTCCTTGCACGTGTGAAGGCCATTCTCAGGAGGGTGAAGCAGACTCAACAGGGAGTCGATCGGTACCGTTTTGGCGACGTAGAGGTTGATTTTGAAAAGCACGAAGTGAAGAAGAGCGGACGGCCGATCTACCTGACTGCCCTTGAATTCTCCCTCCTTCATTTTCTCATTATGCAGAAGCACCGGGTTGTAAGTCGTGATGCCCTTCTCGACACGGTTTGGGGGGATGAGGTGTCCGTTTACCCCCGGACCGTTGACACACATATTGCTCATCTGCGAAAGAAGATCGAAGACGATGCGGCCAACCCAAAGTACATCATCGGTGTGCGGAGCGTGGGGTATACGTTTACCGACTAGACAAACTCCAATACTGGCTTAACCAAATCTTAACAAAACTCCACAGAAGCTTCGCCCAACTGAAATTCCATTTCGTAATATTCCTCCTGTAGGAACACAGTACCTGAACTTCATAGGAGGGATTGATCATGAAAACAATTGTTCTCGTTATCGGCGCCGCCGCTTTCGCGTTGATCCTGGTTTCAACGGGATATCCCCAGCAAAGCGCAGGGCAGCTATTTCAGTCTGCTATATACAAAGAGGAGGTTGAAGGGGAGCTGGATGCGGCTATCAAGATCTACAAGACGATCATTGATAAGTATCCAGAAAACCGTTCTGCTTCGGCAAAAGCGCTGCTGCACACCGGTCTCTGCTACGAGAAACTGGGCAATGCACAGGCCAGCAAGGCCTACGAGCTTGTGGTGCGCAACTTCGCCGACCAGGCCGAGATCGTGGCCCAAGCGCGGGTGCGCCTCGCGGCACTTGGCGGTTCCAGCGGGACCGGTGGACTTGTCGCACGCCGGATTCTCACGGATGCCTCCGGTGTCCGCGGGGTCCTGACCGAGGATGGGAAGTACATCAGGTATCTGGACTGGGAGACGGGTGACGTCGTCCAGTTCGACGTTGAGAGGGGTCAGACGAGCCGCATCAGCAACAAGGGGCCCCAGAGCAAGAGGTTGTACTACGTCGAGGGCTACGCGTTCTCGCGCGACGGAACACAAGTCGTATACGACCGGGAAACGAAGGATGGAGGTGAACTGCGGATTAGAAACCTGGATGGTTCGAACCTTCGCACTCTTCATGGTGAGAAAGGCACTAACTTCCTACCCTTGGACTGGTCGCCTGACGCTGGATTCATCCTTGCGCTTCGCAAGGTGATTTGGGACAAGGCGTTTCAACTTGTGTTGATCTCGACAGCGGACGGCTCGGTACGCGTCCTGAAGAGTATTGAAGCGGCCTTTTACATGCTGACGAGGGCCAGTTTCTCGCCCGATGGGCGATCTATCGCGTTCACCCTGGTGAATGATGGAAACCCACCTCAAGGCGACGTGTACCTCATGGCAGTTGATGGTTCTCATGAGGTGATTGTGGCCGGGCATCCCGCGGAAGATGAACTGCTTGCGTGGACACCGGACGGGAGAAACCTTCTGTTCCTCAGCGACCGCTCTGAGACGTGGGACATCTGGACCGTCCATATTACGGGGGGGAAGCAGCAAGGAGAACCAGAACTGTTGAAAAAGGACTTCGGCAGGTATTCTAATGTTCTTGGGTTTGCGCCCAACAGCTCCCTTTATTATAAAACTGCCACACCCTCAGGTCACCTTCATTTTGGTGAGCTCGACGTTGAAACCGGCAAGCTACTCGTTCCACCCGTACCAGCTGCCACGAGGTTTATTGGTCCACCATCGAAGTTAATATGGTCACCCGACGGCAGGAGTCTTCTCTATGTTTCGGGCGGGCTTGCAGAGGATCACGGAAACAACAACCTCACGATCCGGTCCACTGAAACCGGGGAAGAGCGCTTTCTGTCCACAAGGCTTCGGAAAATCTGGTCTATTTGCTGGGCGCCGGACAGCCGTACTATCCTCGCTCACGGAATGACGGTGAAGGAAAGTGCACTCTACCGGATTGACTCTGAATCAGGCGAGATCACCAAGCTGGCAGATGGACGCTGGGCTCCCAAGCTCAGTCCGGATGAGAAGACCTTAGTGTACCTGGGCAAGGGAGGGATCACAAAGCGCAACCTTGACACCGGTGAAGAGTCATTCGTCAAAGTAGGAACGGAAGTACTCAAATGGTGCGACGACCTGTCACCAGACGTACAGGAAGCAGCGTTCCAGGAGAAGGGCACCATATGTACCGTGCCCATCAGCGGTGGGGAGCCGCGGAAGCTATTTGGCGGTTTGACTCACTATTACGTACTGAGGTGGACCAGGGATGGCCGTTACATTATCGCTCAGGCACTCGACGACATCAGCGGTCTGTACGCACAGGTTAGTGAAATCTGGCGGATTCCCGTGCAGGGCGGGACGCCGTTGAGGCTGGACCTCTCCGTTCCCCAAATGGACGATTTCACGCTTCATCCTGACAACCGCCACTTTGCGTTTAGCGTCAATGATGGAACTAAGGAAGAGCTGTGGGTGATGGAGAACTTCCTGCCCAAGGAGGGCGGAGTGAAGAAGTAGCACAAACTGAGCTTCTGTATCGGCATGGGAGCATCACTTGTGTCCAGGCATCGCGCTTCTTACTATTGAGATTGGTTGAGGATGGATAGTGTAGAAAAAGGGATTCGGGGCTCCCGGACCTTCGCTGCCAATTGTCCTGGGTCGCAAAGATGAACACAACCCCACGTACGCATGATTTGATGAAAAGGAAGGGGCATGCGCCCCGGTACAGCGCGCCCTTGGGGGTCGTGACGATTGTTTGTGCGTCATTCCTGGCAAGCGCCCCCGCGCTCGCCGGCGCCCGGGATACGATACAAACGAACGTGCCCGCTCTGAAGAATGTCTATGTCAATGATTTCAGGATCGGCTGCATCCTGTCGTACAGACACGTCGGCTTCAAGGACGATCCGCCGGTATCGGGTCAGTCAGCAGTGGTCGACACCAACGGAGGTGCGCTGATCAGATTTCACATGAACAGCATGACGCCCGGAAACAATATGAAGGCGCTGTTCACTGTCGACACTGCGGCGAGCGCTGCGGCATTCGCTGCCGCAACCTCGCAAGCGCAACGGGATTCCATCGAAGTACGCCCGGTCGTACAGCTGAACGGAGACATGATCGCTCAGCTGAACTGGTGTCAGCGACAGGGATTCACAGTGCGGGGACACACATTGATCTGGCACAATCAGACGCCGGCTTCGTTCTTCCGCTCGGGTTACGTGAACACGGGAATGCGTCTCAGCAAGTCAGTGATGATACAGCGTATGGATAACTATATTCATGATCTCATCGGACTGATTCACGAAGGCTGGCCGGAACTCCTTTCGGCAATGGATGTCGTGAATGAGGCGGTCAGCGATGAAACCGGTTTGGATCGCACCGAAAGCGAATGGTACACGACGTTTGGCGACAATACGTACGTCATGAAGGCGTTTGAGTCGGCCTACCGGCACCGTCAAGAGTTCGGCGAAACGCAGATGAAACTCTACTACAACGAATACAACACGGAGGATCCAAACAAGGCCGACGGCGTCGTCAGAATCTGCGCACCAATTCGGCGGGCTGGATACCTTGATGGCATCGGTATCCAGGGCAACGCGCGGGAAATCTATCCGTCGGCTGAGGAATGGAGGGCCTCGTATAACAAGTTCGATCCAGTGTGTTCGGAGATGTCGATAACAGAATATTACACAAGCATCCTCAACGTCAACCCGAGCGATGTCGAATATACCGCACAGGCAAATCAATACGCCATGTTGTTCAAATGCTATCTCGATCGGAGCAAAGGTTCAGGCCGCGGGAAAATCGTCAACGTGACAAAGGCCGGTCTGAACGACAAATATGATGCATTCAACGGGGCACAGTCGGGTTTGTGGGATTCAACAGACCAGTGTAAGCGGACGTACTACGCAGTGGCAAATCTTGGCATCACCTATCACGCGTTGGATTCGCTCATTGCATATGCAGAAGGTCTGGACCAAAGCGAGTATACCTCCTCTTCGTGGGCCAATTGTGCTTCGGCATTGATTACAGCGAAGAGTGCGATGGCACGGGACTATTCGGCGTCTGTTTCGGCCGTGGCGGTGCTTGGACAGGCGAAGGATGATCTCGGCGCAGCCCTTCATGGCCTGCTCACGGGCGCAGGGGCCGACGGGGGCAATGCACCCACTCGCTTCTCTCTGGACCAGAACTATCCGAACCCATTCAACCCGGCCACGACCATTCGTTTCGTTCTGCCCAGTCGTTCGCTCGTGACACTGACTGCGTTCAACGCTCTTGGCCAACAGGTCGCCCAGCTCGTCAGCGGTGAAGTGGACACAGGGTACCATGACGTGACATTCGACGGGAAGGGATTGTCAGGCGGAGTCTATTTCTACAGGATGCAGGCCGGAGACTTCGTTCAGGTACGCAAGCTGGTCATGTTGCGTTAGCCTGCAACGCTCAAGTGAATCGCATGGGCCAGGCCAGTCATGTCCGGGCGTTGTATGCACAAGCCCTGGGATGCACGTGGGGGGCGATTCGTTGATAGTGAGACCCACAGGCGGCGCCTCGCCTCCGCGAATGTGAAAGTCACCCTGCCGGTCGTTGAGTTGAAAGCGTAGTCAGACAGGATTAGATCTTATATCATCCCTTCGATCGATTGTCTGCCCTCTCGTCTCTCCGTAGTGTGGAATTACAGGCCAGAAGAGTGAGTCCTTGGGTGGGAAACCGGCCGCAGCATCGATGCCCATCGGCAACGGCAAATTCATCAAGCCGACCGGCAAAGCATTCAAGATGCCGATGTGCACAGTCGGACATTGGAAAAATGGAGTGATGATCGAGGCAATCTCATCAATGACTCGACCAGGGACTTTCTGAAGAAGTTTATGGCTGAATTCTCAGATTGGGTCGGAAGAAACTCCCATCGGTAGTACACAAGAGAGACAATCATGGCACAAACAGTTCTTCACAAGGTGGAAAACACGCGGTCATGCAAACCCCGGGTGGTCATCTCAATAGGGACTGCCTGCGCTTCCTTCGACGGCCGACGAAACGGCGCAGCTGCGAGTATGGATCGCTGAGCTGCAATAGTCTGTGCGGGGAGTGACAAGGCGGGACATTGGCCCACTTATTCCCCGGATGCAACGATTGACGAATAATAACAGGCCGGTCCGCCACTGCGGTCCGCAACGGCGTTGTGTATTGACTCTCGCTGTCCCCTCCCTTATCTTGCACTGTTCGGCTGATTCTTGCTGCCATTGGGATAATTCACGCTTTGTGGAGATTCCCATGATCGGCCCCCACCTGACACACCCTTATCCCGCACAGCCTGCGGGCTGTCCTAGCGCCAGACTCTGGTTTCAACTGCTGCTTCTGCTGTTCTTGCTTGCGGGTCTTCAGCCGCTGGCCGCACAGGACGCACTCCTCCCTGTCTTCCACTTTCGGCGTCTGTCAACCGAAACTGGCCTCTTGTCAAACAACGTGATGTCCCAGGTGGTCCGGGACAAGAACGGCTTCATCTGGGTGGGGACATCCGGCGGTCTGGATCGCTACGACGGCTACAGCGTCAAGCACTATCGCAACTTGCCCGATGACCCACACTCGCTCTCGTCCAACATAGTTTATGCGCTCGCTATAGACAGCAAGGACCGTCTCTGGATCGGCACATACGAAACCGGGTTGAGCGTCTACGATTCCCAAAATGATCGGTTCGTCAATCTATGCCACCAGGGTGGCGACAGCTTGCGGCACGCCGTGGAAGGCGTCTGCGTCATCCGCGAAGATCATTCCGGCAACCTCTGGCTGGGAACTGAAAACGCCGGCGTTATCTGTGTCACGATGCCGGAATGTGACCGAAGTGCCGATCTCGACAGTCTCGTCAGAAATCTTCGAATCACTCCCTATCATCTTGGCACACGGAGGAATTTTTGCCACGACCTGTGTGTCTGGCCCGACGGCAGGATCCTTGTCGGAACTGACAGCGGCATTGTGGCCATCGATCCCGCATCTCATTCCACATCACGCCTCCGCCCCCAGGATCCTGGCTCGAGACTGCTGGACTCGACATTCATAGCCACCATTCTCGCTGATGACAAGGGTAAGGTCTGGGTAGGCACGGGGACACAAGGCGTTTTCCTGGTTGATCCGGTGACATACCAGTCCGTGAACTACCGGCACAGGGAAGGTGACAGCTGGTCCATCAAATCCAACGAAGTTCATCACATATCCCCAGACCTCCGAGGGAACCTGTGGCTTTCCACCGGCAAAGGGCTTGATCTGTTTTCTCCCGTCACCGGGCGTACCATTCCTTTCCTCGCGTTTGGCGCGTGTCCTGAATCGTCGTACTGCTGGTGGGTGTCAACCGATATTACCGGAAATCAATGGTTCGGGACAGAAGGAGACGGGCTCTTCATGCTCAGCGGGAAGTCATTGCGCTATCCCCTCTTTTCTCTCCCCGATCCCAAAGGGGCGCCACAACCGTTCGAAGGTATCGGACGTGACAGAGGAAGCGCTTTCTGGGTTTCCTCTCGTGGCAAAATCATGAACATCGACTTCCGCACGCTCAGAGTCCTCAAGACGATCAGGGTGTTCGATGAAAGGGAAGATGCCCACGGGTATGAAGCCAGTGCAACATATATCGACACACTCGGAGACTTCTGGTATGGCTCCAACGAGCATGGACTGTTCAGGATAAATCTTTCCTCTTCCAGAATTTGGAACTACACCTATTCCTCACACACCGGTCCAACCTCAAGCGTGAGGAGCATCGCCCCGGCGCCGGATTACGGGCTTTGGATTGGCACGAAAATGGAATCGCTTCTCAGGTTTGACTGTGCCACCGGCGAATTCAGGATCGTACACGAATACTCCACACCGTACGCTAGCGGAGTGATGACCGCGCGCGATGGTACACTTTGGATTTCCGCCGAGAATGACGGGCTTGTCCATTTCGATCCCGTCAGTGGAACGATTGAACGGTACAGCCACAATCCGGCCGATTCCCTCTCGGTGTCCGCCGGATATGTCTCCAGATCTTTTGAAGACGCCCTAGGCAGAATCTGGGCAGGCGCCGGCACTGTCATGAATTGTTGGAACCCCGTGACTCAAACCTTCATCCGTTACCCCAATCCCACCATCAGTCCTGTCTATTATGTGTACCCCCTTGGGGCAGACTCAAAGGGGCGATTGTGGATCGGAAACGATCAGTACATCTCGATTCTGGACGCGTCGCGAGGAACCTTTGAGAATCTCGACTCAAGGAAGGACCTCTGCGGAGGACCCGTGGACATGGATACGCTCCCGGATGGAAGGATCGTCATCACGGGACAACGGGGGATAAGCGTGCTCTCTCCAGACAGTCTCTCCCTGCAACGCACACCGCCGCCGCTTGTCATTTCTGCAATGACCATCAACAATGAAACTGTCAGCATCCCTCCGACAAGGAACGGCGAAGGTTTTCTTGACCTCACGTTTACTCAGAACGTGCTGGAGTTCGAGTTTGTGGCAGCTGATGTCGCCGCGCCACATCTCGTGCAATACGGCTACCAACTTGCGGGGCTGGAAAAGGATTGGACCAACCCAAAGGACCGTCGATACGTCCGATATGCCGGACTTCAGCCCGGCGAGTATGTCTTCAAGGTCAAGGCATCGTCATCCCGAAATGAATGGCCCGAGCAACACATTGCCCTGATGATCAACATCGCGCCTCCCTGGTGGCGTACAACGTCGGCATATGCGGTATACATGCTCGTACTGGCTGGACTGCTTGTTACCGGATACCGCCTCCGGCTCAGACAGATTCATCTACGTCACCAAATGGAGATGGAGCACTTCCAGGCGCAGCACCTGGCGGAAGTAGATCGTCTCAAGTCCAGGTTCTTCGCCAATATATCACATGAATTCCGCACGCCGCTGACGCTTATACTGGGGCCGATTGAAAGGATTCGAGCTGCGGTGTGGGAAGAATCAGTGGATTCGGACCTCAGCATGATGCAGCGCAATGCACAGCGTCTCCTGAGGCTGGTCAACCAGTTGCTCGATCTATCGAAGCTGGAATCAGGCGCGATGGCACTCCGTGCCAGCCGGACCAACATCGTTCCGGTCGTAACGGGCATTGCGTACTCTTTCGAATCCTCCGCAGGATTGCGTCACATCACGCTCAGGGTCTCTTCCTCTCAGGAAGAGATCGAGGTGTACTTTGACAGAGACATGCTGGAGAAAATCCTCGGCAACCTCCTCTCGAATGCGTTCAAGTATACACCGGAGGGAGGCATTGTGGAGGTTCGGGTCGGCGTCACCTCCTCCACTCGTGCCGCAGCTGAGGGGCGGACGGGGCAGGAGCGAGGCAGAAACGGACAGGTCGTTGAAATCACCATCTCCGACACCGGATCCGGGATTCCTGCAGAACACCTGCAGCACATCTTCGACCGCTTCTTTCGTGTGGACGAGACACACCGGACCGAAGGGACGGGCATCGGTCTGGCACTGGTAAAGGAGCTCGTCGAGCTTCACCACGGTACGATACAGGTACGGAGCCAGGTCGGCAGTGGAACGGAATTCACGGTCTGTCTGCCGCTCGGGAGGAGCCATCTCAGGGACGATGAGATCATGGAGGCGCCGGCCGACACTGAATCCGAGGTGCAGGAATCGGAAGCTGCCGCCTTTGTTCCGCAGGGTGGGGAGACCAACCGTGCCATTCCACAGGAAATTGTGAACAAGGAGAAGTCGGTTGTGCTGGTCGTTGAAGATAATGCCGACGTCCGGGCATTCGTGAAAGGCTACCTTACAGAGATATACGATGTGCCGGAGGCATTAAACGGCGCTGAGGGAATCGAGAAAGCCCGCGAGTTGATTCCGGATCTCGTCATATCGGATGTCATGATGCCCGTACAAGACGGCTACGAACTCTGTAGGACACTGAAGACTGACGAAAAAACGAGCCATATTCCAATCATTCTTCTCACGGCGAAAGCGGCAACTGAGAACAAGCTTGAAGGATTGGATATCGGCGCCGATGACTATGTAATTAAACCCTTTGAGCCCAAGGAGCTTCTTGCGAGGGTGAAGAACCTCATTGAAGGGCGACGCCGGCTCCGTGAACGCTTTCGCGTGGCTCTCAGGCCCGGGGAAATCGCCGTTCCTTCTATGGAGGATGCATTCCTGAAGAGGCTCATGGCAGTGGTGGAAGAGCGAATGAGTGATGAACAGTTCAGCGTGGAAGAACTGGCGATGCGATTGAACATGGGCCGGGTTCAGCTCCACCGCAAGATCACTGCGCTCACTGATCATTCTGCAAGCGAATTCATCCGATACATGCGCCTCCACCGGGCGATGGATCTTCTCACAGACAACGCCGGCACAGTATCAGAGATCGCCTACCTTGTGGGCTTCGGGAATCCCTCCCATTTCACCAAAAGGTTTCAGGAGCAGTTCGGGGAACTCCCGAGCGAAGTTCGGAAGAAGACGGAACGGCATGAAATGCCTCGGAAGCCCACGCAATCCAACTGACCAGCGTTTGCCCCTATTTCTACGCGATTTCCGGTGGACTTCTAAGAATGTAACACCTGTATCTAAGATTGTAACGTACGTGCTACGTACCCCCGGGCACGAATACCTACATTGCCCCTCGGAATTCGAGAGGAGGCATGCCATGAAGAACATCGTCTATTTGACGGGAATCCTTGCCGCCACACTGCTTCTGGGCACCCTGGAGACTTTTGGACAATACACATGGGGAAAGGATTCACATAATCCGGTCCTTTCCGGTGGAGCAGCAGGAACCTGGGACGCAGACGTTGGTATTCCCTGGGTCATTTTCAATGCCGATTCGAACAGATATGAAATGTGGTACTCAGGCTCACTACCCCGAGGGGCTATCGGATTCGCGGTCTCGAACGACGGCATCTCCTGGACAAAAGATGCAAACCCTGTCCTCACGCCCACTCCCGGAAGCTGGGATTCGCTGCTGGTGGCGGGAGCATGCGTCCTGCGAGAGAATGGTCAGTACAAAATGTGGTATACGGGGGCGCGAAACCCATCCGGTGGAACGCAAATCGGGGCAGACAGAATCGGGTATGCGACTTCCCCGGATGGAAGGGTTTGGAACAAATATGCGGGCAATCCCGTCCTTGGCCCCGGCACGGCGGCATGGGAGACCGGGGGAGTGGAGTTCTGTTCTGTCCTGCCTGTGGAAGGCGGGTACCAGATGTATTATGGTGGCTTCACACCCGCTCTTTCACTCATCGGACGTGCGTTCTCGGCGGATGGTATCACCTGGAGGCGCGACACCCTGAACAATCCGGTGTTCAACATCGGCAATCCCGGCGCCTGGGACCGAAACGTGTATTTGCCCCGCGTCCTCGCTCTCGGAAGCACGCTGTATATGTGGTACACGGCAGAAGCCGTTCCGGGTGCTGGATCCAGCAAGATTGGCCTGGCCACATCCACTGATGGAGGGAGAACCTGGACAAGGTATGGCACGGCTCCAGTTCTGACCGACGGTCCGTCAGGGAGCTGGGATGCGTCGTATGTTGAGCTCGGAAGTGTGCTCGAGAAGGACGGCGTAGTTCACATGTGGTACGACGGCGGCAGTTCCCCCGCATATACAGCGCGGATTGGCCATGCAACCGCCCCACGCCTCGTTCCGAGCGTGCACCACGTCCCACTGCGATATCCGACCATACAAGCTGCTATCGACGCTGCCATCAACGGTGATACTGTGCTCGTCTCTGACGGCACATACAATGAGAGAATTCGATTCCGGGGGAAGAAGATTGTTGTCGGCAGCGCCTACATGACGACGGGTGACACGGCACATATCTCACATACGGTCATTGACGGGAGCCCCCCGCCGTACCTTGTTGACAGCGGATCTGTGGTGTCATTCGTGTCCGGCGAAGACACCAATTCGGTCCTCTGCGGCTTCACAATAACAGGTGGCATTGGAACCGCTTTTGACCACACGGGAGGGATTACGGGGCGACATGGAGGAGGGATACTCTGCGTGAACTCAGGCGCGCGGCTGAAGCGAAATGTCATTCGCGACAATGCCCTTAAGGAATACATCATCCCCAACGCTTACAGCATGGGTGCGGGAGTCTGCGCAGAGGGTTGGACTGCCGACACTGCCTCTCTGCCTTTCCTTATCATGGAGGACAATATCCTCACGGGGAACACTATCACATCTGAGCTCGGCGCAGTAGGTGGTGCAGGCATCCAAATGTACAAAGTCAATGCGATTCTTCGCAGGAATGTAATCACCAACAACAGCGGGCAGACAGAATCGACGTCGCAGTGGATTGCGGGAGGCGGCGTCTATGCTGAGCGAGTGACTCTACTGTGCGAAGACAACCTCATTGCAGGGAACAAAGTCATCGGGAAGAAGCTCTTGGGCGGTGGGGGAAATGCCTCTGGTGGTGGAGTGTCAGCCGAAGCTGTGAATCTGGATTTTCGCAGAAACCGGGTGATCGACAATCTCGTTCAGTCATCCACCAGCCTTAGCGCATGGGGAGGCGGGATCCTTGTGTTTGCGATGGATGCATACGAACTGCGGGATGCGCTCCTGTCAGGGAACTACTTTGGTAACAACACGGCTCTCGGAGGAACCGGCACGAGCGGCGGTGGCATTGACATTTGGAACCAGAAGCCCCGGATCGAGAACAACATCATCGAGAAAAACGTCGCGTTGTACGGAGGCGGCATATGTATTCACGGATCAGTCTCGAGCTCTCCGGCAGTTGTGGTCAATAATACGATCTATGACAACAACGGTACCAATGGAGGTGGTTTGAGCTTGCGTGACAAGGCCATCGCCGTTGTGTTCAACAACATCTTCTGGGCCGACAGTGCCCTCACCAATCGTGAGATTCAGTCGGGCGGCGTTACGGCAGACGTCAATTACTGCGATGTCCAGGGAGGATGGCCGACCGGAACGGGCAACTTCAGTGAGGATCCTCAATTCCTGGACGCAGGATTCAGGATTGGCGTGATGAGTCACTGTTTTGAAGCCGGCATCGATTCCGTACAATTCAACGGCCTCTGGTACCGGGCCCCATCTACGTCTTATTACCCTGGGCGGCCACGTCCGGATCCTCCAGGAACCAGGCCCGACATAGGCGCGGTCGAGGCAGATCGGACACCCGGCGTGGATGACCGGGAAAAAGCAGGCTTCCCATCAATCATTGCACTCGCGCAAAACTACCCGAACCCGTTCAATCCGACAACACGGATCAGGTTGGAGATTCCAGGAGGCAGAGGTCAGGAGTCAGGGACTAACACTGTGAGACTGGCAGTCTTTGATCTGCTCGGCCGGGAGGTGGCGGTGCTGGTGAACGAGAGGAAACTGCCGGGAAGTTATGAGGTGACGTTTGACGCATCGAGGCTGTCAAGCGGAGTGTATATCTACCGTCTGACCTCGGGAGGGTTTGTTGCCTCGCGTAAGATGGTGCTGACAAAGTAGTATGGAGACGGCTAGAAGTGTTGAGGTAATTCGGCGAACTCAGACATCATATTGCGAATATCTGATATCTGAATTTGAAGAAGCTTCACAGGAGCCGCTGCCATGACATCACTTCGTCGCCTTATTGTTCTCTTCGCGGTTCTGTCCCTGGCCCTTCTTCCCGCTGCAGGACAGCAGGCCCCCAAGCGAGAGTTCCGGGGAGCCTGGCTGGTGACCCTGGCCAACATAGACTGGCCATCAGCACCTAACCAATCCACGCAGACGCAGAAGGATGAACTGAGAGCGATCCTCAACAGGCTTCGCGATACCGGCATCAATGCTGTCTTCTTCCAGGTGCGAATCGAGTGCGACGCCTTCTACCAATCATCCATTGAACCCTGGTCGTACTGGCTGACCGGTGCACAGGGATCACCTCCGTTTCCATTCTACGACCCTCTTGAGTTTGCCGTAGCCGAAGCACACAAGCTGGGAATGGAATTGCATACCTGGATCAATCCATACCAAGCTGTTCGTGATTGGAGCCCGTACCCCAAAGCCTCCAACCACGTAACGAAGGTGCATCCGGACTGGATGATGACAGTCGGTGCACTCACAAAACTGGATCCTGGCAAGGCCGTAGTGCGTGAATATCTGCTACGCATCGTCGCGGATGTTGCACTCCGGTATGATATCGACGGATTCGTGATGGATGACTACTTCTACCCCGAAGGAATCGCCACCGAAGACGCTGCAACATTCTCCGCGGAGAACCGTGGCTTTACAGACCTTGGAGACTGGCGGCGGGACAACGTCAATATCCTCATACGATCGATCCGGGACACTCTGTATGCCATCAAACCCTGGATTAAGTTCGGAATGAGCCCGGCGGGGATCTGGAAGAACGGTGTGCCACCGGGAGTCACCGGCTGGGATCCCTACAGCGCCATCTACTGCGACGCTGTTGCATGGCTTCAGGGGAAATACATCGACTGCATCTCGCCCCAGCTGTACAGGGGCTTTGGCGGGAATCAGGATTACGCCCTGCTTGAGCCGTGGTGGGGTGCGCAGCTGAACGGGCGGCTCTACTGGCCCTCCCTCCCTGTGCATCGGATTGGAGAGCCGTCCTTCGGCGCAACCGACATTGCCCGGATGATTCGATTCAATCGTTCAACCGGGAACACCCAGGGATATGTCCTGCTGAATGCCAGCAAGATCCTGGACAATCGTGGAGGAATTGTCGACACTCTGAGAAGCGATTTGAACCGCTGGCCCGCACTTCTCCCGAGGATCCCGTGGAAAGACTCGATCGCTCCCCACCCTCCAAGTGGCCTTCGCTATGCTCCACTCGCCGGCACAACGACACCCGTTCTCCAGTGGGATCTCCCGCTCACAGCTTCAGACGGAGATTCCGCGTCATGGTATGCCGTCTACCGCTTCGATCACCGACCTGCGGCATCAGAGTTGAATGACGTTCAACACCTGCTGGCAGTAGAAGGATGCCGGTATTGTCTTGTGTCGAAGTTCGCCCCACTCGCAGGACCGATGTACTTCACCGTGACCGCTCTCGACCGGAACTTCAACGAATCAGATACGAGCGAGGTCCTGATGATACGTGCTCTCCCACCACCCACCCCGCTCCTCGCTTCTCCGCAGGACAGCGCGACAGCAATGCCTGAGAGCTTGAGGATTTCCTGGCATCCCGCCGCCTCGGCCGTCCGTTATCATCTTCAGGTGGGGGCCGATCCGGGATTCGGGAGCGGGCTTCTGGTGAACGACTCCACCATGATTGACACGGCGCGTGTTGTGGCAAATCCCGCAGGCATGACCACCTACTACTGGAGGGTGCGGGCGGGAAACCTGGCTGGATTCGGGAACTACGCGGAGCCCTACTCCTACACCACGGGAACCCCGGGACCGGTAGTCCTCGTCTATCCGCCGGCCGCCACACCGGGCATTCCGAACTCGCTTACATTCGTGTGGAAAAAAGCACCAGGCGCAACGTCATACCGTGTGCAGATTGCACTGTACTCCAATTTCACCATGATGGTAAAGGACACGATGTTTCTTCCCGACACCTCTCTGGCTGTGAAAGGGCTGGCGCTGAACACAATCCATCACTGGCGCGCAAAAGGCATGAACCAGCTTGGATCTGGCCTCTGGTCGGCAGCGAACAACTTCCGGACATCGGTTACCGGCATCGAGACCTGTGACGGCCCGCTACCGTCAGTATTCGAATTGAGCCAGAATTTTCCTAACCCCTTCAACCCGAGCACGGCCATCCGCTACGCCCTACCGGAGAGATCACATGTGCAGGTAACCGTCTTCAACACGCTTGGACAGCCGGTAGCAGTCCTTCAGGAGGGATGGCAAGAGGCCGGATTCCATGAGACGCAGTTCGACGCGAGCAGGTTGGCCAGTGGAGTATATCTGTACAGGCTGCAGGCGGGGGATTTCGTGCAGACCAAGAAGCTCTTATTGGTGTGGTAACATCACCAGCCGGTCGTTGTCTACGCTTTGCTGTTTCGATGTTCCCTGTTCAGTCTTGTGACCTGTTGCGTCGCAGCACACCTTGGTGTATATTCCTCTTCGTCTCCCCCGTACACAAAATCAAGCCTGCCTTGGAGAAGGAAACAGAAGGCCGGTCGTGCACAAAAGGCAAGCGAGACTCCATGGTGCAAGCTGGAACCGTCCGGAAAAAGCAGGAGCCTCGTGTATCTGCTCCGCAAAGATTGATGAATTGGTTGATGAAGAGGATGAGCAAGCAGAAGAGAAGGGCCTCATGAA
>Ga0316603_10000482_pt1 | contig 20137 bp, 12 predicted proteins | sample OWC_soil_day10_n_FD_207649 | JGI IMG/M metagenome (GOLD analysis project Ga0316603, IMG submission 207649) | Wetland soil microbial communities from Old Woman Creek delta, Ohio, United States - OWC_soil_day10_noCT | ecosystem: Environmental > Terrestrial > Soil > Wetlands | place: USA: Ohio... | reverse complement strand
GGTATTACTTTCATTCACAGTAACTACTGGAAGTACACTTGTATTATAAACTCTACAGCTTTCTACCCCTGTTATAGTTATTACTGGTGCTGTCTTATCTATAATAAAGTTTATTACTGCTTTGGAACTGTTTCCTACTGAATCTACTGCTGTTACTTCAAGAGTATATGCTCCTTCTGCTGTAATTTCTTCACCATTATAAGCGGCTCCATTAAGGGTTTTAGTAACTACTGCAGTATTATCATCGATTGCAATTATTGGAGTTATATTAGTATTATATGCTTTGCCCTCTTCTACTCCTGTTATAGTAATTTCCGGAGCAGTCTTGTCTATAGTAAAGTTTATTACTGCTTTGGAGCTGTTTCCTGCTGGATCTACTGCTGTTACTTCAAGAGTATATGCTCCTTCTGCTGTAATTTCTTCACCATTATAAGCGGCTCCATTAAGGGTCTTAGTAACTACTGCAGTAATATCATCGATTGAAATTATTGGAGTTACATTAGTATTATATGCTTTACCATCCTCTACTCCTGTAACTGTGATAACTGGTGCAGTAACATCTAACCAAACTATTTCAGAGGTATTTCTAACTCTTAATCTATGTCCTTGTGGATCCTGAGAAGCAAGCCCTATTGCACTTATGGTTTCTCCCACCTTTATTTTTTCATCCCATTTACCTAGCATTGCTGGATTATCGGTTTCATCTCCAACATATCCATTTACATAAATTCTAGCTTCACCACTGTTATCATTAATAAATATCTCATTATCGGTAATTCTTGTTACCTTACCCTGAACCTTAGTTAGCCATCCTTCATTTTCTTCAAGCATACTATCTCTAGTACTCATTACCTTAGGCTCAACTAATTGAACATTGCTATCTATAATCTGAATATCAGTTGCTTCATTGGTAAGAGCTAATTCTAGGTCTCCCTCATACTGTTTAACTATTCCTGTTACTTTAACCTTTGTTCCTAATGGAATAGCTTTTGATGAAACACCAAAGACAGTGATTCCACCTGTTTCATCTTGAATATACAAGCAGTCAAAGAAGGCTGTATTAAGTACTGCTGCCTTAGAAGCCGTAGTAACTCTACCTTCAACAGTAAATCTCTTTCCTAATAAATCAGGAACTCCATCATTATTTTCATCTACTCTTACTTCTCCAATGGATTTAGGTTCTGCTGTCATCCAATCTATAATGTTATTTGTAATAGTAGAATTTGAATAAGCATTATCAACTGTTAAAGTTTCAAAATCTGAAAAGAAGGTAGTTCCAGCAACTATAACCTTACCTCCACCTGGGAGGATTTCTGCAGCAAGTGAATTTACATTTCCCTTTGATACTGGCGTTGCATCATTTTGAAGGTCTGAATCCATGGTTTCCGTAGTATCATGTCCTTTTACAAGCCAATCTACCTTTTCATCACTACCTCCATCCTTTAACATAACTGAACATCCGCTGTAAGCACTATATGTTAGTCCCTTAAGGATGTTATTTGTTAATCCATATTTTGAAGAAGTGTAATCATCAAAATACAATCTAAAGTTTTGTCCCCCATTTGAAGTATTATCAATTACCTCATCATCATTAAATCTTAAATTAGAACCAATTGCAGAAAGTACCCTGTTACCTTGAGCAGCACTTTGATAAGCGGCATCTGCTACAGCCATTCCCTTATCATCATAGTCAGCTCTAGAAGTTATAATTAAAGAACCGCCTCCAGCCACAAAATCTTTAATAACCTGAATCTCAGCATCAGTATAATTTGATTTAGTTAATGAGAACTTTGAGTTATCCTTACTTTGCGGGTCTGTAAGAATTAAAATCTTGGCGTTTTCTAAATCTTCAGCTGTAAGAGCATCATTGTTTTGCACCATCATGAATTTCTTGTTGTTTAGTAATGCTGTTAGAGCTGTAATCTTTCCTTTATAGTCTCCTGATACATACTGGTTTTGGTGGCCTCCGTCAATTACTACTTTTATAGTATCCTTTTCATTCACCACTTCAACTGTAGCACTCTGAGTAAATACCTTATCTACGCCATCTATGTTTAATGTGATTTTTGCATATATGGTAAAAGTACCTACTTCTGTTGGAGTCCAGGTAATCTTAGTAGTAGCAATAGCTGCTGGCTGCACACTTGCTATTACTTGCTCCCCTATTTTATTTTCAGCTGTTAAAGTATTTTTAAAATACTCTACCTTTAAGTCAGTTAATGCTGTTGTGCCATTGTTATAAACAGTGGCAGTAGCATCTATTGTTTTATTTACTATTTGAAGATTTTGAGATAACTCAACCTTTGATATGCCTACTGGTGTAACAGCGCCTGTCCATACTGGTGCTGTCACAGCTATATCCTTATCTGCTTCATCTATTCTAACATAATAATAGCTATATTTAGGATCAAGCTGTAAATCCCAATTTCCAATATTGCTATTAAAAAGTTTAGATGCAACTACAGTTCCACCATTTGCTATAATGGAAACCTTACTAATTTTATCTGCTGCATCTCCATCTTCGAAGGAGATATTTATATTTAATGCTGTAGGATTATCTAAAGTTGAACCCATAACCTTATCATTAACCTTATAGTTAATCTTAAGGTTTTTATCCTCTGTGGAATATACTCTTTTATTTTTTATAGCACTATATATGCCATCCCTAGTTAAATTAGAAGCTAATACAACTGTTCTAGCATCATTGGATGTAACCCAATTTCCTAAATGATTGTCCTGATTATTTGATGGCGCCACATGCCAACCTTTGTCTAAGGCTCTTGTATAATAATCATAGCTTGGGAAATATCCACTGCCTCTTACAGGGCCTTCTCCATTACCAACCTCTACAAGGTTAACTACCTTATCAACCATAGGATCTAAGTAAGCAAAGTCACTGAAATCTCCAAAGGTTGTACCAGGGTGGTTTAATTGAGAAATAGAATTTGGCTGTGCTGATATTGTTTGATAATACTTCTTTAAGTTCATAGTACTATTGTTTCTTGATTCAAAGCCAGCTGTATTAAAGGTATTTATATGTCCATACCCTCCAGTGCTGCCGCTCCAAGTCATTTCATATCCACCTATAGCTACAAACCTTCCTGCCTCATTGTACTTATTTGCAGTATTAAGTAAGTTTGTCCATTCCGTACTTGCAGAACCATTTGTAATATTACACTTTGAATCATTATCAAAGGAATTAGAGTGGTCTGTTATTGCAAAGAAGTCTGCATTACCTTTATCTCTTGCCCAGGTATAAGCATCATCAGGTGTTCCTTGTCCATCTGAATAATTTGTATGACTATGAAGTTGACCAAAATACACTTTAAACTCTTCCACTCCAACGTAGAAGTTCCACTCCATAATGCTTATATTTGGAGTAAGTACAGTATCTCCTACTTGAAGATATACTTTATGCTCACCTAAAGCTAAATCTGCAGTTGGTACATAGGATATTCCTGAAGCCGTTTTAACAGCACTACTAGTAACATCTATGCCATCTACCTTTAAAACTATAGAATTTAAATTAATACCTGAAGCATCACTATAGTCTGCACTAATTGTTGGTCTTACAACAAGTCCAGTATATTCTCCGCTTGTAGGCTTTATATTTGTTATTTCTGGTTTTGTAATATCTCCTACTGGTTTAGCAGTTACAGTAACAGCACAGACTGCACTTTTATTTCCGTCCTCTGTAGTAACTGTTATATTAGTTGTACCAGGTGCTACTGCGGTTACAGTTCCACCTAAAACTGTAGCGATAGTAGTTTTTTCTGAGCTCCATGTTACCTTTTTATTAGTAGCATTATCAGGAAGTACAGTAGGAATAAGAGTTCCAGTTTGTCCTTCCTCTAAAGTCAAAGTCTGTTTGTCTAGAGTTACTCCTGTAACTGCTATATTAGTTGGAGTAGTTCCTACCTTTTCCATAGCGGTAGGTGTTTTTAAACCTGCATGGGGAGTAAAATATGGAGTTAAGGTACCTGTAACTTTAATTAATACTCCCATGTTATTTGGATTTATTTTCAATCCAAAATCTGTTCTAAAATTAGTAGGTAATTGTACATAAAGCATTTTAGTAACATCTGTTTCACTTACTGTATCTGCTATTGCAATGGCAGTATCACCAGTGAACCCACTTTTTAATACTGTAGTTGCCGATGTAGGTTGTCCAACTATATATCCCTGAACAACAGCTATGCTACCATTTTGAATGCCAATAGCCTGAGCCACAGTATAAGGACTATCGCTCGTGCCTGTTCCATCTGCCTTAACGATTAGATGTCCGTTAAAACCAGCAAAGGTAGATACCATTACGGCTAAGGTTAATACCCAGCTAAGTATCTTTTTCTCTTTCTTTTTAAACATTCAAACTCCTCCTAAATAAAAATAAAACGTTTTTAAATTCACCTCCATATAATAATTTTTTAATTTTTATCCCCTCCTGAAACATATTCCAAGCATTTCCAATATAAGTATATAAATTATAGCATGGTTTGTTATTGATTTCCATATATTGTAAATAAAATTAAATATTAATTTAAATTAACATTTACTGTATCAACATCATGTTTAAGAAGATTGCTGGTAAATGAATGCCTTAAGATATGAGCTACCAAAACCTCTATATATGCTCTGTAAGCCTTCAAAAAGAAAGAACAAGGGTGTTACCCTTGTCCCTGTAAAATTTTTCTATATAGCTTGAATAATTTAAAATTTATACATTAAAGCTTACCAATAGGTTTGTCGAGAAATTCTTTCTCTACATTAAGAATATCACTAAATAAACGATCTGTATCTACTACCCCCTTATCTTTTTCTAATCTTTCAACCATTAATTTTAATGCAATCTTCAAATTAATAATTAAATATTTACGAATTTCTAATTCTTCAATCCCATACCAACAACTTTTAGGTACACCTATATCAATCGTTATATATCGCTCTTTTCTATTTATTCTTAATTTTTGACACCCTTCAAAATCCCAAAATGAAATATCTCCATCAACTCTTGCAATTGGAGCAAATTCATCTATTATATCTGAATATGGTCCTTTACAATATTTACATAGAATTTTTCTTAATTCAATCAAATGTGGTTGAACAACTTCTGCTGCTTCCATTCCGCCAATTTGCGAGGCAAATGTTATATATTTTTTTTCTTTTTCATTAATATTCAAGCTCTCTCCCTCCAAATCCGCTCTTACCTGCCCATGGTTCAAAATTTTCTGGTCCAGGCAATGTTTCCACCAATTCCCGTTCAATTTTTAGCATTTCATCTCTTTCTCCCCGGTTTTGATAATTGACCAAATCCAGTCCCACCTGGAACAAGTACCTTTTGTGCCTTTCTCGCAACCCGTCTTACTTTTCTCTCTACCGAAATTTTAACATAAGCAAGTGTTCTAGAACAATGCCCTATCCTATAATAGTCTGCTTTGTCCTAGACTCATCACTCATTAAGCTCCATAAATAAAAAAACTAAAAACAGCCAAACTATTAATAGTACTTTAAAGAAACCATCAATGAGGTGATATAATGGCACGAAGAAATAGATCTAGATATTATGATGAAATGGCTGCTGCAAGGTCAAAGGAAGAGCTTGCAAATGAGATAGGCTTTAAAATCCCTGAGGATGGATATTGGGGAAATGTGCCTTCAAGGCTCTGTGGATTAGTAGGCGGAGCACTTGGCGGAGAAGCAGTTAAAACTGCTGTAGAAGATTTTGAAAAAAAGCTTACTTAGCAGTGGATTTATGCAGGCATGAAAAAAGCGAGTATTGCAAGCTGCGCTAATGCAGCTTTGCCATACCCGCTTTATTTTTTAATTATTTAAACCATTTAAATATCTGTTGAAGCCTGCAGATAATATTATTAGATTGTGAATTACCATTAGCTTTAAAATTTAAGATCGTTTTATTTCCCAGCATATTTCCAGAGGAATCCTTAACCACTCCTGCTGGTACAACTAAGAAAAACTTTCCATTCTTTTTAAGAGAATAATATGGAGTAATTACCAGCGTGTTACCTGATGTACTTATTTGAACTTTTACTACATTTCCTGCATTATCAAATAAAGTTATTCCGCTGTAATTAGGTCCTGGCAAAACCTTCTTGCTAAAGTTTACCATTATCTTGGAACTTAACGCCACAGATTTTGCTCCCTCTATTAAGATTGTACTTTTAATTACAAGTGGTGATGAATCTAACTCAGTGATAAAGGTTGATACATAATCCCCAGCTAAACTATTACCTGCTTCATCTGCAACTCCATCCTTTGGAACTATCACAGTGTATGCTGTATTGTAGCCTAAAGCTACTGAAGGATGTATAGTTAATACCCCCTCTGCAAGTGTAGCTTGTACTGCTACTACATTTCCATTAGTATCCTTTAAGCTTATATTTTTAAAGCCAGTTCCTTCTTGCACATTTTTGCTGAAGGTTAATGTAATATCAGCAGTTGTGCTTACTCCTGTTGCAAAAGCTGCTGGAGTTATTGCTGTTACTTCTGGTGATATTCTTATAGTTGTAAAGATTAAGCTTGTTTCATTTACTAGAACATTTCCTGCTGTATCCTTTACTGCTCCTGCTGGTACAGTTAAAGTATATTTTGCACTATCCTTAAGAGCTGAGGTTGGAGTTACTATAAGTGTATTTCCACTTACAGTAACTAAAACATCTAATTTATTTCCTAATGAATCCTTTAAGCTTATTTCATTGTAGTTATCTCCTTGAACAATGTCCTTGCTGAAGGTTAATGTTACCTTAGAATTTAAAGCTACATCTATTGCTCCATCTAAAACGCTTGTACTATTAATTACTGGAGGTACTGTATCTAACTCAGTGATAAAAGTTGATACATAATCCTCAGCTAAACTATTACCTGCTTCATCTACAACTCCATCCTTTGGAACTATCACAGTGTAAGCTGTATTGTAACCTAAAGCTGCAGTAGGATGTATTGTTAATACCCCATCCGCAAGTGTAGCTTGTACTGCTACTACATTTCCATTAGTATCCTTTAAGCTTATATTTTTAAAGCCAGTTCCTTCTTGCACATTTTTGCTGAAGGTTAATGTAATATCAGCAGTTTTGCTTACTCCTGTTGCAAAAGCTGCTGGAGTTATTGCTGTTACTTCTGGCAGATTTCCTAAAGTACCCGTTATCGTAATGATACTATCCATATACTGGTCATCAATTCCATTTACGTCTGCTTTTGAACGGTCTGCTTCTGCCTTTACTGCTGCTCTGTAATTTCCTGTTGGTAAGTTTTCAAAGCTACAGGAATTTTCAGTTATGCTAATTGCCTTTTCAGCACAAACCACATTATTAGCATCATATAGTCTAACAAGTATATCCTTTGCATTAGTATCAGTATAGTTGTTCCATGACACTGTTGCCTTAGCTTCATTTGTTGAATTGGATATGAAGGCCTTTACTCCTGTAACTTCACTTAATTGAGTTCTGCTTTCTTTTACTGCAGTATCTAAAGCTGGCGCAGTTACTGGTGCAATGTTACTTGGCCCATCTCCTAAAACATAAACTGATGCTGTCATATCCTTTGAATTTATAACTACTGTACCATTTGTTACAACAACAGTATTTCCTGATATGGCATCCTTTAAAATATCTCCATCCTTAAAGCCATATCTGTAAACATCATTAACTGTAATTAACTTTGAGGAATTTTGATTACTATTATTTAAAACTACAAGAGATTTATCACTGCTTCCATAACGAGCATATACTATATATTTGTTATCTCTATGGGATGTAACCTCCTCAAAGGCTCCATAAACAAATGCTTCCTTGTGGTCCTTACGAGTTTCTATAAGCTTTCTGTAAGTATTAAACATATCCATATCCCAATTTGAAGGGTCCCAGTCAAAGGTTCCTCTATTGTATGGATCATTTCCATCATCTAATCTGCTCTTATCTGTTCTTACACTGGCAGATTTTGTACCAATCTCATCTCCGTAGTAAATCATTGGTACACCTACATAAGTCATTTGAAGAGCAGATGCAAGCTGCATCATTGCCTTATTGCCTTTGCCAGTGTAATCCCAATCTAAGAACCTTGGCCTATCATGAGTTGATATTGAGTTAGTTGAGTTTAATGCTGCTTGATAAGGTAATGTCTTAAATTGATTTCTTGTAAAGACTCCCATATCTGCAACGCTGTATGAACCATTGTTATCTAAGGACTGGCTTCCTAGCCATCCATTTGCGTTTCTATTTTGAACAAAAGGTAGATAGAAGCCGCTGTAGTTCATCTTACCATCCCAATGCTTACCATCAAGCCATTGTGAGTCATTTCCCCAATACTCACCTAAAACAAGAGCATTAGGATTAGTTTCCTTTATCGCTTTATTCATTCCTTCCCAAATAGTAAGATTTTCTGAATTATGGTTTGGAGCACCACTCTTGTACTCATCAGCACTCATAGAAATATCGTCAGCTGCGTCCATTCTCCAGCCATCAATTCCATAAGGCTGTTTTAAATACTTCTTAACTATTGAATTTTCTCCAGAATAAATATAGTTTTGAACCTCAGTGTTACTGTAATTTAGCTTTGGTAAGCTTGGCATGCCGTTCCAGCCATAATATCCTTGAGATAAATATCCTGGGTTATTTCCGAAGAAATAATAATTTCTATATGGTGAATTTACATTATCCTTAGCATCTTTAAACCAAGAAGTAGCTGTACTTGTATGATTGAATACTCCATCTAGCATAATGTTTATATTGCTGCTGTGAGCTTTATTTATTAATTCCTGTAATGCCTTGTTACCACCAAAGTTTTTATCTGCATGCTCATAGTCCTCAGTATCATATTTATGATTACTTTGTGATTGGAATATTGGCATTAAATATAATCCTGTTACTCCTAGCTGATCCTTTAAATATGGCAGAGCCTGCTCTACACCTTGAAGATCCCCATTGTAAAAATCATTATTCCAAATCTTATCACTTTCGTAGCCTGCCTTCGGTACATCATTCCATTTTAGTATTTCTGAAGGCTTTGTAAAATCATAAGGATCATTTCCTACTGCAGGGTCTAAAACTGTTCTGTCATTTGAAGTGTCACCATTTCTAAATCTGTCTACCATTATTTGATAAAGTATAGCTTCCTTAGACCAATTTGATGTGTTGTAATTTGGTACTATCATAAAACCATAATCTACTCCACAAGGCTCACCATATGCATTTAACATACGTGGTTGATAATCTGTTACTCCTTTATTATCTCCCCCGCCGTGAGTTCCTCCACTAACCCAGGCAGTTTTATCATTGCTTTTAACTTCAAAGTTATAATACTTAGTTACTGCTCCTTTTGGTATTACACCTTCCCAAAATTCAACCTTAGTTTTATCATATCCTTTTGCAGTGTAGAAGCTGTCATCAGTTATTTTATTCATTGCAATCTTTTGATCGCCAAGTATTGATGCCGCTGTGTCATAAAAATGCACATAAGCTTCTGATATATCATCAGCCTTTCCACGTAATCTTACCTTCACGCTGTCCTCTGCTGTAGGCTCCATTGGCTCCATGTAATCCTTACTTTGGTCTGCAAATAGATAACTCCAGTCAATGTTTGTAACCTTTTGCTCTTCATCGTAAAGTACCATGATAGAATAAGGTTTAACAGTTGGTCTTCCGCTAAATGGCGACCCTATATCAGTAGTTCCTGCCTGTGTATCATTTACAACACAGTGCCAATTTCCCCCTGCTGGAGTTGGAAATCCAGTAGCTCCATCATTAAGGTTGTACTCATATGCTGTTGGGTTATATATAACAACAATATTATTCCACTTATCACCATTAGCATGGTTTTTAAGATTAGTTAATATAATATTGCTGTTGTATTTAGCTGTCCAAACCCCTAAATTACCTTGAATATCAGCTGCATTTGTCATTCTAAAGGCTGGATGCTCTTTTCTTAATTGTATAAGTCCTTTATTGTAGTTAAAGATTTCACTGTAATCCTTTTTGTTTTTCCAATCAACCTCATTTATATCATCTGGACTTTTATAGCTGTTGCCGTCACCTTTTTTTGTTCTTAAGAATTCTCCACCTGCTTGAGTAAGAGGAATTCCTTGAGAAGTCATTACAATTCCTTGTGCTAAAATATCCATTTTAACTAGCTTATCATTTAACAGATTGTTTGAATCTATATTATTTCTATATTGCTCAGGACTTTGTCCAAGAGATTTTGAAATTTGATCCCATAAGCAGTAGTTATCATGAACCTCTGCATAGTTTATTGTTTCTTCTGGATCTGCAGTTAAACCGTTTATAGAACCTTTTATTCCTTCTTGTACTTTCCCAGCAGTATCTGAGTTTGCACCATCATTTATATATCCTTTTCCAGGATCGTTGCTGCCTCTTAATGCATCTCTAAAAGTGTCATTGAAAACTCCAAAATGATTGTTTCTTTGAGTTCCATCTACTGTTTGTTTATTTGGATCTAGTGATGATGAACCACCACTCCAAGGTTCTCCATAAACTATATTTGTAGGGTTTATAGTCTTAATGGAATTCGTTGCATCCTTTATTGTATCTGTATCCAGTAGGGACATAAGGTCAAATCTTAATCCATCAATATTATAATCATTAGCCCAATGCTTTGAAGAGTCTACTATAAACTTGTGCACCATTGGTCTGTCTGAAGCAACCTCATTACCACAACCTGAACCGTTAGTATAGTTTCCCTGCGCATCACTTCTAAAATAATATCCTGGAACTATATTGTCCATATTAGCAGTGGACTGCATATGATTATAAACCACGTCCATTATTACTCTTATTCCTGCATCATGCATTCCCTGTACTAATTGCCTAAATTCCTTTATCCTTACCTTTGGATCATTTGGGTTTGTAGAATAAGAACCCTCTACAGCATTATAGTTTTTAGGGTCATATCCCCAGTTTCTATTATTAGGATCTGAAGGTTTGGTTTCATCTACACTTCCAAAATCGTATACTGGAATAAGATGAACATGGGTAACCCCTAGTTCTTTCAAGTGATCTACACCTGTTTTAACAGAGGAATCTGCATTTCCATTGTCATCATGATAAACAGTGCCGCTTTGAACAGCTCCTAGGAACTTTCCTCTTTTATCTGAATCTACACCTGAATTTGCATCTATTGTAAAGTCTCTTATATGCATTTCATAAATTATAGAGTCTTCTGGATTTTTTAACTCTGGCTTTGATGTTCCATTCCATCCAGCAGGTAAAGTATCCACATCATCTAGTGCTACAAAGGCACCTTTATCCCCATTAACCCCAACTGCTGCTGCATAAGGGTCAACTGCATAAGTAGTTTTACCACTAAAGCTTCCATCGGAAAAATTAAGCTTATACATATAATACTTGCCATAGAAATTGTTTCTGCCTAATGATGCTGACCATACACCAGTAGCTTCATCCCTTATCATTGGAACTGCCACTCCGCTTTCTGGTGCATCTGCATAATTGCTGTAGGACATCACGTTTACATTAGCTGCAGTTGGCGCCCACAACTTTAAGTTAATCTTATCTTCTGTATATGTAACACCTAAGTCATTTCCACTATAATAGTAGCTGTCTAAAACACTTCTCATAGTTACCTTACAGGAGTTAAACATTTTATTAGCTCTCACCTCAAGGTTCATGGATGGATCTAAATTAAAGGTACTAGGTATATTAACCATTACCTTCTTATCATATATATTTGAGGTAGTTCCCTCAATTTTATTGCCATTAGCATAAACCTCAAAACTTGTACCATCTTTAGGTATATGAGTTAAATAAGCTGTTATTTGATTTTTAGAATCCATTATAGCATTTATAACCTTAGGTTTAGCCGCATTAACAGCTTGTCTAAAATCGGTATAAATTTTGTTATCATTTTCTACTACGTATAATTCCTTAGTAGCTTCAGGTACAGCCATGTCGCCTGCCTGCTCCGCCCAATCATTACCGGAAATAGATTTTCTAAGCTTGAAATTAGTATTTGTTTCAATACCGGCAAGCTTTCCAAAATCAGTGCTTTCATTAAAGCAATAGGAAGAAGCCTTATCTCCTGTCCATGCCCATACATTCCATCCCTCATAGGAATTTGCATCGTATCTAAAATATTGAACTTTCTTTTGACCTGCTAAAGCATCACTATTAACTACCTTAATAGTTTTTACTGCTACCTTGCCCTCTGAGGTTACAGCCTTAACATTTATAGAGGTTCCATCCTTTACTGTTCCATCTACTCTTAAGGTTCCATTGTTATCTACAGATACCCCTGAAATTGCTGGGTCTATAGAATAGCTTGGAGTTAACTCTACTATAGTTCCATCTATATTGTATAAATCTGATACTAATGAAACAGTTTCCCCTGCCGAAATCTGATTTCTAGAAGAGGATATCTTCATACCTTCAGTTAATGCCTGAAGGGTAAAAGTTCCATTGCCACCGTTTCCTCCATTAGGATCAATCCATTGATCGTTATTTGGGTCATTGCTGCCGCTTCCATAATGAAGTCTAAACTTGTAATCATGGGTTCCCGGTGCTACCGAAAATCTCCCCATCATCTTCCACACACCATCGTTAGGGTCCTGCTGCCAGGTTAGTAGGTATTTAGAGTCAAAAGACCAGTTGTTAAAATCCCCCACTACATATGCATCTGACGGATTTACTCCTCCATCGCTGTACTTAACGATGAATTTAACAGTACCACTTGCTGCATCTGGATAGCATGCTGAATATTGAAAATCTTGAGCATGTACTACTACACCAGAAAAAATTTGAAGGAGCGTGTTAAAAATCATTGTAAGTGTTAAAAAAATAGAAATCGCCTTTTTTCTTGAATTACTTTTCAAATAGTTTCCCTCCTCTTTTTTCTTTATCTTACGTCAACACCTGGCGAGTGCAATCGTTTGCATTAAACTTAAAAAAATATGCACCTTACCCTGGTGAAAAATTCATAGCCCTTAGATGTATATACAGATATATTATCATAAAACTTCCCATTATTTCAATAATCAAAAGCTTCCAAATAGTATTTTATTATTACTTATTTTTAACAGTAGCTCTGTATATAATATGTTAATTACTAATTTTACATTTTCACCGATTTTATTATTATTTAAAACACTTTATTTCATACAAATATTGTATCCAGTTCTATTTATTGTTATCATTGTAATTAGTTTCATATATAAACTTAATGAAAATATGTAACAAAATTACACAACAAAATTGTAAGGAGGCAAACAAATGTTAAAAAGAACAAAAATACTTATTGCATCACTCTTTGTTACATTATTTGTAGCATCGGCACCAGTTTTGGCCTATGAAGGATTTTCGGGGGGTGATAGCAGCCAAGACGGTTGTTATACATGTACCAAATATGCACAGGAAGTCTTTAATGCAAAAGGATACTCAACTTATTACTACTATGGATTTACCAATGAGGATGTTGCAAGTAAAGTTCCTCTTGTCAGAACATTTTTTTCATATGGACATGGTGATAACACAGGGTCTGTAGGCCGATTTGGGGTTAATACATTACGAATGCAAACCACAAATGGCATTATAGATTCAGATCAAATGTATAACTTGACTAAGGGATATTACAAGTTTGTATTTATCCATGGATGTCACTCTGGCGAAACCTCTGCTTGGTTCCACGCTTTTAATATGTGTGAAGGTGATGCAGGAAATCACGCAACTTTAGGGTATAAAGGAACAATTGATACAGGTGCTACATACCAAAATTTCGCTAAGGTTACATTATATTATTTAAAAGGTGGCCATACAGTTAGTGGTAGCGTATGGAACGCATATTTGGAAACCGGGGTAAATAGCACTAAATATCAAATATATGGTAACTATGATGCAACATTATAATTAAAGGGGGAATGATTTTGAAAAAATTAAATACACGTTTAAAAATTTTACTTTCGGGAGGTATTGCTTTATTAGTTGTAGTAATTTTTGTAGCTAACAACATATATACTAAAGCCGAATATAATGCTGATTTAGATTCAAGGGCTGAAAAAAACGCTGTGGAATTAATAGATAAAATATGCCAATCCCAGCCATCTAACAATTCAAAAAATGCGCCTAACGATTCATTAAGGAAATTTTCAAAGAAAGAAAAAGTCAAAGATAACAATTGGAAAAAAGATAGGATACGTATGGAAAATGACTCTATAATCATAGAAACAGACTTGAATGCTTCACCAATTACATATATAAATAAAGCAAAAATAACACCTGAGCGCTTATCAAAAAAAATCTCCGAAAAAAAATATCAAGAGCAATTAAAAGATATAGCTGAAAAAGTAGCTTCAAATATAGTAGAAAGTCAAGCAACTTTTGTTAGTTCAAAAGAATTAGATAATGGCTATATGGAATATAGATGGAATAGAAATTATTGTGGATACGAATTTATTGATGATTTCATGATAATTGTTATGAATCCTGAAGATGGAGAAGTAGTTAGTATCAGTAAAAGATTTGTATCGAACATTCCAACTGTTAATATAGTAAAAAATAAAAATGAAGCAATAGATTTAGCAAAAAAATTACTAACAAATAATAAAAAGATAAAATTAGATAAGGTTGTAAGTGCAGAAAAGCAAATTATAAATCCAAATAAGCATTGGATAGATTCAAATGATGTTGGGGAATTTAATCCACACGCTAGGCTAGCCTATGCAATAACATTTCAAACTACAGATGGTGATGAATTCACAGCTACTGTTTGGATAGATTGTGAAAATGGCAACGTATTAGGTGGACAAGAAATAATGTAGTTGATTGTTTTGTTCTACTGATTATAAACCATAAACATATTATTATATGGTATATATACTAAATACATCAATAGGGGGATTTATCATGTTAAAAAAAATCATAAGTAAACTACAGAAAAAAATATTATTCCTTACAGTACTTAGTGCTTCTCTAGTAATACTAGTATCTACCGTTTTTGCTTACCCAGCTTCTGGAACATGGAGTTATCTAACTTGGGTAGGGTATGGATATGAAGAAGTAGGTAATAACGTAAAAGCTGTCCAAGCAATATGTAATGCTTCAGGATGCCCAGCAGGAGCTGTTGATGGATATTATGGTACTAATACTAGGAATGGAATCAAATCCTATCAAGCAAGCAAAAGTATATCTTCTGATGGTATTGTAGGTTCGCAAACTTGGCAGGTTATGCATTCTTATCTTATGTATAGTTATAATCAAGATTTTGGACTTGGTATGTCTGAAATAGATTATTATCCTGGTGGAAATCGCCCAAAATTTTTACTAGTTAATTCAAATTATCCCTATGACTCAGCATGGTGTTATTGGGATATAGACAAATGGATTTATCTTAATAGACAATAATTAAATTTCGAGGTGATATTAATGTTAAAAAGAAAAATAATAATTATTCCTGCTGTTATACTTACTCTTGCATTTGCATACGAAATCTCAAACACTAATCCAATTGCTAAAACGGAGAAAAATGTATCCTTAACTTCCAGTAGCGTAAAACCTAATAGTAAACTTTCTGATGACGAATTAAAAAAAATAATTCCTCAAGAGAAATTGTTTAAAGGAATAGAGGATGTGAAAAAAAATACACCTTATAAAATTAAACATCCTTCAGAAGAAATAAATGGTTTAACTTTAGATGATACAACTCTAGATGTTCATAACTATAAAAATGCCCCAATTCACATTGTAAACCTATCTTATAAAGGAAATAATAATGAAGTATTATTTATTCAACAAGTAGATGCTACAGATACAAATCCTGCTGCTGAAAAAGCAACAGAAATTGTAATTTTTAAAAATGGAACTAAAGCTTCTATTTATGATCCTCTAAATGGTAAAGGGGCAATTCATGTTATATTCACCGAATCCGGAAAAAGTTATGATGTAATGGGTAACCTAGGTAAAAATAGATTAGTAAAAATAGCAGAATCCTTAGTTGAGTAAAATTTTGAAATTTAATAGAGGCGGGTTATCCACCCGCCTCTATTGTTTTAGATAGACTATATTTCTTTCAAAAGCTCTTCCATCTCATGAAGCTTTCCTTCTTCTTCAAATTTCTTAGTGAAATATTCTCTTATCTGAGCTCCTACCTTCGCCCCTTTATCATCTAATTTATTTTTTCTTTCAAAATAATCTTTTAATAGAGTATATTCTTCGTTAGTAAGAGCATACCTATATTCCTCTTTCCTATTTAATATATTATCTAAAGTAAGAGGAATGCTTCTTGTTTCTTCTACTATAACTATTGTAGATGCTGCATAATCTCCTAATCTTTTTTGATCTTTTGAAAAGAACATTGTTGCCACACCAATTCCATAAAGGTCAATGAATACTTTAATTAAATTTCTAATCATTGAATGTACTACAGTAATAGGCTGTCCATTATTTCTTATAGTCCTTAATTTAAATATCTTTTTCCCGATAGTTCTTCCATTCATGGACAACTCAAGAACTATGAAATAACCGTAATTTATTGCTGCAATTATTAAAATACATACTGCAAAAAACCAACCAGAGGTGATTGAATCAACATCTGCTCCACTTTTTTCAGTTGCATATATAAAAAGAAAAATTGCTAAGCCTAATACAAACATAATAAGTCCTTGGATTAATAGGTCGATAATTGTAGCTGCGGCTCTAGAGCCTAAGCCAGCTAACCTATACTCAACCTCAATGTTTTCAGGTGTCGTGATTTTTATAGTCTTCATTGCTTCACTGCCTTTCTATATCATATTTTAGGTATTTATGTTTTTTCACCTTCAAGAGCTCTATAATTCCTATTTTATAATTATACCAAATAAATCCAATAAAATTAATGAAGAACTGTTGAACTCACTTCTCTTTGTTGATACAATGTGTTAGAGGTGAAAAAAATGAAAGAAAATGAATTTATAAACAAAAATACAGTTTTATGGATAGAATTAAAGGATCTTTCAAATAAGTTTGATAAAAAAGGAATTAATAAATTAAATTCAGAGGAACTTCGCAGATTTCTATATCTTTTCCGTCAGTGCAGTCACCATCTAGCTTATGCTCGTACCCACTTTCCAGGAACCGATACAGTAATCTATTTAAACTCTCTTATAGGACAAGCTCATAATCATATATACTCAGTGAAAAAGAATAGCTTCTTAAGTATTTTTCAATATATAGGTCATGGGTTTCCAAAGCTATTAAGAGAGTATAAAAAATACATACTTGCCTCCTTCTTTATCTTTTTATGCGGATTTGTTTTCAGCTTAATTTTAGTTATGCTAAATGAACATAATGCCGCTTACTTTCTACCTCAAAGCCTAATTGCTGGTGCAAAAAGCTCATCAAATAAAGGTGGTCAATGGAATTATCCTTTAGTTTCCAGCCAAATAATGGTCAATAATATTGGAGTAGCCCTTAAAGCCTTCGTTTTTGGAATTACCCTTGGAATAGGAACTATATATATAATATTTTATAATGGCTTAATTTTAGGAGGTCTAACCGCTCTAATATATAAATACGGAGATCCTCTTAACTATTGGTCCTTAATTTTACCCCATGGTATTATAGAATTAACCGCTATATTTATTTCTGGAGCTGCTGGACTAATTATGGCTCATAAATTTTTAGTTCCTGGAGAGCATTCCCGTAAACACGGTTTGGTGTTAGGTGCTAAAAAAGCTGCTTCATTAATATCAGGAGTTATTCTGCTTCTAGTAATAGCAGCAATCATAGAAGGCTTCTTTACGCCACTTCCAATTTCACCAATATCAAAATTAACTTTAGCTTTAGCAACAGCGGTATTGCTTGCTCTTTACTTCTCTATACCATATTTCAGAGAGCGTAGTGCGAAAAGTTAACACTAAAGGAACAGCATATACAGAGGACACAGAAGGTGTCCTTTTTTCGTTTATCTTATATATAAAATAATAATACAATGTCTCCGCGGCGAATTTATAACACTGAAAAAACTGAAGGCACTGAGGACACGGAAGGGTGTCTTCGCCTAGAAATACATCCTGTTCTTTATCTGCAGATACTTGTTAATGGATGTGATTTCTATCTTTTCTGCTGGGCATTCTATGCACATGATTCCTTTTTTATTTAACTTGGTGATCATTTTTTTTCTTTCTTCTAAAAATTCTAATGCTACACCTTTGTTAAAGATATCTTCATCATTTTCTACTTTTCTTTCCACTAGCTTTTCTAGGTTTTCATTCTTCATTAGAATTACTGCCACAATATTAGTTTTTGACAATATTGGAAGCACTCTCATCATATCCTCTGCTTCTTCGATTGTGTCAAAATCAGTAAATATGAAGATTAAGCTTCGATGTCTTTCTTTCCGTTTTAAATAATAAAAGGCCTCTTCATAGTTTGCTGTATCTTTAGTAGGCTGTATGTGATACAGTCCCTCCATCATTTTATTTCTATGTCCAACACCTTTGCCAGGCATTATCATATTTTGAACGGAGGTATTGAAGGCCATAAGTGCTGACTTATCTCCATTTTGATTTACAATATCAGAAAGAATCAATGCGGTATTTATAGCAATATCCAGCTTCTTCTGTCCCCTTATTGAATAGCTCATTGGACGACCTGTATCAATAAGTATATGAACATGTTGATTCTTTTCTGGCTCATATTGATTAACAATAGGCTTATGTTCTCTTGCTGTCGCCTTCCAGTTTATCTTTCTATATTCATCTCCTGAAACATACTCTCTTAAGCTTTCAAAAGATGTTCCGTTACCTAGCATTTTTATAGCCTTCTGTCCATTTTGATATCTTCGATTATGACATATTGCCATACGATATTTATGTAGGTTTTTCAAATTAGGATATACCTTATACTCTTTGCTTAATGAAACTTTAAACTGCTTCATGCAGAGCTTTAACCTGCTCTCATATCTTACATGAAGATTGCCAAAGGTAAAAGCTCCCCTTTTTTTAGGTTCTACTTCATATTGAAATATTTTTTTGTCCTTTGGTAAAATGAAACCCCTCATTATTTTTCCCTTGCAGGGAAAATGAAAATCTGGCATTTCATCTTTCAGCTCCATATACACTTTTTTATTACTTTTATTATGTACAGTAAACCTTATTTTTTCTTTTTCATAAATAGATAATTTTTCATCACCAATTCTTTCAATTTCAAAAATATCCCTGTCAGCGGTTAAAAAATAATCTAATATCAATAAGCTTAAACAAAGCAAGTTATAAATAATAAAAATAACAAGGCTTATTCCAAAAAAATATGCACCTATTAATAATGTAATTCCTGCACCTATTAACCAAATAAAACGATTTGTAACCGTCAATATAATCACCCAGCTCTCTATCTAGGTACTTTTACCTTAGATAAAATATCATTTAATACCTGTTCACTCTTCATGCCCTCTATTTCTAACTCTGGCTTTAAAACTACACGATGAGTTAATGTAGGAATAGCCATCTTTTTAATATCCTCTGGAATAACAAAATCCCTGCCGCTTATAGCTGCATATGCCTTTGAGGTTTGTAAAAGTGCAATAGACCCTCTTGGTGAGCTTCCTATGTCTATAAGAGGATGTTTTCTTGTTTCAGCAACAATTTGAACTATGTAGCTCATTAACTCCTCATCAATTTTGATATTTTGCACTTCCTCCCTGCAGCTTAATATGTCTTCTGCGGAGCATACAGTCTTTATTCCACTTCTTTCTAGGTCCACACTTTTAAAGCCTTTATGATGTCTTTTAAGAACTTCTTCTTCTGCCTTCAAAGAAGGATAATCAATATAAACCTTCATTAAAAATCTATCTACTAAGGCCTCTGGAAGATTATATGTACCTTCATATTCTATTGGGTTTTGAGTAGCAAAAACCATATACGGCTCTGGCAGGCTTATCATTTCACCATCTATGGATACAGTCTGTTCTGCCATTGCTTCTAGTAATCCCGCTTGAGTCTTTGGTTGTGTACGGTTTATCTCATCAGCTAGAAGAAAGTTGGTGAAAACCGGTCCTTTTTTCAGTTCAAATTCTCTACTTTGCATATTGTATATTTTTGTTCCTGTTACATCCGATGGCATTAAATCCGGAGTAAATTGTATTCTTTTAAAATCCACTTCTATGGTTTTAGCTAAAGCTTTAACCATTA